>JACLAC010004548.1_pt1 | contig 10763 bp, 5 predicted proteins | sample 8027881 | NCBI WGS metagenome assembly JACLAC01 (sample SAMN15725517, study PRJNA655200) | protist metagenome | isolation source: fluorescence activated cell sorting (FACS) single amplified genomes of... | place: Spain: Blaines Bay Microbial Observatory, Mediterranean Sea | collected 2016-01-19 | reverse complement strand
CGGTCAGCTGCTGAGGAGGATGATTTTAATCCAGAGAACGTGTTCGATGAAGGTGTGGGAGGAAGGCCAAGCGAGCTCAACTACTACGAGGAGGAAGAGGAAGACATTGAAGCTGCGGTGCTGAAAGAATACGGAGTTCCAGGCGCAGCGAGTCCCTCGGCGAGGACAGAACGAACGGAAATGATCCGCGAAGATGACTTTGTCGAAGTCGAAAGCCAACCAGGGGACGATGCTAATGCTGAGGAGACCCTTGGGGGAGCTACTCAGCTCATATCTCAAACGCAGCCCGTCGAGGAGGAAGAGGAGGAGGAAACGTTCGCAGACTCCCAGGCTCCCACTCAAATAATTGCATCCTCCTCCACACCCACTGCAAAAGTGTTTTCCGTTTCGACGCCTCTCGCGCCGAGCTCCACAGTTGCGGCACGCGGATCAGCGAGGAGACGCGGCCCTAGTCCCCGAATCGTGGGGTCGGACGCCGATGGGGCAACAACCATCGCACCAGAAAAGAAAAGCAAGAAAACCGCGAGCAGTGAAGATGCAGACGAATTTGCATTTCCTGTCGATGCCGAAGACGAGAAAGAAACCTTTTCGACTCCAGTTTCAAAGTCAGTGGGCGCGAGCGGCGGGAAAAAGTCCATAAAGACGCCTCAAAGCGAAGAGTGGCTCTTGTCGAAGCACCGTAGTCGCCGCGGCGGAAGAGAGGCGCCTGCTGCATCTTTGAGTCCCGAAATGGCAGCGATACAGTCAATCGTCGATGCACGGTCGATGACAGTACCCAAGCTCTTTTCTGAAGTATGGAAGGAGCTTAAAAAGCTTGGATGGAAGTACGGCAACGGATCGGGTCTCATCGAGTGGTACTACTTGCTTCCTGGTGTAAAGCGAAAGAATGGCACGCTCAGCATCAACATGTTTGCGTCGCAAGAAGAAGTTCTTGTTTATGCCCTCAAAAATTGCGGTGATCTCGTGTTGAAGGTGGCTGGTCCTCTGGACAGCGAGGAGGAGGAGGAGGAAGATGAGGAGGAGGAAGAGGAAGAGGAGAAGAGCGAGGAGGCGGAGGAAAAGAAGAAGGAGAAGGGGAAAAAATCAAAAGATGCTGCAAACGTTGCAATCAAAAAGACGAGGCGCAACTCTGGTTCTTTTGACGGAGATGTAGACACAGAAGCTGCCTTCAACACAGTGTGGCCAAAGTTGAAGGAGCTTGGGTGGACTCACGCAAGAGGGGGCGGGCTCGTCGACTGGTACTACCTCATGCCCGGCATAAAAAGAAAAAATCGACGGAGAGCTCGGAAAGAACGTACTTACGTCCCAAGAGGCAGTTGTAGACTACGTGCGCGCTAATCACAGCGATATGCTCAGTACTGATTCCAAGAAGAAAGCAGCTCCAGAGAATAAGCGCAAGTCGCGCTCCCCCACTACGCAAACACCCCCTTCATGGCAAAAGAGTCGCAAATCTCTCGAGGCAGAAAACTTTGACGATATTTTCAATGAAATCTGGCCCCATCTTAAAGACGAGGGATGGACGCACACATCTGGCTCGGGCCTTATTGACTGGTACTATTTAATCCCCGACACCATCCGCAAGGATGCTACGCTCGGCGTTAATATGTTTGACTCGTCGCGAGCAGTTGTCGAGTACGCGCGCGAGCACTTTGCCGATGTCTTCGAACTTGCAGCTCAGGCCAAAGCAGAGGCCGACGCGAAGGCGAAAGCAGACGCTGAAGCGAGAGCACGAGCGGAAGCAGCTGCCAAGGCCAAGGCCAAAGCCAGAGCTGAAGCCAAAGCCAAAGCCGAAGCCGAAGCGAGGGCTAAAGCGGAAGCCGAAGCGGAGGCTAAGGCAAAAGCAAAAGCTGAAGCAAAAGCCAAAGCAGAAGCTGAAGCCGAAGCCGAAGCGGAAGTCAAAGCCAGAGCGGAAGCGGAAGCCGAAGACGACACCGAAGATTCTGCATCAAGCGAAGAAGAGGAAGATGAAGACATGATAGAATTTTCGTCATCTGAAGATGATGCTGATGAGGAGGAGCAGAGTGAGGAGGATGATGAATTCGTTCAAGTGCCTTTGAGCAAAGTTCCAGCTTCCATGCTCGACGATAAATTTTTTTGCGAGCTGTGGCCAGAGCTAAAAAAATCTGGCTGGTCTTTCATCAGCGGCACAGGCCTTATCGACTGGTTTTGGTTCGCCCCCGGAGTAAGTAAGAGCACGGGCCAGCTTAACAAAAATATGTTCACATCTCGGGTTGCAGCGTTGCAGCACGCGCAAGAAATCAATGCAGCGCTGCCCGTGTGGGTGCCAAACGAAAACTGGAAGCCAAAAGAAGCGAGAAAGGATAAAAGTAAGGGAAAACAGAAGCGCCCAAAGAAGCAAAAGAAAACCTCAAAGGCGTCAAAAGTAGCGATGAACGAGAATTCAAATACGCTTAATTCGAGCAAGCCTGCGTCGATGTCTGCTAAGAAGCGCAAGGCCGCCGTTTTGAAAAATATGGAAGCGAAGCAGCGAAATAAGGGCGCAAGCAGCAAAAAGGTGGAAAAGGTGACGCTAAAGAAAGCGACTGTTGTGACGCTAAAGAAAGCGCAAGGGAAGGAGCCGAGCAAGTCAAAGGTGCGAGGTAGCAAGGTAGGCGACAAGAGGAAGCGCGACGAGACGTTGAAAGTGGGAGCAAAAGTTTTTCGAGAAGCCCTCGCCATGGATGCATCCGCTGCAAGTCCTACTTTCAAGGATGTCGCGGTCTTTGAGATGTTTGACATTGTCGAAGCGCGATATGGCGGCAAGACGTGGTATGAGGCGAAAATTATTGGAGTGAGGCGCAGTCTTCGGGGTGTGACGTACGATGTTCAGTACGACGACGGAGAGGTCGAGCAAGGAGTCAAAGCAGCTCACATACGTAAAGCTGACAAGGTGCCTGAAACTTCCAATGTATTTACAGGCGTAAATTTTCTCCTCGCGGGATCTGCTGATGACGACATCGATTCTCGCCTCGAAATTGAGCGCCACTCTGGTATCGTGCTTGACTCAATTGTTGGCCTGCCTGATGACATCAACGTGGTCGTCGTCGCGAAATCTGCAGGTGCGTACCGCAGCACTAAATGGCTCTACGCTACCGCAAAGCAAATTCCAGTCTTGCACGTTTCCTGGGTGAAGGAATGCATTGCCAGCCGCAAGCTCGTATCGCCTAAAGATTACGATTTAGCTGTTGGCCTAAACAAAACTATCGAAGGATTTGCGTTTGACGCGAAATGGAAATCGGATATCGAAGCGCGCATGCCTGTTATTCCTAAACGCCTGATTACGAATCGCATATTTGCAGGCTTTCGCTTGAGCGTTCTGTATCCCGACCCCGAAGTAGCGGCAGAGTGGCAGGCTATCTTTGAAAGTGCTGGCTGCGACCTCATCGATCCCGAAACACTCAAATGCCCTACCCTCCACTACAAGAAGCGACCCCACGCCATACTGGTCGACAGAGGCGATCGTACTGCGCGTACTCAACAAATCTTAAATTGGACGAGAGCGTACGATAACACTCCGGATGGAAGGCCTATCCGGGCTGTAACGTTCGAATGGGGAATTCAAAGTTTGACGCAGCAGTCGCCTCTCCTGTTTGAAAATCTGAAGGCCGAGATGAAGGCCTGGGTTCTCCAACCGAATTGCCAAACGAATGACACATTTGTTTCGACCGAAAAGCGATCGAGTACGAAGCCCCATTTTGTCGGACCACCGATCAACAAGCCGAAAACTGCATCTGAAAAAAAGCGGTATTTTGGATTCGAGATGAGTGGAGAACGGTACAACGTGGGGGAGTATGTGACCGTTAAATGCAGAATGGATGAAACGAACATTCGATTCGGTCGTCTCATTCAAGTCTTTGAATCTTCTCACGCGCACCGTCGCGGCGTTGCCCGCATCCGTCTTAAAAGATACCATCGCTCAAACGAAGGCGACGGCGTATGGTCGATCCATGATATCGAAGAGACGGTGGAATGCGACGCGGCACTTGTATTGGGAAAATTCATGCCTCTGCACCGAAACGCTGACAACTTGGACAGGGCTCGAAAGATGAAGGCCAATGACATTGCCCTCATAGATATTTCTCTTGCCATCCTTGGGCAGCCGCACGTACGATGTGTGCCGCTCCGCCTGGTGTAGTACAGCTCCAGCATCTTGTCCGAAAAAAGTCGGTGGATTGTTCGCTTTTTCATAACTAATAATATTCATAATCTTAATAAAATCATACATATTATTTCTTTTTTCTTTTACAACTACATTTCTAAATACATTATATTTATTATAAACCAGCCGAAACGTTTTTAATTATATTTTCAATAAATATTTAATGGATATTTCTCATTGTGTGCAGATGGTGCAGCGGGGGTCGCCGCGCTCAAGGCGTCGAAACTTTTTTACCATCCATTGCTCTCTGTATTTTTTCGAGCCACCGCTTCGCCTCATCCGTTTCCGCTTTCGTTGACGACAGCACCAGTCTTCGCAGAACTAGCCCCATCGCTTCGTCGTACTTCTCGAGTTCTATGCAGCACATCATCGCATTTTCCAAAATTTGAAATTCTACTACTCTATTTTTGGTGTCTCTACTGAGCGCGAGAGCGCGATGATAGCTTTTCAGCGACGCCGCGAGATTCCCATACATGTATAGCACATTTCCTATATGCGCCATTGCACTTGCAATGATATTATTATCCTGTTCATGCTGCCCAATGACGAGGGCAGCTTCAAAATGTGCGTGCGCTTTCTCCAGGGCTCCTATTTTCTTCTTTCTAAGCATCAAAAGTCGTTTTCCCTCCTCTATCAACGATAGCGCATCTCCATCGTCGCTTAGTGCCCTCATGCCTAGTCGCGCGCCGTACTCGTTGGTTTCATCGATGATGCCATCCGACATGTTAGGACTGCTTAATACGTTTGCGCTCTCGCTGACGGCACTTTCCATCTGTGCGCAGACTTCCTTTAGCTTCTCGTTCGCTTCAACCAAGCTCTCAATTTTTTTGTCAAGGTATTTGAGTTTGTTTGAAGAGTCAGAGCTGATGCTCACTGTGCCAAGGACCCCCTTTGCTGCAGTGCCTGCAACGTTGTCGCCGGGAATTTTCTGAGAAGGGTATGCGCTGCTTTCACCCGAACGAGAAGCCTCGTGTCTCTTATGTTCGAAGCAACTTGGAAATATGCGTCGCTCATCTTCATCTCCTCTGTGCTTTATGCCGCACAGCCAACTTGAACCTCTCCGACTTCCTTTTTTCTGCCCATACATCCCACTCTGATTTTTTTCAACAATTCGCATAGCTCGCTCCCACTCTTCGTCGCGAGCGTCTGCACTCGATCTCATCCTGCTGCCTCGCTCCGCGCTTCAATATCCAACGTACTTGCGTTCCTCCCAATATGTATGTTTCAAAGCATTAAAAGCTACACAAAACATTGAAATGTTGTTCATCAATTATGCTATTATTTATAAAAGAACCGGCAATAATACTTTTTACTTACTTACCAAGACGTGCATTATTATTATTATATATCACGATGGACACATGTCCGCGTTGCTGCTCATCATGCCATCGTCGTCCGAAATAACAATAAGGGGGAAAGGGGGGAGATGCGCATTTGCACATTTTTATTTTAAAAAAAAAAATAAATATATTTATATTATCCTTATTGCTATTGCTGTTGTATGGACATATTATTAACTATGTAGAATATTCATATAATTGCTGCAACATCATGTTAATTATTATCATCATGCATGCGCGAAAAACATTGCAGTGACATTAGTAAAATACCATAGTAAAAGATCCAAAGATCGAGACGAAAAAAAAAGCGACCGTCTTTGCCTCTAATTTTGCCCATATAATAGATTGTATGATCTTTGATATTGTGGTGAAAAAAGAAAAGAAGATAAATTATTCACATACATTATTTTATATGATGATGAGATGATGATGAGAGGGGACAATTTTTGTCTCTATTTTTGCCCATATAGATTGTATGATCTACCTGTTCCAGCCGATACGACCAGTATTATTATTTTTTATATTATTATAATAGTAGTGATAATAAGAAGTAGTATAGCAGTATTACGTAGCAGCAGCAGTATGATGATATGTCCATATATAATTATTTTGTACGACAAGGCACTATAATAACTAACTATTGTATTTAACATTATTTAATTTAGTTATTATTTGGAAATGGAAGAGAAAGCCCAAAAATGGACGTTGCTATTTCAAATTTTTTTTTTAATTTTTTTTTTTAATTTTTTTTTTTTTAAAATATAATAATACTCTAATAATAGCAATGCAAAATAATATAAAGGCTTCGAGAGCACGTTTCTTTCATTCGAAATAGAGCGTCCGCTGCATATAATAATGTAGTGATGTATTGGGTGCGTCTCGAAAGAATCGTTTCTCTTTGCTCTTTTTGAAACTGCCGCGTTTGATTGTCGAGCATGCAAGGGGAGGCGGCGTCAACGTCGTCTGCAGCGGCGAACGTCGGCAGCGGCGCAGAAAGTAGGAGTGCGGAGACGGCGCGAATGCGTCAGGAAAGCGCAACCAATGGTTCAGAAGAAGGTCTTGGGGAACTTTTTGGTCGTCTGATGGTGAGCGCGCGCGTACGAGGCGAAGACGCGCTCAAGCCCCTCTTTTCGACCTTGAATACTCGCGCTGTTTTTAGGAGACTCACGTACAGCATTTTGCCGCGCCGACGTGCGCGTGGAAGGGATAGAAGCCGCAATCTTGGAAGCGGGGTAGAAAATTTAGGTACGATGGAGATAGTAGAGAGTCCTGATCTATACTCGCCGGTAATGCTCGTCATAACGCAAGCTGCGCTCCTTAGGCCCTACGAAGAGAACCTGAGAATCCCCTTTTTGGCGTGTCTTGCCTACTGGCTTGTCGCTTCGCTCGGACTTTTCCTGCTGGGTATTGTGTTGGCGATTGTGGCTTCGCCAAGTCGCTCCGTCTCGCGACGTATCATGGGTCTACCGAGTGTGATGTCTGTCGTAGGCTACAGCCTATTTGGACCCGTTATCATCAGCCTCACCGTGTCGTTCACCGGGGGAGCAACATCATCGATGTTCTACCCTATATTTCTTACAATCGGAACAGGCAGCAGTCTCTGCCTTGTTCTCCGGCTATACAAAGGCACGCCCTCATCGCAGATGAAGGCGACTGTAATGTCTGTTTGGGCTATGCTCGTTCACATGTGGTGGATCTGGCATTGTCAAGGAAGAATAGCAGCGGTGGAATAAAACGAAGAATATGCGTTATAAACAACAACAATAATAATAATATTATATAATCAACGCATAACTAAATAGATAATATCATTGCACGCATGATATCTGCTTTCTCTACTCACTGATTCGAACGACGACCCGCAAAACAATGACTACGGGCTCTTCATTCAACTTCTCGGGGATGTTCGTTTTTAGTTTTATCTTCAATCGTCCTACTTTCATCAAGAGCATCATCCACGGGAGATGCATCGCTCCCATTGCAAATCATGCGATTTGAATTCGACACATCAGGAGATCGAATAGCAAACGTATTCTTCACGGCTAAATAATCATCTTTAAACGCGTTGTCATTCCAGTCTGTCGCGTGGAGGACGAGATTCCATGTTGACTTTGAGGTCTCGGAATCCATTTGAAATAGTGTAGTTGCCTGCGTGCTAAAATTATACATCGCCCACAGGTTCACAATCCGTTTTAAAACTATATTTGGCCATGCACTTAGTCCGTCTCTGGCCTTGCAATGCATGTAGTTGATAAAGTAAGCAAGGATGTGCATAGTAGCTTGTGAGTTCCAATATTTCTCGGCAGGCGATGGGCTTTCTTGAATTGCCAGGCTGGGATTTGAAAGTTCGTAGAGATCATTCGCAAGTCCTCGCATCATTTCCTTTGTTTTTGTACTATTTTTGGCATGCTCTCTATAATCCGTAGTGTTAATTCTTGGAACCGATTTATTCACACTCTCGTAATCTGTAATAAAAGCATCGACCTTTTGAATTCCGCTAACTTTCATTTTGGACGCATATGTCATGGCATTAAGGAACGCATCGTCCATGACTCCTTGAAAGGTCCAGTCCGTTTTGAGATCCATTTTTATGCGAGACAAAAGCGAAAATGCGGCAACATGTAGTCTAACATCGTCAGATAAAGCAAAAGGTGCCAACATTCGTATAGTTCCTGTCCAATGCTCGAGGAGGGAACTGACTTCGCCACCATTTCCAGAAAATTTGCTTCCCGCGAATCGGTTCAAATCCAACTGCCACACCAGTTTCAAAATCCCAAATACACTCTTCAAAGTCGTTGTATACCTTCTCGTCACACTTAATTCTTCCACAGTTACTGACGCACTTTTCTTTTTCATTCGGGACCCTATCCCGGCACTTCCCTTCCGCGTCGGCGCAGCGACTAACTTTACAAATTTATTCTTGCAGCACCATCTTTCGACGGCATCTAGGGCAATTTCAACGATAGCTTTCTTTACGACGCGATCTGCGCCAGCGCTGTTTGTGAAGTACTGCACCCTCTCTCTGTCTGCATCGCTACTATCTTCATTAGTATTACAACGATCTATTGCCGACTGCAACCACGTGAGGAATTTCTTTATCTCTTTAAAACTTCTAACGGCGACCCACTCTTTTTTTCTTATCCGAACTTACCCGGCGCGTTAAAGTTGACATAACACGCTGCCACTTGGATGTCGAAATTCTCGACTCCGTGAACGTTCGAAGTGAATATGTTACCACATAACTGTGCGCCTTGAGATTTGCGTGCATCATTTTCGGATCAAAAAGATCTAATACAAAAAACGAATGTTCGTCTTGGGAAAACGTTGCCTCAACAAAAGCAAAAGCGATTCGTTTTTTCAGCACACGCGGAATATTGTCGTCCAGAAGAGATCGCACCATTAAATTCGCAAAACTATTGTTGTCCTGCACCTTAAAAGATCCCTCTTCAGTGCGGTTGATCCTCCCAGATACGGACTTTGAGCGTATTTTGTCGCGTGATACATTTGCCATTTCATACTGCTTCTTCGACTCAAAACATCGGAGCAACGCTGATGAAATGCACGAAGCAAACATCTGAGGTGAACAAGATAAATTTCTATTTGCTCCATCTTTTACAGCAATGAAGGGCAAAAGGACGCTAGTAGTTCGGTTCGTTTTTGACCATGAAAGTGGTCCCCTTTTGTTTGCCAAAGGAGACGGCGCCTTTGAGCGCTGGCCGCTGGCAAACAGCATGTAGGCTGCGGCTATCTTCACTTCAGTTATATCTGGAAGTCGCCATACCTTTGACGCATCGATTTTGATGCTCCTCGCCATTGCCAGGGGCAGCTTTCTGCCAATATCCACCTTTCCCCTCGTGTCTTCGGCATACACCAATACCGCCTCTGCGGCTACGCTGCGCACATACTTCGTATGCTTTCTCCCTAATAACTCATATATGGGGAGATCAGGCAGCGCGACCTTCTTGGCTTCTCTGTCATTTAATACCCACGCCCCTCGCGCAACGGCGACGCCCCCACAGATGAGGATTGCGACAGACGCAACTAATTCAGATGTCGTAAGTTCCCTCTGGTCCAATCTAAGTATGGTAGATATAGTTCCGCACAGAGAGAACCATGTTCCAAGTGCATATCCCATTGCTCGGAGGTTATTCGCTCGTCGCCCTTGGCCGTAGCAAGGCTGATGGGTGTACGTCTGGTAATACAACGTCGCGAAACCGATGAGGTATATAGGTATCGAAACGAAAGGGAGTGTCTTAAAGAGACCCCCAGCGCCTGAAATGAACGATTTGATTGTGTAGCGAAGCGCCTCGTACTCTGCCATCCACAAAAAGGATGGTGTACCTTCGTTCTTTTCGTAAAGCGTGTATTTTAGCGCCCCGCGAAATGCCCAGAAGCACACAACAAACGATAGTATGATGTACAAAGTGCCGCCATCAAAACTCGTCTCGACAATTGTAACTGATGTGCTATTTAGTGATGAGTTTGAGACTGAATTGTGGTTGTATTGATGGCTACAGGGTAGCGCGTTTAGCCCCCCAAAGCCAGGCACGCAACTCTTGTACTCGTGTAAGATGGCCCCCGCGCCGTATACGACGATGGTGTACATGCCACCAAAAAAAATTCGCGAGACCATCTTTTTTGTCCTCTTAAGAACATAGCTGTGCTTATACTGCTTCAGCATCTTGCCATCAATAATATTGCGCATGAGTTCCGTACACAAGAGCATCACGAGTGAAAGCCACAACAGGAATTTGCGAAACTGCATAAACGATTCGCTGACGGCGCCGAGGTAAAACACGTTACCTGCGCTATGAATAGGGAGTTGAAACGACGCCGGCCACACATTCAGAAGCATAAAAGGGAGAATCATTGTAGTGGGAATATCCCAGTACAATGTTACCCATCCAACCGCGCGGTCTATCATCTGCTCACGCTGAATCTCCGCGCTGGGGCCGCTCCGGGCAAGAAGCGCTTTCGCGTCCGTCTCGAGACGAAAATCAATCGATACTTCCACTAGGGAAGTCATATATGAGCTTCCTCTGCGCAAGCTCATTCGTCGTCTACTTCTACTTTTCCTTTTTTTGCCGCCATTATCTGCTTTCTTTAAACTACGCAAGTTTTTTAATGTTTCGAGAAGCTCTTGCGTCTTTTTCTTTTCTGGATCCGTTGTTTTCATCTTCTGAATTTTCAAGAGTACGTATATAGCGTACGCTGAATAATATGCCACTAACGCTAGTACTCCTACGATAACAATCGCGTGGGGA
>JACLAC010008361.1_pt1 | contig 10766 bp, 7 predicted proteins | sample 8027881 | NCBI WGS metagenome assembly JACLAC01 (sample SAMN15725517, study PRJNA655200) | protist metagenome | isolation source: fluorescence activated cell sorting (FACS) single amplified genomes of... | place: Spain: Blaines Bay Microbial Observatory, Mediterranean Sea | collected 2016-01-19 | reverse complement strand
GATTTAAGGGTAGTAGAGTGAAAATGAAGCTAATAAACTATTTCTATAGTCTTTTGATATTGGGCATGGCTTCGAGTGCTTTAGCCGAAGTTTCGTTGCCAGCTATTATTGATAGTGGGATGGTTTTGCAGAGCGGTGCCTCAGTTCCTATTTGGGGTTGGGCAGATCCTCATGAACAAGTCACAGTCACATTTGCTGGACAAACAGAAAAAACTAAAGCTTCAAGTCAAGGTAAATGGATGGTTCGTCTGAAGCCTCTGGAAGTTTCTAAAACAGCACGAGAGATGACGATTCAATGCAATGAAACAATGACACTTAAGAATGTTTTGGTAGGGGAGGTTTGGTTGGCATCTGGGCAATCTAATATGGAGTATAGTTTAGGTGCTGTAGCGAAAGAGGAGCAGGACATAGCATTCAAGCAGATAGATAATCAACAATTGCGTATGTTTTGTGTTTCTCCCAAGGTGAGGAGTTCTTTGCCCTTAGAAGATACGGCAGGCTATTGGAGTGATAGCTCTTTTTTCATAGAGCAATTGAAAAATGGAAAAATAAAAGGATACGATAGTCATTCTGCAGTAGGGTTCTTTTTGGGTTAAAGCTACAGCAGGAACTCAATGTTCCCGTTGCTGTTATCGATAGTTCGTGGGGAGGAACAAGAATTGAATCTTGGATTGCAGATGAAGGTTACGAGATGGAAGCTATTCCTTTAAAAGAAATTAATAAAGCTGATGAATCTATTAATACTGAGGTCGAGGCTTTATCTCTATCTATTAAAAAATGGAGAGACTTGGCCGCTAAGTCACTTGAGAGCCATCAACTTCCTAGCCCTCAAGTAAAAACTAAACGAAGTAAAGTTGTAAATTCAATTTATAATGGGATGATCGCTCCACTCGCCCCCTTTGCAATACGAGGTACAGTGTGGTACCAGGGTGAAGCAAATAGAGGAAGCAAAGATTACTACCAAAAATTAAAGGCCTTAACCGGTGGCTGGTCGAAAGTATTTGGTGTTCAGAACATGCCGTTTTACCTCGTTCAATTAGCTCCGTATAACTATGCACATAGCAACAAAAGTTTAAGCGCTCAATTAATCCATGATTCTGTTGTCTCCGCTCAATATAAAGCCGCTGAAGCTATCCAGGGGTGTGATGTCATCAATATATCAGACACCGTGTTTGGGAATGTTAGAAATGTGCACCCGAAGCATAAAAAGACAGTCGGCGATCGACTTGCTGCTTTAGCACTTCATCACGATTATGGGAAGGAGGTCGTTTGTTCTGGACCAAAGTTTGCATCAGCCAGCCTACGTGGAAAGGATATTGTCGTAACTTTTGATCGAATCGATCAAGGTTTAGAAACGAATGATGGAAAAGCTCCTAATTGGTTAGAAGTAGCTGGCGCAGATGAGGTTTTCTATGAAGCCACAGCTAAAATAGAAAAGAACCGTCTCGTCGTTTCGTGTTTAAAGGTTTCATCACCAAAGTTTATCCGTATGGCTTGGAATAATATTGCTGAACAAAATTTACGAGACAAAAATGGTTGGCCAGCATTCTCATTTAATGCCGAAGTGAAAGAGTAGAGGCTTCTGCTAAGGACTAGTTTACTTTTAAGGCCGATAGGGAATAAGGAAGGTTCTGTTTATAGGGGTAATATATCGGGGTAGTCTAGATTGGTCCGAGTTAATTTAATGCAATAAACTTATTGAAACTCAATGAAAAGAAAGTGGCGATTTTTTGTAAACTTAGCACTTCAAAGCCGCGACAGCAACTTTGGGTTTACTCATTAGAATCTTAAGCAAAGCTCTAGCTGCACCTGTCGGCCTTCTTCGTCCTTGCTCCCAATTCTCAATAGTACCCTTAGAAATACCAATCAAATCAGCCAATTCTTGCTGGCTCATTTTCAAGCGTTTCCTAATGTTGATGATTTCGCTGTCATCATACTCGAATACTCTACTTGGTCTCTTACGGCCTTTAGCAACCTCAATTCCATGCTCAAGTGAATTCTTGATTTCATTAAACATCTTAGACATAATTAACTCCTATACTCCTTTATTAATTGCTCAACAAGACTATCTAACGACCTAGCTTCTTTCTTAGTTAAGTCCTCTAACTCATCCTTCCCATATGTAAAAAGCATAAAAAAGACAGGTTCCTTATCGTAGAAGTAATAAATGTGCCTACTACCTCCTCTTTTGCCTTTACCTTTGCTTTGCCATCTGATTTTTCTGAGATACTTAGAGCCTGATATGAATTTGCCTGACTTAGGATTCTCTATTAGATGAGATTGAAGCTTTTTATAGCTAGCATCATCCATTAGCTCATTGAGCTGTTTAGTGTAATTACCTAACTCGATAAATTTCATAAGTTGATTATACGTCAATGACGTCCTTTGAAAGCTTTTTTCTAAAAAGTCTTAGAAACCCTCAGGTCAGGCAATCGCCCCTCTTTTTTTTGAGCTCTCGTCGGATGGTTGCCACTCATAATGGCACAGCGACTTCGAGCACATGTCGGAACGGGTGAGTAGGCTTGTCAGAACATAACACCTTGCTTTGCGAAACGGTCTAGATAAGGTGTTTCCATGGGGGAAGGTTCATCTATATCGTAACATTTGATACCTTGCCAACCGAGGTCATAGATTAAAAGTAAGATCACATTTGGTTTATCAGGTCGTTGATCTGGATAAACGCAAAGCTGAGTGAGGAATGCACAAAGTAAAAGGCTTATTTTTATGAATGTTTTATAATTTTTTTTTTGTTTTGTTTTTTTGTATTTAATTTTGCTAGTTTGACCCAATCGGAAAGTTTGCTAGAAAGTTCTTTAGCTTTTTCAGGATACTGTGAGATTAGGTTATTGGTTTCTCCGAGATCTTCTTTCAAGTTATATAAGAAGCTTTGTTTAGCATTTACGACAAATTTCCAATCGCCTTCTCTAGTCGCCATTTGTTTTTTGTGTCTCCAAAATAAATTCTCGTGTGGGAGTCCCTGTTTTTGCTGAGTTAAAAATGGAATCAGATCTACTCCATCGATCTCTCTATCTTTAGGCAAAGGCACGCCTGCGGCAGCTAAAAGTGAGGGTAAAACATCTAGTTGAATAACTGGTTTTTCATAGACCTGCGGAGTTTTTATTTTGGCTGGCCAACGCATCATAAAGGGAACTCGTACGCCTCCTTCATAGACACTACCTTTAAAGCCTTTTAAAGGTCCATTTTTATGTTTAGCTGTTCCTCCATTATCATTGATAAAAAATACAATAGTATTTTCTGTTAAATTTAATTTATCGAGTGTATCTAGGATATCTTTCACTGCATGATCAAGGGCTAGAACCATCCCATCAAGTTCAGTACCTCCATCGGGGATATACTTTTCAGGAACATCAAATGGAGTATGTACATTGAAAGGTGCGTACATAATGTAAAAAGGCTTGTCTTTATTTTGTGTGATGAATTCGCAAGTTTTTTTAGTTAAAGCTTCTGTTATGTAGCCCTCTCCTGTTAAAACAGTGCTGTTTTCTAACATATCTCCACCACCGGTGGGGACTTTCTGTTGTTTGTCAGCATCCCATTCAAAGTAGTCGTGACCACCGCTTAAAAACCCATAAAAATAATCAAGTCCTCTTTTGTTAGGATGAAAGTGCGGGTTGTGCCCAAGGTGCCATTTACCAATGTGAGCGGTTTGGTAGTTTGCTTGTTTGAGTAAGCCTGGGATAAAAAATTCATCAACAGGAACACCAGTATTCTTTACTATTTGAGATTTTATCGGTCCTGTAAAAGATTCATAACCATAACGAATTTGGTACCTTCCTGTCATAAGGCCAGCTCGTGATGGTGCACATACGGGGCCACTCACATAACCATTTGTAAAAATCACACCTTCATGGGCTATTCGGTCAATATGATCTGTCTGGTATTTTTTATTTCCTGTGATACCAAGTTGGTTATAACCCATGTCATCTGAATAAATGATAACGATATTTGGCTTTTGTTCTGCAAATAGCTGATGAGAAGATAAAACGCAGAGTAATAGGAAAGTGATAAAGGGCATATTATTTCTTTTTATTGCTCCACTTTAGTGTATCTTTCCTGATTGGGTTTGAATCAAAAAAGCGAGCATTCTGTCCTGCACGGTCATAATCACCTATATCACGACTTCCATGAGCTGCCAATTTTAATAATTTATCAACGATCTCAGGGTGTTCATTGGCGACATTGCCTTGTTCTTCAAGGTCTTCTTCAAGGTTGATCAAGCGAGCTTCAGGGATATCAATAAAGTCTTTCTTGAGTATATGAGCTCCCCATTTTGGAGCCCAAGGTTCTTGAGCTTTTCTGGGTAAGTGAAGTTTCCATTTACCTTGGCGTACGGCTTGTAAAAATGTATCTTGATAATAAAAAAATGTTCTGTTGGGAATTTCTTTTTGTGTACCGTGAATTAGTTTTGTAATGTCCATTCCATCAATAACTCTATCTTGAGGTGCTTCAGCATTAGCTAGGTGGGCAAATGTAGGAAGACAGTCCATTGTCATGGCTAATGAATGACATACTTCTCCTGCAGGAACTTTACCTGGAGCTCGAATGATAAAGGGAACTCTAACTCCTCCCTCCCAAGTTGAAGTTTTAGCCCCTCTTAAAGGCAAGGCGGAGCCACCGTGTTCTTTTCTAAGGTGCCAAGGTCCGTTATCGCTCGTGAAAATAACATAAGTGTTGTCATCTAAATTAAGTTTTTTGACAGTGTTGAGGACTCTTCCGACATTAAAATCAATTTCTTCGACAACATCACCGTAGAGACCACGTTTAGATTTACCTTTGAAATCTTTTGATACAGCTAGTTTTGTGTGAGGCATCGTGTGAGCTAGGTAGACAAAAAATGGCTTCTCTGAATTTTTCTCAATAAACTGAATGGCTTCATCTGTGTACCTTTTAGTTAGCGTACTCATATCAGCTTTCTTATCAATCATTTCTTGGTTACGTAGTAAAGTGACCAGTCTGTCGTTACTGGCAGGTGTTCCAAAAAAATAATCAAACCCTTGCTTTAGGGGTAATAAGTCTGGATCATAATTTGTCGGAGAATGACCTGCTAAATCCCATTTCCCAAAACAACCACTGGTGTAACCGGCATCTTTTAAAACTTCGGCTATGGTAATTTCTTTTGTATGTAAGTGAGGGTGTATTTCAACTAAATTATTTTTCTTGGCAACTCTTAAGGGATAGCAACCTGTCATCAATGCTGCTCTTGATGGCCCACATACTGTTTGGGCATAAAAGCTTGTGAACTTCATGCCTTCAGTCGCCATTTTATCTATGTTTGGAGTTTTTATGGTGGGCGAACCAAAACAACCAAGGTCCTGATAGCCGAGATCATCTGTAAAAATAAGGATGAAGTTTGGCTTTTTATTCGCGACTAGAAATGTAGAGAAAATAAAAAATAAACTGATTATTCTTATCGTTGTTTGATAGGATACGTTATTTTTTTTCATTCGATATATTAAGTTATGCTTTCGGTACTATAAAGCATAAAGGCCTCCATACCTAATGATGGTATGATTCGGACACTATTTATTAAATATCAGACAAGCGATTATGTTTTTACCATGAGTTATTTTAGGATGGGTTAAAGAAATAAGATAATAATTAAAAGAGGTGCCTTTTAACTGATTACTCTGCAAACCACTGTGATACTTCGGAGGCACTCAACTCTCTGTCGTAGACCCTCACTTCATCGATGGAAATATTTACATCGGGAATCAAATATAAATCAGATGAATTACTGAGGGTATTCCCTGAACCTGTTGCTAAACTTCTAGTGCTACTGAGAGAGCCATCAACATAAAAACTCGCTGTGTCATCTGCCATCGTATAAACAACATGATGCCAAGTATTGTCGAAAACATCAATATTGGTTGTAACATTATTACGATCACTTGTAGACACATCGCTTCTAGTTCTAATTAAGCGAGGGCTAGAGCCACTACTATTGAAATCGAATTGCCAACCATTTTGGTTAACAGTCATTTTTGATAAGATGGTTTCATAGTTAGCCCATGATGCCTCATCAGCATCTGAACCTTTGATCCAAAAGCCGGCACTCACGGTACCTAAAGTTAAAGAAGAGTTATCCGTCACAGATAATAACGTTTGCCTAGAAATTCCTTTTACGGCTCTACCGGCGACACCATCTATTTGTTGATAATCCGCAGAGCCACCAATGACTCCATCATTTCCTTGATGGCTATGATCTTGGTAAGTCGTTGTGGGTTCATCATCAAATGTCCACCAGACAATCAGGTTATCTGAACCGACGACATTAGAAGCATCTTGGAGGTAAGCATTTAAAACATTCCAAGTGGTCCCATCACTCATCACAGTCACAGAGGGGTTGATGCGTGAATTGGTAATAGGGTTGATGGCCAAATAAGGTTCACCGTCAATATTAGCAGAAGATGTTAACGTCGATCTAACGGAATTATTATTATGTTTTATCGTATATAAACGGTCAGATGTCGTGCTGGGGTCAGGCAAGGTCAATATCACATTATTTACAGAGCTGCCAACGATCACCACGCTATTCATGGCATCTAAAGTTGTGTTACCCGTTACTAAAGAATAAGAAAGTCCAAGTGTCCCTTCGACATCTAAACTTGAAAGAGGGGCTGCTTTCCCAATCCCCAATCCTGATGGCGTCAGAGTCATCTCTTGAACTCCATCAGAGTTAGAATCAAACTTGATATTGCCACTAGTGCTTTTTAAATCAGCCGAAAGATTTTGAGTGATCAACAAACAGGCAAACAACAACCATTTCATCATTTTAAATTTACAATCAGTTTTATGTGTACAAAAAGTTATAAATACCCATCAGACTTCAAGAATTTGGGTCGGTTTCTCTCAGGTATTTGTACAGTTTTAAGCTATAAATGCCGAATGGCTATCACGATTTAACCTACTTTAAATGGAGTTTTATATGAACGCTTGCCGAAAGTAGGTAAAAATTGTTGTGGAAGCTGAGATTAAATCAAAAATATATTTAATTAAGTTATTGATTATTAGCATCTTATATTTTGTCTCCTAGAAAAAAGGTGTTTTTATTTAGTTTCCTGCATGATTTAGAAACTTCCTTCGTATCACTATTAAGTGAACAGGAATGAAGCATGTTTAGATTTTTCTTTTTATTTTTAGTTAGTACAGGAACGTTATTCGCAGCAGACCCAAACTTCAAAAAGGGTTATGATTTTGAAAAAGATATCGTACCTCTTTTAGATAAATATTGCTATCGTTGTCATGATGAAGAGGTTCAAAAAGGCGATGTTGAGCTTTCATCCTTTAGAAGTCCTCAGAGTATGTTAGGTGAGCGGAAAATGTGGGTTGAAGCTTTGCATTTGATAAAAGAAGGGGAGATGCCGAGTAAAAAACCATTCCCAGAAGGGAAAGATTTAAGTTTATTAGAAAACTATATCGATTCCGTGGTGAATGGGATCGATTGGACCAAAGTTAAAAACCCTGGTTTTGAAGAGCCATCTAGATTAAATACACGACAATATGCTAATTCATTAAGAGACCTATTGGGTCAAGATTTACCCATTGAAAAGTACTTTTTAGAAGACTCGTTGGGAAAGAGTGGTTTTTCAAATGACCGAGGAGCAGCATTTTTCTCTAGCGACCGTTTAAAAACAAATATGAAGATCGCTAAGAAATCACTCCAAAACACGCTATTTAGAAAAGAACAACCTTACAGTGAAACATTCAAAGCACATGATATGGGGAATGGGTCAAACCGTACTTTAGAAATGGAAGAGGGTGTTGGTTTTACACTCGAGCAAATGAATTTAACACAAAATATTCATATAAAAAGTGCAGGAGACTATACTCTTTCTGTTAAATCATCGGCTATATGGAAAGATAAAAGAGTAGCTGCCCCTTTATTATATATTTATATTGATGGGGAACTTTATGACTCTGCCACGATCAAAGGTGATGAGGCTGTTATTTCTGACTTTGATGTGTTTTTAGAAAAAGGTGTAAGAACAATTGGCTTTAGTGCTTGGAAGTCTTCTGAAGCAGGGCTCGATGACCAAGAATGGAAGAAAAAAATTCAAGAACATGAATTAAAATTAAAAACTAAATTTGGAAAAGAAGACTTAAACAAGGATGGAAAGCATTCTTTGAATGAGCGAGCTTTAGCAGCCAAACTCGATATTAGATTTAAAAAACAAGATAAAAATAGTGACGGTGTTCTAAGCTTAGAGGAAGCCTTTCCAAAGTTTGATAAGAAGAATGAGCAAAGATTTAGAGGAATGGATTTTGATAGAAATAAATCTTTAGATAGTACAGAATTTTACATGAGGCATTTAAGGGTAAAAAGAGGAAAAGAACATGAGTTACTGACGTATCCTTTAGAAGATAATTTTTGGAAAGGTCACTATGGTTTAAATGCTGGCAGTATTAGAGGCCTTAAAAATGGTCTTTGTGTTCAAGAGCTAAAAGTAGAAGGTCCAAAATTTTATAAAAAGCCTTTTGATGTGTCTGAAAAGGCTAGTCAGGACACGATTGAAAAGTTTATTTTAAAAGCTTTCAGAAGACCAGCAACGGAGGTGGAGTTATCTAGGTATCTATCTTATTATAAGAAAAACAAGTCAACGTTAGGTCATGATGAAGCACTCTTCAATACATTAACAGGGATATTGGTTTCACCAAAATTTTTATGCCACTTTGAAAAGAACACCCATGATGGAAAAGACTATCAGTTAAATGACTTTGAATTAGCCTCAAGGTTATCTTACTTTCTTTGGATGAGTTCACCCGATGAGATACTATTAAGTTTAGCTCGTAAAGGTCACCTATCTGACGAGAAAGTATTAGATGAGCAAGTAGAAAGAATGTTAAAGGACCCTCGAGCTAAAGCCTTCACTCATACTTTTGCAGAAGAGTGGTTGGGAATTTCTGAGTTAGGTGTAACGATTCTTCCTGTGGGGTTTCATTATCCAAAATTTAATGTCGAGGTCATACGCTCAACAAAGGAGCAAACGAGAACCTTCGTACATAAAGTGTTTTCTGACAACCAACCGATAACTGACTTTGTTGATTCTGACTATACCTATGTAAATAGAGTTCTAGGACAGTTTTATGGAATAGAGAATTGGATTGATTTACCACCGAATAATTATGTTCGAGTCAAGGTTGGTCGTCAACGCGGTGGTTTGTTAGGTCAAAGTAGTATCTTAACGGTGACATCAGCTCCGACTCGTACGAACCCCATTGTTCGAGGTATTTGGGTATTAGAAAATATAATGGGAGTGGATATTCCACCTCCAGACCCGGATGCCGGGGCTATTTCAGAAAATGCTGGAAATTCCGGAAAGATGACTTTAAGAGAGATTTTTGAAGAACATCGTAAAAACCCAAACTGTGCTTCATGCCATGAAAAAATTGACCCCGTTGGTTTTAGTATGGAGAATTATGATGGGATTGGCTTATGGAGGGAAAACTACAAGCAGGGAAGTGCTATCAATGCATCAGCCGTGATGCCCAATGGAACAAAGTTTTCAGGTGCCCTAGAATTGAGAGATCTCATTTTAAGTCGACAAGATGAAGTCACTAGAAACCTTACTGAAAAGTGTTTAGTTTTGCGCTAGGTAGAAGGATAGAGTACTTTGATGAGAATGCGATCGTCAAAGCTATGAAAGACCTTAAGGCTAACAAATTAAACTCTCAAGCTCTTATTAAAAGCATTGTTAAGAGTTACCCTTTTCAATTTAAAAGAAGTCCTTTAAAGGAGCTGTAAACATGACTCATTTTTCGAAACGACAATTTCTTCGAGGCACAGCAGGAAGTTTGATGGCTTTACCTTGGTTGGAAACATTTGCTGAATCATCTGCCTCAAAAGCTCCGACTAGGTTCGGTACATTATTTTTCCCCAATGGTGTTTACTCTGAAGGCTGGGCTACCTCTGGAAAGGGAAAAGATTTTAAGCTGAGTAAATGCTTGAATTCACTTAACCCTATGAAAGATAAAATTCAAGTTTTCAGAAACCTCGATAACCCTAAGAAAAAAGGCAATCATGTTGAGGCGGTAGGTGCTTTTTTAACAGGTTTTGAATTAGATTATTCTGGCAATAAAAAATCTCTCGACTATTTAATAAGTGATAGAGTAGGTCAGGACAGTCGTAGTAAGATCATGGTTATGGGAACTCAAGGCCCAAGGCAGGGCAAAACGGGGGAGGGCTTACCTATCTCATTTTCTAATACTGTAACATGGGCTACTCCGAAGTATCGTGTACAACCACAAATCAGCCCTAGAGCCGTCTTTGATGAAATTTTTGCTGATACAACAAGCGAAAAAGCACGTCGTGCCTTGAGGTCACAAGAAAGCATTCTCGATTTAGTTTTTGAGGATTCTCAAGACTTGATCAAAAAGAGCTCCATCGCCGATAGGCATAAAATGGATGAATACCTCACTTCAGTTCGAGAAACAGAAAAGAAAATTGAAAAGCAGTTGTCTCCACCTAAAGATCTATGGCAACCTAAAGGAAAGGTGAAGTTTCCTATGCCATTTGTTAGCACTCCAGAAAAGCATGAAGAGCATTTGAAATTAATGCTAGACTTAATGGTGCTTGCTTTTCAAACTAATCAAACGAAGGTCGCAACATTGATGATGGCTCATGGCTTCGCAAGAACAGGCTTTCCATTTTTAGATAATGTTAAAGGTGACCATCATGGAATTTCACATCATCAGGAAGTTCCAGAAAAGATTGTTGAATTCAATAAAGTGGTTACTTTTTATGTAGA
>JACLAC010024122.1_pt1 | contig 10768 bp, 4 predicted proteins | sample 8027881 | NCBI WGS metagenome assembly JACLAC01 (sample SAMN15725517, study PRJNA655200) | protist metagenome | isolation source: fluorescence activated cell sorting (FACS) single amplified genomes of... | place: Spain: Blaines Bay Microbial Observatory, Mediterranean Sea | collected 2016-01-19 | reverse complement strand
CCAATTATAAACAGTTTCAATGCGCGATTTAAACAATTCAGGGCCTATTTCGTATTTTGAGCTCGCTAAATTAAACAACTGCCTTATCTTCGACTGTTGACCTTTACCAGGAGAAAACCCCCCAGTCCTATCTATGCCTGAGTCTACAACGTATCTACTTTTAAGTGTTGAAATTGCCCATATTGACCTCGATTCAAATGCCCGATAGATGCGGCTGGGACTCTCTAGTTTTAGATTAGTCATAACCAAGAATTGGCCAGCTTTAAGTCGACGAAAAACCCCCGGTTGAGAATTAGTGTATATCAAAACGACTAAATCGCACGCACACGTTCCATCTCTCAATTTGACCCACCGGCACTCACTGAATTCCGCATCGAGAGAAAAATTAATCGGCTCTACCACACTTTCCTGCGACCCATTCCGATAGAGAGCCAAACTATCAGATTCAATACTATTAGGGTCGCGTACAATCTTCCGGGTTCTTAGCGTCGGCCCAACATAAGAAACAACTCCAGCAATATCAAACAATCCGTTGCCGTTAGTACCAACTTTTGCTAGCGATTCCCGGTAAGTTTGCAACACTCCACCCTTTGTTGGTGTCGATACTGGCATTCTTATTATGCTTTTTATTTGTGTAAAACGATAAAATTGATTAGGAAACCGTATCTTGAATTGGTCAACGTCTTCGATACTCGTCATATAACTTTTAAAATTAGCAGATGATAATACTTCAATATGAACATTTCGATCGGAGTTCAATTTAAACTCGAAATCGCTCAAATGATTTTGTCCAAAACGATACCCGTGAATTCTAATGATCTGTCCAGGATATAGGCTGTTAAAATATTTTGGGCACATCGTTTCCCAAAAACTTACAGTAACCCCATCGTTGAGACCTAAAGACCCATCCTTGAGCTCGATCATGAAGTAGTATGGACATTTTCGTCTCCGTTCAGGCAATTTCAACAGTCGCGTTTTATTTACAATCCGCCCAATAAGAGGCGCACGTCTGATGCGAGCAAGGTCTTTAAGTGGGACGCCTGATTGAGCATAATCTTGATTGTTTTCGTTATCACTACTGTTCGCGTCATTATGCCGATGAACTTACTGTCGGGGCGATAAAATATTTTCTTCTCGATCGAAACTCAACTAAATGAGAATCAATAATCATTTGTATTGTTGGACTCGATTGATCCACAGGTTCTGTATCGTGTCCCTGGTCAGAAACCAGATTTCTTACCTTCCACGAATCTTGTAGATTCATGGAGCCATCTAGTAATGTGCTTGGCAATGCCTTAATATGTTCCCCCGTCACAACATCCATACAATCGCTGTTACCAAAAGGCAGGTAAAACATTTGCCTCGAATAAAGTGGAAGAGTGGAACGGACACGGGTGGACTTATCGTCAACGTGGAAAGTGATACCATTTTGTTTGCTTTGATCTCGTAATAAATTCTGAACATTTGAATCCACAATTTCTAACCTAGTCACTTGAAAATATTTTATCGCCCCGACAGTAAGTTCATCGGCATACTTATGACCATCCAAAACGTTTATGATGGTATTCACTCGCAAGTGCCCCTTGTTCACTAGCTGATTGAAGGAAGGATCCATTAAACACTTAGTTTTGAACCTACCGTCACTAAGGACCAAGTCGTAGGCGAACATTTGTGCTGTCGTAGCGATCCCCGTCCGAGTATGAAAGTAATCGTCAATTAGATAACGATACAATTGGACAACCTGCAGTACGACCCCGTCTTTAGCGACTTCACCGCGTAAAAGCATCCGCACACCATTTTTTGATAGCTTGGCGGAGGAACTTTTTCCAGTTTCTTTTACCTCCTTTTGCCTTCCCGACATATCTTATGGGTTGAAAGTTAGCGCCGTTGGTACCTGCAAAGGTTTGCGGCAAACGGAATGTTTCCTACACTGGAAGGGCTTTGATAAACCCGTATGGCGATTAACTTTTTGCTAGAATGTGTGGGATCGGCTGCGCGGAGAGATGGTTTATACTATTAATATTATAATATCTCATCATCTTCTCATCAATAATCATCACATATTTATTATCATTTATTATTATTATTATTGTGCGTTTTTTAAATAACTACGTGTTTTTCATTATTATTTATATTTATTTCAATTTAGAGACACTGTTATATTTCTGAAATCAACATCAACAACAGCACCACATCATTATTATTATTTCTTCATCATCTTCTGTTCTCTCATGTTGTTTCCTATAGGTCACAATTTATGTTAATTAGACTAGGAACTAAAGATTTGTGCTGCTGCTAAAAAAATTCAAATTTCCATTTGATAGGACGAATACGCGTATCTAAGTACCATTTTAAGGCTTTTCATACATAGGCTAAATTGTGGGTATTTAAAAACAAAGATTCGTACGTACAATGATATCTTACTCCGCTCTTCCTCTTTCTCGATGAATGACATTATTCATAAAAAACTTTGATTTGACGATTTGGACGAGAGAGACGTGGGACAACAATGGTGTACTCTTCATCAAAAAGGTTTTTTGCTGTGGCACCAAGTAATTTCAAATGCGAGGTGCTACTTAGTATACTATCAGTAGTGAGCTAATAAATAGGTTTCTTTTTTCTTCGTATTTTTCATAGTTATTAGACTATACAAAATGTATTATTAAGTAGCTAAAAGGATTGTATAAATTATTAATACAAATAATAAAAAGAACAATAACAACAACATGATGCTGCATCACATTGTTGCTGGTTCCTCGTTTTCAGTACGTGACTCAAGGCAAATCTTTTTTGTGCCAACCTGCTGGGAATTACTTTCGCTGTAGAGCAACTGTCCACAAAGCTTACCAAAGGGTCCTTAAAGAAAGCAGGAATTTCGTAGGGAAGGCAATTACAAAATGAATTCGGAGGAAGCAGTAGTCGTGGAAGATACTGATCAACAAGTAAACGTCCCGTTGAGGCGATCTACAAGGGAGCGTCGAACAGTTCGAAAACCTATGTATTTTTCCGAAGAGCAATACAGCTCTACGCAAAATGATACCAGGAAACAGCATGGTGATGGTGAATCTTCATCAATCAGCAAAGGAACTATAGGCGAGGAAGGCACAGCGTCATCTAGTCAGGAAAGTAGCGAATCAAGCAGTGATGATGAAAGTAGTGATGACGACAGTAGTAGCGAACAAAGTAGTATTGACGAAAGTAGCGATGATGAAAGCAGTGGCTCATCGGAGCCTCAAGATCCTTCGGAGTACAACTGGGAAACCGAAGGTCACCGCTTCATAGGAAAGCGAGTGCATAGGACATATGCCGGCGGTGCTATTGCCCAAGGCATTGTAGAGAAGTATTTACCATCAGACGGAGAGGACGGAGCGTTGTTCCACGTTTTACATGACGATGGCGATGAGGAGGATTTGGATGAAAAAGAATGTGCCGAGGCTATTGAAGAGTATCGTAGAATGAACGTAACTGGTCGTTATAATGTTAGAAATCGTGAGAGTGTAAAGCCACCGGAACGCTTTACGATATCCGCCATTTCCACATCTCCTGGTGGCCATGAAAAGAAGAAAAAGAAGAAAGTAGCAAATCGTAATGCCTATGAAAGATATATGACCGATGGCGCAAATAGCTACGCTAGAGATCGCAGTGACTATCATGGTAGACGTGGTTATCGCCGCAGCAACAGACGAAGGCAAAGCGTGGGTAGACGTCGATCTCGACGAAAACACTACGATAGCAGCAGCGAGTCTGATAGCGATTATGGTTCCATGGGGGCTTCAAATTTCAGAATGTATGAGAAGCGAAGAGAAAGAGATGACCTGAATAGGATCCAACCTTTAAATAGGGCCCTTGATAAAAATGCGTCCAAAGCATCAAAACGTGACATCACAAGGGCAGATGCATTGCCAGTGAATGTGGATAAATCTATTTCATGGAGCAGTGTTGGTGGCTTGCAAAAGCATGTTAGTGCTTTGAAGGAAATGGTCACTTTGCCTTTACTATATCCAGAAGTTTTTGAACGATTTCATATTACTGCCCCTCGGGGGGTTATTTTTCACGGCCCACCGGGCACAGGCAAAACCCTTGTGGCGAGGGCACTTGCAAGCAGCTGTTCTCGCGGCGGCAAGCACGTTTCTTTTTTTATGCGCAAGGGTGCAGACTGCTTAAGCAAATGGGTTGGGGAAGCTGAGAGGCAGCTACGCCTGCTCTTTGAGCAAGCCCGCCTTCACCAGCCTTCCATAATCTTTTTTGATGAAATTGATGGGTTAGCTCCTGTAAGGTCTAGTAAGCAAGATCAGATTCATGCGTCTATTGTCTCAACGCTTTTGGCGTTGATGGATGGCTTAGATGATCGTGGGCAGGTAATTGTTATTGGTGCAACAAATCGCATTGACTCTATCGATCCAGCGTTACGTCGGCCAGGACGCTTCGATCGTGAATTGTTATTTGGCTTACCTGATAAACAAGCAAGGCGTGAAATACTTGACATTCACACTCAACATTGGAACCCACCGCTTCTTAATTCCTTTAAAGATGATCTTGCCGAGGAATGCGTAGGATATTGTGGGGCTGATATAAAATCCTTGTGTACAGAGGCTTCTTTGATCGCTTTGCGCCGCCGTTATCCTGAGGTATATAACCGCAACGAAAAGTTGCTAATCGATGTAAATAGTATAATTGTAACCCGTGAAGATTTTCTCAAAGCACTTGGTAAGGTAGTGCCTGCATCAAGAAGATCAGTATGCACGTATCGAGTGAGTTTAAAGAATAGCATCAAACCACTGTTGTCGAAGGCTTTGTACGAAACTCTTGAGATTTTGAGAGACATTTTTCCTACCGAAAAATGTAGAGTTTTACGTAAAGGTCGTAGTAGAGCAGAAGGCAATACAATTGTGAACACCGCAAAGCGTAACGATGCAAGTTCTTTAGTTGCAGAAGACAGGCGTACCACTGGAAATGTAGATAGTGAAGTTGCAAACGAAGTGAGTTGCAGCGATATTTTACCCGCCCATGACCCCGAAAGTATCGAAGAGATGCGTTTAATCTATGGCGTTGATAACCCAATAGAAGTACGAAAAAAATACCCGATTGTGACTATTGACGAGGGCACTACAACAGGCAGTAATTCGAAAATACCTGCTATAGGCCAGCGAGTAAGAGTAAAGTATAATAAGGGCAGGGGGAACTTTTACGTTGCTCAAATTACGAAACAGAACGAAAACGGCACCTATACTGTTGAGTACAATGATGGGGAAGTGGAAGATCATGTGAAACCAGAATTTATACGTGAGATTAAGGAGGTGGTTAGAAGGAAGGCGGGGGAAAATTGGCAATACACTGGGAATAGGTTTATTGGAGCAAGAGTGCGCCGTTATTTTCCCGATGCTGACGTTTGGGCAAATGGCACAATCACAAAGTATCTACCACCAGAAAAGGATGCAAAAAGACAATCACGAAAAAGACGCCTGAAAGAAGGAGAAGAGTTTGTTGAGGGTCAGAATACGGAGTTATGGCATGTTGAGCATGACGATGGCGATGAAGAAGACTTAGAAGAGTTTGAATTACACGAGGCAATAGAGGACCATCGCAAATTTACGTCGTCAAAGAGTGTATCATTGGAAGAGTACACCGGTTTTGGTAGTAAGAAGACCAGGCGGAATTCATTGCACTTGCCTTTGGGTGGAAAAGTGACTCTATCGCAGAGGCAAGAATTTTATAAGCCCCGTTTGGTATTGGAAGGTATGCATGGCAATGGCCAAGGTCACTTAGCGCGCGCGATTTTGCATGCTTTAGAGGAGATACCAGTTTTTACCTTAGCACTGAGTGATCTAGTAGCAGAGGCAAAAAACGGAGAATCAATTGATGTAGTGTGCCTGCGACATATAGTTGAGGCCAAACGTTCTGCTCCTTGTGTTTTATACATTCCAGCAATTGATATTTTGTGGAACAGTGTTGGAGTCCAAATGCGGAGAATTATAATTATGGCGCTAGAGGATATGGACAAAAATCTTCCTTTATTCCTTTTAGCATGGTGTTCTCAGGGTGGGATTGGCGATGTCCAGGATGAACAGCTACGGTCGTTGTTTCCTGAAAAAGCTCAAGAAAGTAGCAAAACCACCTCTGTCAGAGCTGACTTTCCAAAGTTAGATTATTGTCAGAACAGCTATACATTACCGACACCTTCAGATGAGAGTAGGGAAGCTTTTTTTAGCCAAATATTTGAAAATGTAGTGGAAAAATTAAACTTTGAAATCACAATGTCGAATAGAACACAGACAAATGAACAACGCCGGAATAAGCGGAAACGAGAAGTTCTAGAGGTTGCACCTGAACGCGAGGAAGTTGAAGAAAGTGAATCAGAAAAAGAAAAGCTTGACGATGAGCATTGCATGCGTGAGTTGAGGATTTTTTTACGAACGGTTATCAAAGAGCTGTGGAAAGAACGGAAATTTCAACCGTTTTTTCATGCTGTAGATGAAGAGGTAGTACGAGACTACTATCAAGTCATAAAGAATCCAATGGACCTGGATCAAATTGCTGAGAATATTGATGATTGTGTTTACACTTCTATCGAGCTATTTTTGAAGGATTTGAAGTTGATTGTATCTAATGCCAAAAAGTATAACGGACCCAGTGCGGACTCGACTTCACTCCGTGGACGACAAATTATATCTTCTGCAAATCAAATGTACGATACTGTTAATTCCTTCGTACACCGCTTTCGAAAACGTGTCGGCTATAATTTATTGGAGCGATGTGCAATCATCACAAAAAAACTCAAATCGAAGAGAAGGAAAACCGGTGCTAATGTGCACGGTAAGAGCGCCAGTGGATCTACAGGACAGACATCAAGAAGTGAGCCGGCGAAGATTCGGGCCGAGCGTTACCAAAAAGAAAACACGTTAATAATTGATGATGACGTGGATGTAGATCTGCAAACAAAAGATATTAGTAGTAATGCAGGAACGGCGAAAACATTGTCTCGAGCAGAAAGGTATAGATTGAGGTGTGGCATTACATCAGCCAATATCAGTACGACTTCGACCAACCAAAGCGGCTCAAATGAAGATCCTGAACAAAATGCCAAGAAGGTTGTCGAGGAGGAGGGAAACGTGAATGATACAGCTACTTCAAATACATCTATTGTTTTACAACCTGTTATTGCGGATCATAACAAGGAGCACAATGAAAACTCACAGAAGAAGGTTCATGCAGGAATAGCAGCTTCCAGCAACACTTCCAGTAATGGCATAATATCAGAAAAACATGTTGGAAAGAATGTTTCCGAGGATTCGGAGGATGACTCATTGGTCAGTCCGACACAGCATTCTAGGATGAATAAACTGCAAGCAAAATATGTATTCAAGACACAAGGATATACTGTGGATGACCTTGAAGAGTTGCATGCACGACTGACTAGAACGATGAACAGCTATTACGCTTCACAGTTGAAGTTCGACATGTTGATGGATGAATTAGAGACATATGCAAACAATTTGTAATCGTATACTACACGCGAAATATGTGTATACACTATACACAAATTTGGATTAAATACACTTAAACTAGGCTATAGATACTTTTTACTGTGTAACGCTTCAACATAGAATTTTGTTCTCGTACACACAGAGAGATTTTGTTTGTGTAAAATTGAAAGTGCAGTGTGCAGTGCGAAACCACACTTTCATTTTCTGTACAAGTTTCTTATACAATAGCTCGTTTAATACCAATCTTTGAAAGCATAAAGCAAACATTCTCGATCCAAATAATGCTTCAACAATTAAATCGTTGAATTTTTCTTTCCATTATGTTTGGATGTCATAGATGCTGCGAATGCTTCACGTGAATTTAGAGACTTCAAGGCAAGTGATTAGTTGCGACAACATTTCTCAAGGGAAAAACGTGTCAAGCCAACTAACCACTTAGCTGCCTCACGAACCTCCACTACTTGGATTGCAATCTACTCTGCCTATTCTTGACGTTCCGCCCCGGTGACCAGGACCCCCTGGACGTTGACCTGGATATCCAGGCCGACCACCACCGCCACCACGCCGGCTACCTGGCCTGATACGCCCACCTTGAGTTGCCCCTTTCTCAGGGTTTCCAAATAACGTCGAGAAGAACAGACCAAAAAAGTTCAATATCGCCCAAAACAATTCTGACACCAGAGACAATCTGAAAATAGACTGCTTTTGCTGCAGCGTTCCGCTACTATTTATGTACACCATCTTCCTTTTTCAATACCAAAGCGATTTGGAGATGAATGCGTCGATTGTGTCGTAGCGGCGTGGATGTGTGTGTCTGCATCTCGACGACTGACTTCAGTAACAAAATACTAATGCTGCATTTAATGATTACAAACAACAATATTATTGTTATTCTAACTACTACATATCGCAGTATATGTATTTAGTGTTATTATTCATAGACTATAAAAATAGACTCTATTTTTTGTTGTTGTCTTCTCGTTTGTTATTATTTATTATTTTTTTAATAATAATTTTATTGTTGTCGCGTGAAATTAATTTATTTTTTCCGTGTTATCAGCTAGTAGTAGTTAGTAGTTAGTGTGTGCTTCCTCCTTTTCTTTTCTTCTCTTCTTGTTGTTTATTTTTTAATTTGGTGTTCAAAATGTTCCATCCACCACGTGTTCTTTTCTTTCTCTACTAATCCAAAACACGATGTGCCATGCATAAATACTAAGCTTAAGCTTCTACTTTTTTTAATGTGATGATCATGGTTATAATTATTATGGCAGTCTTCTCACTTCTCCCTATTATTATTTATTATTTATATTAATTAGGCATAATGATAATCGTTAATTTATGGTATACTATAGTATTAATAAAGTATTACAATAATTTATTAGTAATAATAATAGCAATATTAATATGCAATACATGTTCGTCTTCTTCTTCATTTTTTTTTATTCATCATCATCATCATTCTCTCTTCACAATTATTTATTATTTATTCTCTTTTTCTTCTCCTCTCTCTGCTTCTCTTGTTGTTGTTGTTGTTGTTGTTGTAGGTGGTGGTGGTCAGCGAACAACAATGGGAATTGAGTGGGTTCATAGCCAGCAGACACAAGCCACCCAGACGACATTTACTTCACAGTATTCGACGATTTCGTAGTCTATACAGTGTCATGGATGACATTGAGGACACGGTAAAAAATGACGCGAAATTGCGGCGCAGAAGCAAGAGCAATCGATTTCGAAAGAACGAAAAATATTCAAAACACGGTATTAACCAAATAGCAAATTTGGGACCGCAGTCGGAGTCGACAGTGATTGACGAGGACATTGTGCCCATTATAAATGAGCTAGCTGAGCGAGGCTATGACAATCGGGGTGAGTTTAATAAGTGCTTGAATGTAATAAAGCGTCGGTATAAATTTCAAGGTCGTAATAGTGATTTACTTCGGGTTTACAAGCTCATGGTGAATCGCAACCTATTGAAACCACATGTTCAGCTCCCGGTATTATTGCGCACAAAGCTTGGAAAGTCTGCCAGTGGCATATTGTCAGTGACGGTCTTCACCAGCCCCAGGCCAACATACACGGATGAAAATGGCAAGATAAAAACGCAAAAATTTACGTGCAAATGGAATTGCTACTACTGCCCAAACCACCCAAATCATGCAAGGTCATATTTGCCCGATGAGCCTGGGTGTCTGCGAGCAGAGCGCTTGAACTTCGTTGCGGTTGATCAGGTAGTGGAGAGAGTGGAAACATTACGGCGCATCGGGCACCCAGTCGATAAGTTAGAAGTGCTTGTGCTTGGAGGAACGTGGGAATCATATCCTGAGGAATATCAAGAATGCTTTATTCGAGATTTGTTCTACGCTGCGAATACCTTCTTCGATGAATTGCCCAAGCGTGAAAAGTACAGTCTGCAGAAGGAACAGGAAATCAACGAAAGTACTAAAGTAAAAATTATAGGATTAACATTAGAAACACGCCCGGATACCATTAATCCCAGGTCAATTAGACGCTTACGATATTATGGGTGCACAAGATTGCAGCTGGGAGTGCAGCATACAAGTGACGAAATATTGACATTGGTAAACCGACAGCACGGAAAAAAGCAAGCGGAGAATGCATTGAAGCTTTTGAAAGACAACTGCTACAAAGTCGATATTCATCTTATGCCAGATTTACCTGGTGCATCGCCGGAGATTGACCGGCATATGTTTGACCAGTTGCTTGGCATTACATCTGTACATAAGCCTAATGACAGGGAGTATCATTATACTTTAGTTGACGAATGGATGCAGGCTGACCAATGGAAAATATATCCATGTGAGGTGACACCGTGGACCGTCATTGAAAAGTGGTACAAGGAAGGAAAGTATACACCGTATGCCGAAGACGGAGATATCTTGGAGGAGCTTCTGATGTGGACAAAATCCAGGGTGTTCCCGTGGATTCGCTTAAACAGGGTCATAAGAGATATACCAAACCAACACATACTTGGTGGGAATGCCAACACAAACATGAGGCAGCAGCTGCAAATTGAGATGAAAAATAGAGGAATGGCTTGTCGATGCATACGTTGTCGGGAAGTCGGCTTGAATAGTTTTAGCAACAGGAAGTCGCAAGGGGCGGATCTCATCGTGCGTAGGTATAACGGCAATGGTGGTATTGAGTACTTTATATCATTTGAAAGTGATGACGAAAAGTTAATTTATGGATTTGCACGTCTGCGGATATCAGATGAGGCAGGGATCGGTGTTTTCCCTGAATTAATCGGTTGTGCTTTGATACGG
>JACLAC010019084.1_pt1 | contig 10769 bp, 11 predicted proteins | sample 8027881 | NCBI WGS metagenome assembly JACLAC01 (sample SAMN15725517, study PRJNA655200) | protist metagenome | isolation source: fluorescence activated cell sorting (FACS) single amplified genomes of... | place: Spain: Blaines Bay Microbial Observatory, Mediterranean Sea | collected 2016-01-19 | reverse complement strand
AATAATATCACGTTGGGATAAATTTTAACATCTCGAGAATAATCACCAGAAACAGGCGCGAGGTTTCGTCGGCTTCCGCTGCAGAAGAAGATGGCGCGTGGTGGGTTTACGGTGCTACAACGAGGTCCCCCGTTTTCGTATTCGGCGTGCAGGAGTGTGTGATGATGGCGGACGTGTTGGGGCCAAAGTTTTTTTTCATCAGTCAGAAGGAGGACAACTGGTCTTTGACGTTCAATCGCGAGTTCGTGATTTCCGCGGTCTACCAAGTGCTCACGGAGTCGCAAGAAGCGTTGCTAGTGTTGCCAGAAAGCACGGGGAAACTGACCGAAGTGAACGGAGACTTCAATCTGCAGATGGGCAGGGTTACATTAGAGGAAACCGCAATGCTGCTCCAACTCCGTGCGCTTGGCCTTATCACGCTGGATCCTATTCCATATCATCCCATGGGGGGAGACGTGTCCACGCACACCGGCTATGAGATATACCGGATTCAGCCGGGAAGGAACAGGGTTTTGCAGGGTACGAATATCTAATCAATTTGCAATACAGGTAGTACTTTGCAACACCAGTGTATTTCCAACGGCTTTGCACAGACTGTAGCGATTTTTTTCAGTCACCATAGTGTTTAAGTCGTGGTAGCAGGCACTCACTCACTGTTGCTCCCTCTTCAACCCCGGTCGAACTCCTCGATCCTCAAACCGACTCAGGTCTGACATTTCCGTTGGTGGGCTCCCAAATGTTTGCGATGAATTGGCAACTGGTTTAATACGGACTGCAGCACTGTGAGCAGCTAAAAGTCATCCGAGAGTCAGTCCTCGTTGCGTGTGCGAATTCCATGGAGGCAATGGCTAATTCTCTGACAGCAGTTGCGAGTCATAAGCAGGCGAGTATGAGTACTGTCGCATGGAATGTAGCACAAAGCATTCGTCGGTGAACACAAAACTTACGCAACAGCCGGCCGTTTGGATTGGGGACGGCGTGGGAGCATCTACGAGTTGCGACCAGAGGCGTTCCTTAGCAACGTGCCTACGCTGCGGGAGAACCGAGATGCCGTGAAACCCCTATCGATGGAATGTGAGGCGTTCAGTTTTACGGTAGAACTCATGCCAAGCTTGAAGAGCGGGTACGGCGGGCGCGAACGTATACTGACACATTTGGCTTCATGCGAAAGCGTTTCTGTGACTCATCATGATAATTTTGAGGCATTATTTTCCGAGGTTCTGGGCATTTTTTCAAGCATTGTCAGTACGTGAAGTGCGTGGGCGAGTACAGAGTACTGTCTGTGCGTGATGATGGAGTACTCGCAATCGCGCAGCACACTGAGCGTCTGCGACTTGGTCTGCGAGTGTATATGCTCGTTGGCATCAGACTGTATTACGCGTATGAGTACCTGTCGAAGTACAGTAGCATGTGAATCGTTGCATCGTTGCCGAAGCTGCACTCAGATATCGAGATGAAAATAAGGTGTGACTCATAAGGCGCCTGTGAAAAAGAAAAGATGATACTCATAATTATACACCGTAGAGCTGTCGCGGAAAAGCGGACCGGTGCCCCCCACGGCCTCTGTGGCAAAGTATCCAGGGTTGACAGACAACATCCGTGGCGAGATCCACGAAACGGCCTTCGAGAGGTATGCGGACGTGGTGAAGCTGTTGTCGGATCTGACAGAGCCCGACCCTCTTTTGAAGAAGCGGCGCACGCAAACCGGAGCTGTCCCTTTCGTGGCCTTGAAGGTGCATGGGCCACATGCAGATGATGAGGCAAGCAGGTACGATCGAGTCTGAACGACGGCTGGCATGGATTCCAGTAATGAAAGTGTATTTCTTGAAAGTGGAAAACAGCGTGCCGCAATCTTTGCCTAATAGCCACGGGGCAGCCAATAAAGGCCAAAAAAACTGCCTCAAAATCGACCGGGGTCGAACGGTTCTCTGGCCCGAAAGCTAATTCAGCTGCGCGTGCTGCGTTTTGCAGGGCGCTGGTTTCCGCTTGTAGATCAGATTCCAGACCCACAAGCTTTTTCCGCAGATCACCGGCTACGTCCCCTAGCTCTTTCGCGAGATAGTAACTGCTGTTTGCTGCATTCTCTCCTGCGACACTCAGCTTCTTTGCCTTGGCTAGGCGGTACAAGGCTCCATCATTCGCCTGGTCTTGAACAGCGTACCACTTGTTTACCCCGGTGGTCGCGATTTGCTCCTGCAATTCAAAGTCGGTTACGTCGCCGAACAGTTTGTGCCGTTCGAACACGCTTTCTCGATGGTCCTTGTCGAAAAAAATTTTCCGTACAAGCTCCTCTCCCATGCTCTGCGCCGTACCTTTGAACACGAATTTTGTCAAGCATGGGGAGCGTAGTGGTTAATAGCGAATCGCGTCTTCAAAAACCATGATCATGAAATTTGAAATTTTCGGTGCTTTAAAAACCAGGAAACCGCACGAACTCGGAAATCGACGCGCCTTTCCTTTGCTCCCCCTCTCGGCGAATAAATTCCATCGGTCAGGTGGAGCCATTATTATCGGCTTTAGTAAGTGAGATGCACCAACCACGACTGATTTTTCGCGCACCAACATCGATACCGTGACCATGAACAAGAAGATGGTGAACATGTGGGCTTATGCTGCGGGCTCTTACAGAATCAATACCCGAAGAAGGCCGGAGAAATGGATGCTGCAACTCGCGGCGCCCATGTATTATCATACCTCATACGAGATGCGTGTGCCACTGGTCAACCAGCTAAAACCGTATATGAAACAAGGTCCCCACATATGTGACAACGCCATGCCACGATAGTGACACTTCGAATCAAATTCTGAAATTTGTGAGTTATACTGGAAATCGTTATGCTCTTATCCCCGTGCAGCTTTAATTCCACTGTCTTCCACCCGTTTGCCGAGAGCGGCGCTGCGACGGAGTCTGCTTTCAGGCGCCCTTTTAGTTCTTGCCACGCTGCAATCGACAAGGGGAACGGAACACTTTGTTGCGGAGACCTTTGTTCAAAGAGGTCACGGAACATGCCGGCTATCCGGTACTTCTCGACTTGCTTCGGCTCGATCCTGATCACTGTTTCGTTTTTTGCGAAGGTTTCAGGCCAGCTTCCGACTTGTTTACTTTTTTCATTCGTTCTCGATATCAGGAATTCTGCCGTTAAGCCATACCTCAATGTAAACTGTAATTCACGATGCGCGGCGACAAGTGACCCACACTGGCCATGCCGGAAGTGGTAGTATTATGTTGAGTAAAGGAGCGCTGAATCGCCCCACAAAAGGAGATGTTTTAGCACAGGTGTTTTGCTATTTAGGCAGCTGACTGTGTATCGACATTTGATCTTTTAACAGAGTGAGCAATATCATTGATTTTACGGCTAGTTGCGATTGATATCACGGTGATATCAGTCATCATACTGTACCTTCTCCGGCTAATCGCGGCGCCACGTCGCTCGCGATGCGACTGGTATGGCATCCGCTCACCGAGTCCTGCAACGTATGCGCAACGACGGTGTGCAAAGATAAATACTGCACGCGGTGCTGATGCCCTGTAAACACGTCGGGTCTCGTTGCCCACGGTTTATCCTTTGCCGCCATCGCCTCCTTCTGCCCACCCTGCATCACGTTGCGCCACGTGGCACGCACGTATTCCGGGAGCCCGAGAATGGGCGCGCTCCCCTGGGACGCCTGGAGCACCTGCGCCCACCCGCCCGTCGCTTCATGTTCTCGGATCTTCTTCTCCTCCGTGAAGTAATTGGCGCGGGTCACCTGCCGTCAGTGTTAGGGAACATTAAGCCTACACAGTCTGTTGCCCGGCTTTCCAATCAATCATTTCTAATTTTCTCCTGAGACAATCAGACAATGTTGTGCAGACTGTGTGGCAATGACACGATCTTACACCTGCTCTTTCAGTCGCAAGTAGTTGTCATCTCAAGTGTGGAGTATCGAAGATGCGCGCTATGATTGTTTCTATTATACTGCTGCGCTGCGCTGCGGCAATGTGCCCAGGCGGCCTATCATGATGCACCGTCGGCAATGATTGTGAAATGCACTTGTCGTGCATCAGCGGCCGTTGGAATGCTCGATGTATTTATGGTATCGATGGATTCTATATATAATATTTATGGTATCGTGGGAATGCTCGATGGATTCTATATATTTATGGTATCGAAAACACATCGTCTGATTCATGTTGGTTGAAGACAATTGGTGAAAAAATACCAAAGCTAGGCTCACGTTGCGCTCAATCCCGAAGGCGTAGGGAAGGGATTTCGGCTTGATCGTGCACGTCTCCGGCGGCTCTTGATGGCTGACCTCCGGAGCCTCTTTCTTGAGCTGCAAGGCCATGGCACTATGCGGACCCCCATGATTCGGGCCGTTCGGCAAAGTCCCAATCAACGCTGCCGCGCCGCTGATCGCTACAACGCGCACCATGATGCGGCTTTCCTGGCAAACACTCTATGCTTCTTTTCAGTTTTCGGGCCCCTGCCGCGACTAACGTCCTTTTGTCCTGTGCGACCAAGATATTGTCCTTCTCCACAACTCTTCGGGTACCGGTACGCCGGGAAACTCAAGTGTCGATTGAAGGGCACTCGAAGGCAACTATCCTTGCAATACCGCAGACCAAGCGTCCCTGTCCAAGACCGCACTCTGTTCAATAACGCACTCTGACCGACGTCTCTGACGCTTGCTCACTTTTATTAGCTTTGAATTTCGGCTAAGAATGCAATTCAACTTTTGCATTACCTCCAAGAAATCGAAGTGACCAGGAAACTCACGTCTAACTCCGGCACAACGTAACGTTCCTCATCTACGTGGGGTGTGAGAAGGAAATGCTAAAGAAAACGATTCACTCGCCGAATAAAAAATAGCAGTTGCAAGCGTGCAAGAAAACTTAAAACTGTGCGCTACAAGAAACTTCGTGATCACAAGTGCGAAGCAGGTGGACGCAGCGTCGCACGCCATGTCCATCGTAGGCATGGTGGGCGTAATTGGGAGAGATTTGGCACACGTTCACACCGGGCGTATATTGTTTTTCGAAGAAATCGCATTTTTTCTTTCTTGTCCGACCGCCATTATTCTTGCATAACATCACCTGATCACCATCTGAAAACGACTCGCCATCACAACAAGATCTTCACATAGTTGAGTCTGGCTGATCCGTGCATGACGCGCGTTACACAAGGCTTCTGCTCATCTGGAGCCGAAAAACTATGACGCCGGGCACGCCATTTTCTTGTGGCTTCGTCGCATCGCTTGCAAGGGTTGCTTTTTATACTTGTATCTGCAAACGCAATTGCCAATTATTCGTCGAACAGATGAAGTCGTCGTGTACTTAATTCACGCAGAAAATCAACTTTGTTGAGTTTTTTTTTTCGTAAGTTATTGAACCGCTTTCTTTCGATTGCGTGATTCTGCTGGGAGACTGGAGAGGTAGAGAATACTTCAGTGTCGGCCAGTTCAAATGCTGTCTCGAAGGTGAGAATCTTTGGCCTTCTTCCACGTGAGTCTTTCGTCCATCCGCGATTGCGATTCAATGAGCGGCATATTTGTACTGAGTCGCCCATCGACCGACACGCGATCACGCGATGCAAGACTTCATGAAGTGCGAGTTGCCTTTCTTTGAAGCGATGGAGTCTCACTCACCAGAACACCGAGTATGCCTATTAGAAGCAGAAGAAGTTTCGCTTCCAGAAATTCCAGACTGACACACAGTTTCTTTTTTTTTTCGTTCTTGTGGTCCCGTGGACAGCTTGTCAGAATGTTTTGTTCACTTTTGTCCTGATCGATGCAACAACAGCATCCTGGACTCCCTGGTCGTCAGCAGAGACTTCGAGCCCACTTCATTAGTCAAGTTCTTTGAACTTCATCTTGGATACTGCTGCATGTGTTAGAGGTTACAGAGGAAGGGGTCGGTGCAAAGGGTGGAGCTGTCCTGTGCCACGAGCTGTCAGAAAGGTGATTGAGCATCGCTTTCAATTAGATCATCACGCATCGCATTCAATTAGATCATCACGTGAGTAGTCAGTCAATATGGCTCATCAGCTTCAAGGCGGATCATCCTCCGCGCGTAGCAGTCGAAAGGCACTTCTTCATGCTCTCCCATTTGTAGACTTTGGATGCGGATGTATTCGCGAAGTTCAACATCTGGAGTATGAACAATGCGATCACCTTTTTGGAACGTGCTACCGCGTGCTTCTTCTTGCAGCATTTTCATGACGCGCAAGTACTGCGTCTTCGCAACCTCTTGCCTCAAGCGTGATGAGGCGCATCCAGATATTTTCCCGTTGCCCGCATATGCTTCGTCCGCCCCTGAACATGGTGGCATGGGAGATTGCCGGAGCATATTTTCAGGCTCCTCCAAAATTCCTTTCGCTATCGCCGTGAAACTGTATTCTTCGATGACTCTCCTCGCCATCCGAAAACTTGCAAACGACCAGTTCCCATAGATGTACGGCGTTTGTAGGCAGCGCAAAATATCCATAAGGATATCAAAGAGGAAACTGCCGACGCCCATCCGACCCAAAGCAGGATGCACGAAGAAGAACCCGCAAAAAGGAATAGCTTTCGGGCTCACGTCCCGCATGCCAGCGTTGGCTGCTTCCGCTACCAGCTCCCATGTTTTAGCGGTAACATGCTCCGGTGATATAGTCATGCAAGCTGCCAACGCTTTCCGAAAATGCTCACTCTTCACATCTCGCAGGACTGCCTCCTGGGCCTCAGGGTTGCCATCCTCCAGTGCCAGGGACGACAACATGCAGGTCCCGATAACACTCCACTCTCGATGCTTTTGATCACACACCGGCGTTGTATCGTCAGCACGAATCTCAGCAGCGCAATCATCGCTCCGCACTTCCAGCAGCAGCAGCGCTCTGGCGTGTTTCTTGATGCGGTTCCCAATCAAAAATGCAGTGCCGTAGTAGTCTCGTAGACACTGGAAACCTCGATCTTCCTCGAGGAGCGCCGTCCAAACCAGCCGCCCCGCACCGTCGATTGCGTCAAACTCCTCCGAGTCGTCCTGGAATTCTTCTTCGCTGTGGCGCCCTGCTGCTACTGCCTGCGCCACTTCTTCACCTCAAAATCCGAAATGTCCGATACCTACTGATCTAGTTCTTCTTCACAATCCTGGAACGCTGCCTTCCCACCATACAATGAGTAATACACCCGCACTTCTCCGAGACTAATCCAGGTTGCGTCAGCAGTTCATTACACAAATATTTGGCGGCTTGTCAGTTTTGTCACACAAATACTCACACGGAAAAAAATGCACCGCGATACACGCATCACACACAGTGATTCATGAAAAACTATTTAACTGTGGTCACTTAGATACCGTCAGTGTCTGCCGTACTCGCCGCACAACTCCCCATACGTGGAGCTTGTTCACGTCCGTGGAAAACGCGGAGTCGCACCTGCACGCCTCTACTCGGAGCATTTGGTGCTGAGTCTGTTTGAGCATCCGTCCCTGCCGGTGTCACTGCCCCAGTAGTTATTTGCGTCCCACCGAACCATCCGAAGCGCATGCTTGCTGCCTTCTTCCCGTTCGCGACGGGTTGCACACCACCAGCATCATCAGGGCCGCCGCCGCCGAGCGCACCAGCAACCGCGGCCACGAACTGCTCACAGTTACGCCGCTTGTCGCGTTGGTTGTTGAATAAAAAAGCCTGCACCGCAGCTCGTATCTCCACTAACGGCTCCTCGCGGAACTCCACCTGAGCGTCCCAAAGCTCCTGATGCCAACGATCGCCGTCAACGCTCATGTTAGTACCACAGGACGCTCCAGGTTCCTTTCACATTGGCATGCTGCCTCAGTCTGGCAAGTTCACAGCTTCGAAGTGCTCAGGAAAAACAGTGGGGAAAATGGCAAATACTCAGGGAAACTGCCAAATTCTCGGCTATAACGCTGCTCGGAAAACGATGTTCAAGGAGGTGAGGACGAAATCTGGGAAAATACTGTGACAAACCACCCTTGCAGGGACGATACGGGTGGCGGGGAAGTAATGATCACGGCGGAATTGATGTGGGACGCCGATGGGAATTGGGGAAGCTTGACAGTTGACTGGTCGGGGTGTGCTGCGCGACGCGGCAAGGAGTGAATGAAATCAAGAAAGCTTTTTCACGTACTGAGCGGCATTTGAATAAAGCGTTAGTTCAAGGTCACACGCGATTCGTACGCAAACGAACTAAGTATTAGTGCAAGACGCTGTCGTCTGTCAACTCTTTTACCGCTCCGAGACATTTCATATTCTGCATGATCGCTATTTATGGGGCGCAATAGTTATTGGCTATGATTTCCTTTGCAACGTACACGCGCGCGATTATCTTTAAACCTCTGCACGATAGAAGGAACAACTGAACAGCTTCGAGTAGTGGCGCACTCACAGAAGAACTACGAAACTTTCCTACAACCTGCCTACGTATTGTAACGACTTAGTGCGGATCGAACGTCCCGATTTGTAGCGCCTGCTTCCTGGGTGTAACTTCAATGCATGGCAACACCGTCGTCGTCGCACGCACAACAACGCACCCGAACACACGCAAAAACGTGGAAATACGTGAAGAACGATGCGTGCCACGTGTTAAAAACACACACGAATCCAACTAGGGACGCTTCAGAAGTTCGTTCGCTGAGTTCTCGAAAAGCAACCGAAACTTCTTTCGGGGGTCCGTGTTTCCGTTGATCACATGTGGATCACTTTTTTTCATTTCTTGGTTTCTCCTGCCTGTGACAAGCTGGCACGCCGGCATTCACCTCAAAACCGACGCGCCAAGATCGCAGCTGTCCAAGTGGGGGAATTCAAACTAATACGGTAAGGCGAGAAAATTTCAGCGCCGAAGCCCGCGTACTACGTCAGTACCTCAGGTCCCATTCGGAAGGCCGGCCAACGGCGCTGTCCCTATCCTTTTTTCGGGAAGATGTAGTAGACGGTGTAGTCCTCTCTCCCGTCATCGTCGAACTCAACGTCGCTGCAGTCGACTTTATACCCCAATTCAGCAAGGATCGGAATGAGAAAGGCAACTCCCTTTTCGGAGCCATGAATGGTCTGATCGCCCAAGTCTGCATCAAGCAGCCCTTGTCGCTCGAGTTCCTCGCAATATCCCTTCTCACCATGCAGCTCTTCCATGCCGCCAGGACATGCATCACAGAACGGCAAAAACGGCGGTGGCTCGGGCCCGCCAACTAGGGCAAACGTATACCGGAGGGAACCGTTCTTCATCGCTGCCTCCGCCAACTTTTTCTCCAACACCTGCATCGCGTTCTCGATCCACGGCACCACGCGCCTCTGGTACCACGCGCGCGCCTGCTCTGCCACCACTCGCTGCCGCTGCTGCACAGACAGGAATGCCGGACCCCTCGGTAGGTAGCTACTGATGAGGGGCCGCAAGTCGTCCGGAAGACGCCCGCCGGTTGCTAGTGCTGTCATCTGCTCTCGGACCACCCGCTCGTTCGCTGCGTCCGTCGTCTCGCTTTTTGCCAAGACGCCATCATAGTACTCGCGGTACGCCACGCTGTCTGGACGAAACATCTTTTTCCGCTACTAGGTGCTGCACCACTCGACTATGATACACGCGGAGCTCCGTCAAAACCTGGGTATCTGCCTTCCGCTGCCTCGCACCAGCACATGGATTCGAAAATGCTCTACGTCTCTGCTCGTTGATACTGAATTCATGCCAATGGAAATGCACAGTCTCTTCACTTGAATATGATAGTGCACTTGGACTGCAACGTATACGCGCGACAGACTTGAGACAACAGACTATCGACAAGAAATTTGATTAGTTAACCCCACGTCGGGGCATGCACGTCAACACTCTCCGCTTTTCCACTTCGTTTTTCATGTCTGCGCGCTCTCTCGACTGCGCGAGTCTCACTGAGTGAGGCGCTTTCCTGCGCTGTTAGCTTCCGCGACACTATTATTCAACGGAGCTCCAAAAATGACTGAATGGCTGGTGGCATGGTGCGAACACACAAGCAAACGCGTTGAGTACAATGCGCATACGAGACACGAAGCTCACAATCATGCCTGCGTCGGCCGAAAACTTTTTCAGTCAGGCCAGACGTGACACTGTATCTAATATCTACCTGACGATCACGACGGATGGAATATGATTTCTGAAGTGCCTCCAACGCACTCAGCGCCTGCTCTTTTGACACTGGCATCTTTCTGGCAAGCTTCTTTCGCGTCAGGCATTATGTCTGCTCTCGTTAGACTCACATTTACAGGCGACGCACGCTTTCGTCCCTGCTGCAGCTCCGATCGTGCGATCAACGACATGAACACACCTCTAAGTTGTTTTCAATTTCAGACTCCGCCATGGATGCGTGCACAATCAGACTGACACAGACACTGACAAGAAGACCATATACTGTCGAAATGAGAAACTTCTTGTTCGAGACGGGAATCGACTTCTCCGAACTTTCAACTTCCCAATAGTCGTGCGCTTTCGCAATGCCCGCCTACCTCGGCGCGTGTTATTTTTCGTTTTGCATGGTTGAGTTGGCATGTACTGTGTTCTTGATGGCGGCGCAGCTGCAGTCAGCACTTTCACTTCTCCGAACTGCCTCCCCCGCCCAGCAGATGCCACTTTCGGTGCCGACGCCGGATTTCCAGACATGGTGGTCCCTGCCGGTCATGAGCCGATGCCGCCTTTCCCCTCCCTTCGTGGCCGAATGGTCAGGAACTCGAACTCGTCCTCGTCGTCATCAAACTCGGTGTGTGTGCTGATTTCGTACCCCATCTCAGCCAACACGGGCATGAGAAAGCAGATCCCGTCATCGTTCATGCCAG
>JACLAC010023204.1_pt1 | contig 10774 bp, 11 predicted proteins | sample 8027881 | NCBI WGS metagenome assembly JACLAC01 (sample SAMN15725517, study PRJNA655200) | protist metagenome | isolation source: fluorescence activated cell sorting (FACS) single amplified genomes of... | place: Spain: Blaines Bay Microbial Observatory, Mediterranean Sea | collected 2016-01-19 | reverse complement strand
AATTTGGGCTTTTATCACCGGCAGAAATGCAGCGCTTGGCGGAATTTCAAGTAACATCTCGGGAACTCTTTTCCATGCCCTCCCGAAATCCAGCACCGGGTGGATGTTTGGACCCGCGTTTGGGTGTTTCCGACAAGGTCTCGACCTGTGCTACTTGCAAACGGAAATTAGTCGATTGTGCCGGGCATTTCGGATACATTCGTTTGGCACTACCAGTCTTCCATATTGGGTACCTTCGACACACATTACACTTATTACAGTGTGTCTGTAAAACCTGCTCCCGAGTACTACTGAACGATTCCGAAAGAGAGCACTTCTTGGAAAAAATGAGAAATCCCAGAACCGATGTCCTAGCAAAAACAGCAATACTGAAAAAAGTGATTGAAAAATGCAAAAAATCGAAGCAGTGTCCCTACTGTGGAGCAGTAAATGGTACTGTGAAGAAAATCACAGGAGCTCCAACCTTGAAGATCGTTCACGACAAATATAAGGGCAGACGTTCCGAGGACGAATTGGAACAGCTCATGGACAATTTGTCAACGGCAATGGATCACAACAAAGATTTGGTTTCGGTTATGAATAATTCGAACCCACCATTTGATGATTTGCTTCCAACAAAGGTTCTAGAGATCTTCAAGCGCATTCCAGATGAAGATTGCGAAGTCATGTGGTTGGACCCCTTGATTGGGAGGCCGGAGAATTTGATTTTAGAAAGCATATTAGTCCCACCAGTGCCGATTCGACCGAGTGTCAAAATGGAGTTTGGTGGAGGATCCAACGAAGACGATCTAACAGTGAAACTTCAAGAGATTCTTGATATCAACGTGGCTCTGGAATTGGCCCTGACCAAAGGGCCGCACACCCGTACCATCATGGAAGAATGGGATTTTCTACAACTTCAGGTGGCTCAATATTTCAACGGCGAGACTCCTGGTCTGCAACGACCAATCGGTTCCAAACCAATGCGAGGTTTGTGCCAGCGACTCAAGGGAAAACAGGGAAGATTTCGAGGAAACCTGTCCGGAAAACGTGTAGACTTTTCGGCTCGTACCGTTATTTCTCCCGACCCTAACCTGCGAGTCAACGAAGTTGGAGTGCCAAAGAAGGTCGCGATGACCATGACATATCCAGGTAAGCACATATTTGTATAAAAATTTAAGTCCGAGTGGATGGTTTGCAATTTTCTAACGTTGCTCCGTGGTTTCAATTTACAGAACGAGTTTCGAGATACAACAAAAAGAAGCTACAAGAGAGAGTTAGAAATGGTCCCCACGTTCACCCAGGAGCTAATCTTATTCGTATGGGCGATGGTCAAGGATTTGTAAAGTCTCTTGCATTCGGTGATAGAGAAAAGATAGCTCGCAGCCTTCGAGATGGTGACATTGTAGAAAGGCACATGGAAGATGGAGATATCGTGCTTTTCAATCGACAACCTTCGCTACACAAGGTTTCTATCATGGCGCACAAAGCGAAGGTGATGGAGTGGAGAACTTTTCGATTCAATACATGTGTTTGTGCGCCATACAATGCAGATTTTGATGGAGATGAAATGAATATGCATCTCCCCCAAACAGAGGAAGCACGAGCAGAAGCCAATCTACTAATGGGAGTTCATCATAATCTTACAACACCTCGAAATGGGGAACCGCTTGTTGCAGCAAGTCAAGATTTTTTGAGTGCTTCCTATATTCTGACGCAGAACGATCGATTCTACACCTACGAACAATTTTGCAGTCTTGTGACGTACTTTGGAGACGCCGAAGAACAGATTGATATTCCACCACCTGCAATGGTAAAGCCTATGGAGTTGTGGACAGGGAAGCAAGTGTTCAGTACTATGCTCCGACCGAACAAAGAATCAAAAATTGAAGTCAGTTTTGAAACCAAGGAAAAGAATTATTTGAAGAACAAGCACTTTTGCAAAAATGATGGTTGGGTTGACTTTCGAAATGGTGAATTGATCTCTGGAAACATTGCGAAGAAGACGATCGGTGATGGCAGTAAGACAGGCCTCATTTTTGTCGTCCTCAGGGACTATGGTCCACTGAAAAGCGCTATGCTTCTTGATCGCTGGGCAAAGTTTTGTGGAAGGTACATGGGTATACACCGAGGATTCTCGATAGGAATTTCCGATGTTACGCCCTCGGACGAGTTGACAAAAATGAAGCATGAAATTCTTTTAGAGGGATACAAAAAGTCAGAATCCAATCTTGATCTTTACGAGAAGGGTGAATTGGAATTGAGGCCAGGCTGTGATTTATTGCAAAGTTTGGAAGAGATTTTGAATGGAATCCTTGGTAGGCTACGTGAATCAGCTGGTCAGGAGGCTATGAAACAGTTGCCATGGTCAAACTCACCTCGAATAATGGCCGCCTGTGGGTCGAAGGGAAGCCCACTGAATATTTCGCAGATGATATCTTGTGTAGGACAGCAAGCCGTGGGTGGCATGCGTATTCAAAATGGCTTTGTTGACCGAACTTTACCTCACTTCGAGGTGAATAGCCTTACACCATCAGCAAAGGGGTTCGTGGCTAATTCATTCTACACAGGGTTGACAGCAACAGAATTTTTCTTTCATGCAATGGGTGGACGTGAAGGGTTAGTCGATACAGCAGTCAAGACAGCAGAAACTGGATATATGGCTCGGCGTCTAATGAAGGCTCTCGAAGATCTATCTCTGCAGTACGACAAGACTGTTCGAAACAGTGAAAACACTGTTGTTCAATTCATTTATGGGGATGACGGCCTGAATCCAAATGTCATGGAAAATAATGATCGTCCCGTAGATTTCAAGCGCTTGTCGACATCAATACGAGAGAAAATGCCCTGCCATGAAGAACAAACACTTGGCTCAGAAGAGTTGGTATCAATCGTAAACTCAAAGTTGGCTGAAAAGAGATTCCAAAATCTCTTGCCCGAAGGGGCTGAAATACTCAAAGAGATAAGTGATTTCTTTGCTGAAATGGCACAGAAACAGACAGATCTAATCAATGATATGGGAAAATATCCTGTTGAGATTTCGTCACTGACTTGGAATTCATGCCGATTTACAAAGAGCCAACTCGATAGATTCATGGATGTTACTCTGGCGAAATGCACTGCGTCATATGTAGAACCAGGAGAAGCTGTCGGCGCCATTGGTGCTCAAAGTATCAGTGAACCTGGTACACAAATGACGCTCAAAACGTTCCACTTCTCTGGAATTAGTTCGATGAATGTAACCCTCGGAGTTCCTCGATTGAAGGAAATTATCAACGCTTCCAAGTCGATATCAACCCCTATCATTACTGTCAAGCTAGAGCAGGACGATAATAAAATTGCTGCTCGGGTTGTCAAAGCTGGAATAGAGAAGACGACTCTCGGACAAGTCTCGAAATACATCAAAGAAGTATTTGCTGCGCAGGCCTGCTATATTAGCATTGAACTTGATATGAGTAAGCTGCTTGGATTCGATGAAATTTGCGAAATGTTGTGTTGCCATTTGATTCTCAAACTAATCTTTTCTCTCCGCCTTTCTATCGTCTTTAACTTTGCAGTTGCTATCGACCAACTTAAGCTGAACGTTGATTCGGAGAGTGTGCGAAACTCCATTTTAAGAGGTTCTAGGGGAATAACAAGGCCAGCAATCTTGCGTATGTTGAATGAAACTGATGTGAAAATCAAACAGGGTTGCAACAACAAATTGCGTATTTACATTCCTTCGAAAAACAAGGGATCTACCTACTTTTGCATGCAACAACTGAAGACTGTTCTGCCCGATGTTATTGTCCAAGGTATCCCTTCAGTGAATCGCGCAGTCATCAATGAGACCGACAAGGACGGAAAGCAAACATACAACCTTCTAGTAGAAGGATATGGGCTTCAAGATGTGATGGGTAGCCCTGGTATTGATGGGAACCATACTTGGACCAATCATGTTCTTGAGGTTGAGCAGGTACTTGGCGTCGAAGCTGCTCGCACCCAAATTGCGTCCGAAATTTCTTACATCATGTCAGCGTACGGAATCGGTATCGACAGCAGACACCTTTTGCTCCTTTCTGATGTGATGACCTTCAAGGGAGAAGTTCTCGGTATCACTCGCTTTGGTGTTTCCAAGATGCGTGAGAGTGTGCTCATGCTGGCATCGTTTGAAAAGGTACGTTTCGAAAACTGAAATCAATTTTGGGTTCTATACTTTTCCAAAATACATCAAAATCTCACAAAAACTGCTTTTTTTGTTTTCTCTCTGAACAGACAACCGACCACTTATTTGATGCTGCCGTCCACGGGCGAAGCGATGCGATTGTGGGCGTGAGTGAATGTATCATCATGGGTACCCCGATTCCGATTGGAACCGGGCTTCCAAACATGTTTTGGAAATCAAAAGCGTGAACGAATGATTTGAACACATAAGGAAGATGCTATCCTTGTGTATGTAGAGAGTAGATAGTAATAAATAGAGTTCTCTCTTTGCTACAAGTAAGATCAAGATTTCATAGATAGTATGCAGAAATTCCGAAATAAAAGCTAATTCTGTACACGTACCTTGAGAGTCCAAAGAGGAATCGTTTTCTTTCGTTTCTTCCGGCGGCGCTTGTTGTCACAACGTTACCAAGAGCACTGCGAACGATAACTGAGAGACCTTCTGGTGTGCTTATACCCATTCGACAATTTAAATTATCGAGAAAAGCCAGCGAGAGCGCCAATGATGGCGAAGAACGAAAGCGACCGATAGATCCCTTCAGTCATTAATAGGACCGCTGATAGCCGAAAGACGCACAAACACATCCACAATGTCCCCATCGCTTTCCGAATCCAAGGAGAAAAAGCCGTCATCGGCAACCGAAAAAATCAAGGTTCATTTCGTGCCCGTGGGATCTGCACCAATTATGAAGAAGACAAAGTTCCAGATATCGGCAGACCAACGCTTTGCTTCCGTCCACATATTTTTGCGCAAGGTTCTGAAACTCCAAGCGGGAGAATCGTTGTTTCTTTACCTGCACGCCGCCTTTTGTCCTGGACCGGACGAGTTGTTGCGCGATCTAAACGAAACGTTTTCAAAACGAGGGGAATTGGTTGTTCACTACAGTCTACAACAAGCATGGGGATGAAAGTGCACAGAATAAACTTTTCGCTTAAATAAATTTCCCATGGACTAAAATCAGAAAAGAATTTAAACCATAGAATCCGATCTTATCGCACCAAATCTGTTCCCTCCCAAACCTACTTCGACTGTTCGGATCCTTCACTGCTACTATAACTTCTAGATCGACGTCTTCTTTGTCTTTTTGGACTTTCTTTGCCCTTATTTCGTTTGCTTCTTTCCGGAGAAGGGCTGTAGCTACTGTGACTCCCCCTGTCGGAACCACCACTATCCGTCGAATAGTCGCCTTTGCTTCTGTGTGTCGAAGCGGACCTTTCGGAAGCTGTGCTATTACTTCGTCTTCGTCGGCTACCACCTCTTCGGTGTTCATAGCTAGGAGATCTACTACGACTACGGCGAGTTCGGCCACGGGAATAATTGTCTCGAGATGAATCGTATCTGCGTCTGCGCCGTTCCACTTCATAGATTCTGTCTTGGACATCCCGTATTTCCTGGTCGATCCTATGCATAGTTCGACTGTCGTGCTTGTTATCCCGTCCTGAAAATTGTTGCTTGAGATGATCCAATCGCCGTTTGAGATTGTCCAATTCTATTCTGTCATAATCTGCTGCCGGATGTCTTTGTCGTCGATCGTCTCCGTCACGGTATCGGTCGTGATCACGGTAGTCACGACGACGGTCGTATTGACGATGATATCCGGAACGATCATCGCGCCGATTTGAATCGTATCTTCTGTCATCAGGTCGTCTCGAATCATAATTATTCATCCCACGGTTCCAATTCTCAGATCGCCGTCTGTAATCCCTGTCCCGATCATGATCGTATCTATCACGGCTTCTGCTTCTCCGCTGACCTCTCCGAGATCCTTCAAAATCAGAAGGCCGACGGTCGTATTGGTCGCGAGGATTGGGCCTTTGTGCATTTCTCGATCTTTGTGGTGGATATGCCCGGCCAAATTGATCCGTTCCATTGGCAGGGACTTCCGCGGACGGCCCCTGTTTTTTGTCACGTGGATTTTGTTGTGGATCTCCCCGAGCGTTGGCACTCGCACTGTTTTTGCCATCGTGCTGGATCGGTGGCCCTGGCCGCTGTGGTGGCACATGGTTCGCATTGCCAAATTGTCTTGGATTTCTTCCTCCACTTGGATGCATATTTTGTTGTCGATTTTGGTTCTCTCTTTCCATTTTTTCCGTCATCTCCTTCTTTTTCGCTTCCAATAGCGTCTGGGGAATTCCGGAAGGATGAGCTTGAGCTTCGAGCATGAGTTTCCACAATTCCGAAGAGAACGAGACTGCTTGCTCACCAAGAAAACCTTTTGCAGAAAACGATTCCATTAGTATTTGAAGTCAAGAAGCAGCGAAATGCAACATGGATAATATTTCCAAACAAAACTTACCTGCTAAATCGAGTTGAGCCTTTTTTGGGTCTGGAGTCGAATTGTCAGAAGGCAGAAACAGATTTATAGCTGTAGAAGACACAATTTCATCTTCAAACCCAAGAATCAATGTAACCTTCTGTTCAATCCATTGCTCGAGAACAGATTTGTTTACCTTTTCCAAACTGACAGATTTGCCAAAGCTGCGAGGAAATTTCGTTTTCTTCAACGCCTTTTCTCTTGCTCTAGAGTCAGACACTGATGCAGTGCCTTTGATTGACGGCATTTTGTTCTGTAATAATAGTTGTTGTTGTTTTCTCTTCCGAGTTTCTCAGCTCTTATTCACTCAAATGAGAGGTTTGACTGAACGCTGAAATGACGAAAGTTGTGCCTGTGTTGACGAGGAAAGTTTTTCCTGGAACGACGATTGCTTCGCTTTCGCGCTTTGAACACTTTTTCGTGGTCTTCGATTGTTCACATTGCAAGTTGAGTCCCGCGTGAATGGAATTGCTTGTAGCGATTTTCGAATTTTAGTCTAAAAAAGTACTTCTACGTTATATGACTAGATTTACAAATCAGATCAAGCCTCTACTCAGAGCCGCTCTTTGACTTGCTCAGCATTTCCTTACAATTCCACAATATACAGCATTTTCCTGTAGAATTCTCTCCGAATAAACTGCTTTCAACATTTCATCAAGCTGGAAAAAGGACGTCTCTGAACCTTTTCCTCCTGGAAGAAGCCCCTTGTTCTTTTCTTTGCCTAGGCTTTCTTTGATCTTATCAAGATCTTCTTTCATGTTCTGAATAGAGTCTCGAACAAAATAATTTCGTTCCTTTTCACCCAATAGAATGAACACATCCGACAAAAAGTGTCTTGTAATGTTTGAATCTGCCCCCGTTCGCTTATGCACGACAATGATAAAGTCCTTGAGAAAGTCAGGACTGCTATCCCCCACCGCAAAGCTCCCACATTCCAAAAATAGCAAACGAAATTCCGAGAATTCGTTTGAAATAATTTTGGTAAGTGCAGCGCTCCCCTCCGAAAGTGCAAAGAAAAAGTCCTCAAACACTTCGATGTCGTATTTCATTCGTAGGAATGCTTTTCTTTGGCTTCGAAAGAAGTCTTTGCGATCTTTTCGATTATCGTACCAAAGTTGGAACTCCTTGTTCTACTGGCCTTGAAAATAAAACATTTCAAGTAGAAGCAAATTGTGCATCGAGCTAGTGTGATCAAGACCTTGTGATACAAACAGTCCGAGACCAAGACGTCCTTTATGTCTGTGAGAAAGTTAGTGTAAACTCTCACGATGTATTTTGCCACTTCGTTGCTTGTTAGATCCTCTTCCCAATGTCTGCTGAACAATTCCCGTGGAATATCTAGCTGCTCGATTGCTCTTATTATAAAAATAGCCACACGATTCGATGCTTCTACAGCATCAGAATTCATTTTGTCCATCAACTTTGAAGCTTCTTGTCTGACAAGATCCGAGGCAAAATCCCACTCCGCCAATGTCGAGTCTGACTTGTCATGCTTTAAAGTCAAACGGTGATAGTGCTTTTCGGAAATGCGTTGCATCATCGCATCGACTTTCTCTCCCATCTTCCAATAGTCATTTGCTCTCGCAATGCAAGTTTCTATGTCCCGAAGAAACAGCGATGTACGCCCATAATGCATTTGCTTGCAAAAAATAATACGAAGAATTGACAAGAGAGCATCGGCAAAAACAGCATCACCGGTGTCCGTCATCGATAGGTCTGACGAAACGAGATATTCGTCCAACAATGCAAGCTGTGCATGCACCAAGGTAAAAACATCTTCGGCAAGAGTTGTAGAAATGGATCCATCAATTATTGAGCAGCTGTGAACTGAATCTGGATGGCACGATATTCTTCGGATTGCAGAATCAACGGCAATTGAAAGAAACGAGATGAGCATTCGATCACAGGAAAAGAATGGAAAGTATTATAGGCTACAATTCACTTACAGATACGCAGAACTTATAAAGTGAGCACCATTTTCTCGAAAGCTGCGCAAGAAATCAGATACTGGAATTGTCTTTTTTCGTTCCGAGGTGCAAAAGTCGTCCATGGAAGTTCTGAGTTTTCCTGACATGGACTGATTCGTTGTTTCTTGTATTCGAGAATCCATTTGTAGCGAGTTTTCAATCCTCATTTCGGCGACGAGGACAGTACGGTTGCGGATAGAAACTGACGTTGATCCACTTTTGGAACGACCCTTTGGCATGACAGGGTTCTCCAAATCTCCATTGACTTCACTATCGTTCATTTTCATTGTGAATGGTTTTCCATAGGATAGGTCTGCAATTGGCACTTCCAAGAATCTTGTCTTCGAGGTACAATATGAAAAACTAGAAGATCGACGAGTCTCCCTGTTGTCCCCTTGCGATTGCTACCTCGTTTTGGCTCTTCGTTTCGAACAATTTATGTTCTGCTCCGCTCAGCTTCATCTCTGCTCCGTTTGACACGGTCAATCAACAAAAATTAGTAGCAAGACCAACGTAGCACGACTCAGAAGTGTGGTCGCGCGCGCGCACCCGACGATCCAAGTCTGTAATTTGTACGTTGTTCTTCAGTTTTTCGAGGATGGACAACAAGATAAAGAAAGAGCAAGATGTATCGACACATTAACGACGACGCCTCCAGTTTGTATCCTATCCGAAAAGCCAACACGAAGAAAGTGCTTTAGTTGTTTCACAATGACCAAATCAGCATTCTTGGGAGGGTCCCTCTCCTTTAAAGGAGAGAAGAAAAAGAAGAAGTCGAAAAAGAAATCGAAAAAGTCAAAGCACAAGCTAAAAGACGACGGGGACGTGACAGAAGGTTCGAGATCATCACCTCAACACGATGAATTTCCACCACCGTCTGATGAAGATGATGGCGATGACGAGCTGACCGAAGCAGAGAGAAAGGCGTTGAAGTTCAAGAGGCGTCGCCAGCAAGAGGAGAGCAAAAAGATTGCACAACTAAGCCACCGTGAGCGCGTAGAGACAATGAATGAAAAGCTTGGAAATATGACAGAGCTCAATGATATACCCCGTGTTTCCGCCGCTGGAAATGGATAAGAACATTTACGAATCAGCTGCCAGGCCTACGTTTGTGTAGCAGTGATGCTTATGGGGTACAAACACTGTGCAATTTATCAAAGTAGACGATCTCTAGTGGGCGACAACATAAAGTTGCTATAGATTGCGAAAATCTTTCAACACATAGCTACGATTTGTCTTAATTTTTACATTAATAAGGTGTCCTCTAATATTGTTCTCGAGCTCTTCTAGCATTGTAGAAGCACCTACGCTGTGATGCATCAGAATATATAGAAAGTATTGGTTGCTCAATCGTTCCTGAACTGACGCATCACCAAGTGGAACGAGTCCATCATAATCAGCATCGACGCGTACGGAACAGCTGGTCGGAAGTTTGGTCTGGACACTAAACCTCCCATTGAGATTGCTGTCGCCAGAGCAATTTCGGCATACTCGCCTGGATCGAGCGCCACACGGACTCCATACTTGACGCAGTGAAATCCACCAAAAAATGCCCCAAATATCGATGCTGAGCGAGTTGTTCCTTGCATTAAAAATTTCCCCTTTGCTGCATTTGATGTATTCTTCAGCACGTTACTTTGACCCGCCAGTCTCATTCCGTCCATGAATCCAAAGACGGCACCGGTGATTGATCCGATGCACCCACCGAACGCTAAATTCTTAAAGAGCTCCGGCCATTTGAAAGGCATACCAGTCTGCACAAGAGCATCTTCACTCGTTGAGGTTGTAGTGGATGGCGACGAAGATCCCAATTCTTTGAGGCGTTTCTGTTCTAATATGTGAGCCTTTTCTTTCCGGTCGGCTTCTCGCTGAATTTCCCTGATTATCCTTTCTTTCTGATCTGATAAATCCGTTGCGTCTTGAGGGATTTTCGACCAGGGAATAAAACGAGCCCTTTCCCAAGAAGACATCTTGTAGATATTGTGAGTTGTAAAGGTGTGGAGTGCTTGTGATATGTCTTGCCTCCGGCGTGATGATTGTTATTCGATATGTGACGCAACCCACTCTCGAACTCAGTCAAAAATAAATCGTCGTGTCTCGCGCAGTGTTTGATGTTTTTATGGTTGGTGTCGCACGCTTGTTTGAAGCGCGAGTTTCCAATCGTACGAATCGTACGTTGAATTCTTTTCATCAAAAAAGGATCTGACCTCGCTGCGATAACTGATAGTGGCACTCTACAGGCTTGTCTATAACTAGCATCACGTTTATCCAGCCCCTTTGGGTTCACCCTGACAGGGCCTTGTGAATTTA
>JACLAC010002757.1_pt1 | contig 10774 bp, 3 predicted proteins | sample 8027881 | NCBI WGS metagenome assembly JACLAC01 (sample SAMN15725517, study PRJNA655200) | protist metagenome | isolation source: fluorescence activated cell sorting (FACS) single amplified genomes of... | place: Spain: Blaines Bay Microbial Observatory, Mediterranean Sea | collected 2016-01-19 | reverse complement strand
AGTAAGGTAATACCCAATGTGTTTTTGTGGTGAAGCTGAGAATACTTGCCATTTCCTTTTTTTTTTATGAAAAGATATAGATCCACTACCATTTTTTCTCTGAGATAAATCTGGTGCCAGTATTTCTCCTGTCTCATTGTACAAATTCAAAGCCTCAGTTGCTCTTTCTTTGGTGTTATACAAACCAATGTATTTTTGTAGGCTAGCTGATTGTACTTGCCATTTTTTTAATTTTTTATTATAAGTTATACATCCTTTTTCAGCATCATGCAAATGGAATGGATTACCAAGTCCTTCATTTCACCTATCAAATGATGATAATTTATACTTGAACTGGAAAAAATCGAAGCTAAATTGTTAATACAAAATGAATTGAATCAATCAAAAAATATTGAATGCGGTATCTGTACTTCTAAAATATTGGAAGAATCAAAAGATCGATTTGGATTATTACTTTCTTGTAATCATGCTTTTTGCCTTTCATGTATAAGGACTTGGAGAGAAAATTTATCACAAAAATTTAATAAAGAAGCGGTTCGTTTATGCCCTATTTGTCGTCTTAAATCTGATTTTGTTATTCCATGTAATCGGTTGATTTTAGATCATACACGTAAACGAGAATTGTTAATGAAATATTTAAGCAATTTAAAGAGTAAGAAATGTAAATATTATCCTAATTGTCCATTTGGCCAAAGCTGTTTTTATGCACATTTAGATCCGAATGGAAATTTAGTGAAATATGAACAGCCAAGGTTCAAGGTAGATCACAATGGAAATATGAAAAATGTATCAATGCCAAAGTTGAGTGAATTGTTAGAAAGTGTTATACTATAGAAAAAAATATAAAAATTTTAATTATGATATATTTTGTAGCTTTATAAAAATATTTACACACGCACACTCTAAACATTTTTGGGAGAGCGAACAAATTAATTTTTGCTTTTGTGCCATTCTATCACATAAAATATATACATACACTCCCCCTGTTTTTACTGGATCAAATTATCAAATATCATATTTTACTTTTTAATATACAATGAAAATTCTTGAGCAGGGTTCCAACTAACTGGAGCTTTAATTTTAAAAAATAATTCAAACAATGATGTATTTCCTTCATTTTGTTTCTTTAACAATATCGATGATGCAAACAAATCATTATAATCAATTATAATTCCACCAACTTGTAATTCTTTTATCAATTTTTCATGGACTAAATCAATTAACCAACGATCCCAACATTGAGAGCACAACATAATAATTCGTGTATTTTCTAAAGATGCCTTTAACATATCCATACAATAAAAATCAATTGATGCATGTTCATTAACATTTAATTCATGTTTTACTTGATTTGCAACATTAACTAATGATGGCAAAATTTCAAAACCTTTACTATTTAAACCAAATGCAAGTGATGCATAAAAATTTAACCACCCAGCAGAACTGCCGAATACAACAAAATCCTCTTTATTCCTTTTCATTTCCTTTAAAATCGCATTAAACTTTTGATTTGACAATATCAATGAAAAAGTCGAAAACGGTGTTGATCCATATGCAAAATTTGTATTTGTAAATTCTTTCGTTGTTGTATCAGTAGTAGTATTTTCGTCAATATTGTTTATTTCATTACCATTGCAATCAAATTGTACCATTAATGCATTTCTATCTTGAATAAGTCTTGAATGAAATTCAAAAGTTTCTTCAATATCTCTTAATTTTAATACAACTTGTTTTAAACAAAACATTGCAGTTTCAGTTGAAAATTTTTCATTACGATAATCATCCTCTAAACAATCTATTTCAGTTTTAAGCATTGCTTTTCTTAAATCTGGCATAGAGCTTATGTCAATATTTACATTAGATTTAATACGTTCAATGATTTTATTACTTTTACGTATCATATTAAATAGACTTAATGCAGCTTTATTACGTTTTTCTTCCAGTCTTTCCACATTAACAGTATTGCTATCATCATCTTCTTTATTATTATTACTATAGACTAGTAATCCAAGTTCCATTTTTAGTTGTATTTGTTCCATTAATAACGTTACTTTTCTCAGTTGCATCATTAAGCTTTTCTTTGTCATATTATTTGAAGGGGGCTTCTTATTTTCTTGCTTTATTTCCTTGTCGTCTTCCTGTTCTGCCACCTTGGTATTATTTTTGCCATTGTTATAATTTGCGTTGTAGTTCTTAATTAAGTTGTTTAATACCCACGCTGTTTGCTGTAACATAGAAACGAATTTTTTTGAATTATGTAACTGTACATCAAGATTACTATTTTCATTATTGTTAATATTATTTGCAACTACAGATGCCATGGTCTTTGATTTATATACCAATATGATATTATTTCAGTCGTGATAATGATCTGCTGGATAATGATTACAATTGTCTTATATGTCATATATACCTGTCGTCTCATTATTTCAAAATGATGTTTTGTTTTGCTATTGTTTTTTTTTTTCCGTAAAAAAAAATTTAAATAATGTTTTTTTTTTTTTTTTTTTGCGGTTTGAATTGTTGTTGTTGTTGTGCATGCAACTCTTCTTGTTCTTGTTTTTTGCTTGGTGGTGGTTTCTGGTTTTTAAGGAGGTAGTAGTAGAGGATCACTATTAATATTTAAGGGATTATTGACATGACGACAGACTTTTTGCCTATCTCATGTACTAGTATATGTATTAGTATGTAATACTACAGAGAGCTCTGTTAATAGTCGTTTTTCGTTCTTGTTTATGTTTTGTTGTTGTTGTTAATACTATTATTATTGATGATAATACCACAGGTAATATTATATTTTACTGTTATTATTTAGTACTATTACTATACCAGGTACCACTATTATTACAATTATGCATCATGCATAATATTACCAGGATTACATGTGCAACATGTTAATGTATGTATAAATATAATATATATTATTAACTATATTATACATCACATTAATTATGAAAAAATAGTAAATAAGTTCAATTAATAGAATCATCCTCACTAACATCATCCAATACAATAGTACTTCTTGTCCATTGTCATCGTTGATCATGCAGAAATCTAGTAGCATGTCTGCCATGAGTAAGGCAAATGGGTTTGAAAGGCGTGGTGTACCAATGCCTTTTGAAAGAAAAAAATTGTATGAAACAATGACTACTCCAAGTATGCCAAGGGCAATTACAGCAAATACTTTTCGTGCTGATATGAGAAGTGTATTAAGTAAATCACGACAACGCAGGGAAATAAAAAGTACAGGTGGTGGCAAGAAGGGAAAATACAAGAAAAAAAAGAAAACGAAGAAACGTAATAATAATTACAATTTAACAAGGTCCACAACTTTCCTTGGTTATCCTATGATGACGCCAACTAAGAATAAAATGAAAAAATCCAAAAGTGAAAAACTAATTGTCCCAACAACAGCTGCCAGACCTAAACTGCAACGTGATCTGAACAAAGTAATCAATCAAGTCTCTGGTAAAACATTTGGCTCTGTTAATAGAAACAACCCACCAATTACACATAATCAAGTACACAGTTTTTGGAAAGAACAAGAAAATATTATATTAGGTAATGTGAAAAATGCACGTGCAAATAAAGCCATCGAGGAACATAAATTAGAAGCACTTGAACGTGATAAGAAGCGAAAAAAAGAATCTATAAAATTAAAAAATCAAGCTGTATTAGATAGAATTATTGAAAAAAATATGATGCGCAGGAGTTACAAGGATCGTATGGAAGCAGTTGCAAAAAAGCGAGAGATGAAAAAATTGGAACGATTGAAAAAAGAAAAACTTCGAAGAAAAAAAAATCGAAATCGTCCACAAACAACATCAAATATTCATACAAGATTATCACCAATACCAATCACACCAGGTCCTGGTGATTATGATCCTGTCCAAGGTTATAATTACCAAACATGTGAATATGCACCAGCATCTTTTACATCTAAACGTAGCATTAATACACCGAAAAAATTTTCATTTGTGCGCAAACCTAGGTTTAAAGTTAAATATTCCGATGTTCCAGGCCCAGGAACATATGAAAGTATAAATCCAAGAAATATACAAAAAGTAAAACATCATTTACCTCCACCAACAGTTGACGAATCGACGGAAGATAAAACGCGATTTAGAGGCTCTATATTACAATATCTTGGTCCTAGAAGTGCCACTGCATACGATTTTAGATCTTCTCAAGGGTGGTTATATGCATCTGCTGATCATGCGTTAGGTAAAAATTTGCCAGGACCAAATAAATATATAATTAACGATGAAGCAGTACGGCCTGGTACATGTGCTGGAAGAATTAGTACGGCATATCCAATGTCTGAATTTGATATAATTGTCAATCGAGCTGCAAAATTACCATCACCAATGGAATATTATATTAATGATAATGCTATAAGACGTTCTCCAAGTTTTAGAATTAGTACAGCAAAACCACCTTCGTATATTGATTTAGCAGAAAGATTAAGTAAACAAGTTCCTGGGCCTTGATGTTGTGTGTGGTTTTGTATGATATAGTCGTCTATGATATGTAATTTAATATAAAATAATTCTCTTATGATATCATATTTATATTCGTAATTTAATATATTCGTAAATTTTAATATTTTTATAAAAAATCAGAGAATTAACATCATTTAAACAAGTCATCCTTTGTAAATAAATGATCTGCAGGAAAGTTTTTCTTATTTGGTAATACTTTATCCATTTCATCAGGTACAATACCGAACCATTCAGCCAATCCATTCCACATCGCTTCCCAGCTTGTTGTGGGTAAAACACGCCCTCTTCCAATATTCAACAAACCATCATCTCCCAATTTTTCAGGGTATTGGCCAAGTATTTTACTGCCTTTGACACTACCACCTAATGTGAAATAGTTACCTCCCCAAGCATGATCGGTGCCTTGGCCGTTAGACGTTAATGTTCTCCCAAAGTCACTAGTCGTAACCAAAACAACATTTTCATATATATTTTGATCTTTCATTTCTTTCACAAATGAATCTAGGCCAGCGTTGATTTGATCTAACTTTCCCTTAAAAACGTCACCGACATCATTGTGCGTATCATACCCACCATGCGTAATAATAAAAACGTCGCGTTCAGAATTTAGTTGTTGTCGCAATTTTATGAGCTTGGAGACTTGATTCAATTGTTGGCTGACTTGATCTTCATCGCTAAAGGTTGTTGTTAAAGTGACATCCTTCAATAACGCGCCTAAATTTTCAGTTTGCCTCAATGAAGTTTCCAGGTTTGCACTAAACGTTTCAGCAAAAATACTTTCTGATTCACTCCTTGATATATTTTCAATTTTAGTCTTCATAGTGCTATATTTTGAATACCGGACTACTCCATGTCTTTTATCAATTATGAAAGGAACATGACTCGGAGCAGCACCTTCCAACATTCGCTGATTGCCAGATAAACTATACATATAACTGCTATAAGGTGGGACAACATTATTTGAAGTATCTTTTTGTTCCTTTGAAATGGCTTTTACAACACGGCCAAGCACTCCATTGGATGATGCATATTGCGCATGGACAGTATGCATTGCCCGTTGCATTACATTATGTGCAAATAAACTAGGTGGCACTCGCTTTGATTTGGCATTATATTCTGCTTTTGTTAGTGGTTCTACTAAGGCACCCATATTTGCAATAAAATTAGCATTTCCAGCATCGTATTCTGTTTTTAATACTGATAAGCTTGGATGGATACCAAATTTATTACACGGTTGAGAATTAGCAGGAACATCAATTTCCAACAACGAACTTTTCGAAAGAGCAACATTTGTTCTTACATCTAAATACTCTTGATGCAAATCATGCGAATTTGCACATTCTGAGTGAGGTACTAGCATATTAAACGAATCTGCAGCACCAGCCAAGAATAAAACAATGATAGCTTTGTACGGTCGGTTTTGTGACGTTTGCTCCGGTGGAATAGGTCGAAGTGATTTTGTTATTCTATTTATTGTAGTAGTATGAAATTCAGAAGTCATCACCAACAACCGTAAAGCTGCATGCACCGCATCTTGTGTTTGCCCCCCAGAAGTCAAAGTCTCGTCGTATGTTTTTATTAATGCATTTCGATCATTTTCATTCAAACGACCTGTAGTCAACAATACATCTATCTCACCAATCACTCCTATACTTCCTTTTTGGAGTGCTTCGACACTTGGTATATATTGCATTGACCCGTCATTCGTATTGAGCTTGAGTGAAGTCGATCCGCAAGCGCGTTTTGGTTTGGCAGTAAAATCTCCGAAACCTGAATTACAATTAGTTAGACCATTTGATATCAACGACTCCATTCCGTTTAGAAATCCAATTAAAAGTGGTGTTGTACTCAATTGAGACTCTGGACTAACTAAATTTGCGTTGTATATTGGTCCAGGTGGTGTAAATTCTGGCAAGAAAAAGTTAAATACAGTAGGTGATGCAAAAGATGCTTGCCCAACTTTTCTATCCATATCGTATAAATTCACTTCCCTTGCATCTTTTGATTTATATTCCATTGCTTTCATAAGATGTATTACTTTCAAAAGGGGCTCCCGTAGTCTTCCTGCCAACGCATCAGAATCCAACGTAGTTGACCTTGCTTCTTGGTCTAGCAATATTTCTGCCACTGCAGCTCCAATATCACCATATTTACCACTATATACATGACCGTCGGATGTTTTACCATTGATAAATGCAGTGGAAACAGCTTTTACATATCGTGGGCTAGGATTACTTGTGACGAGTCGTTGGATCAATCGATGTGAAATAAAAGGGGCTGTGTTAGGGTGCTCAAATACATGATCTAGCAAAGCATCAACCTCTTGTGTTGCTTCAATTACGTGAAAACGACTAGAAAATCCGGACCCACGATATGTATATGTTTCCCCTAAACTTGGCATAAAATTAGGAGGATTACGGAATTGAAACTTTTCTCCGACATGGACTGTAGATACTTTGTTCATAAGATATCGCAACTTTCCACCAGGTAACTTAGCTGGCAATTTGAAAATGGTCATTGTATCAAATGACTGTCCTGATCCAGAATGTAAATATATTTGCACTTTAGTGTTTGTATAATGATCATTACATTTTGTTGTCGTGCACAATGTATATGTTCCGGAATCAATGATATTGTAAAATTGAGATGGTGAATATGCACCAATGTATAATGTATCTTCAATTTCTGCCACAGTTGGCAAAGCACCATTTGTTGTTGATGAAAAACCAATGGATTCAACCACTGTAATATTGCAACGGCAGCTAGTGCCGGAAACTGTACAGCCGCTTCCACAGCTATTTTGTTGGACAGTTGGAAAGGCATTGTTTTTCCACCATAGCAACATCAGATTATCATTATTCAAAGCATACTCTGATCTATAACGCGGTATGTCAAGTATGTTAATATACCCAGATGGCCGCACTTGAATTTCATATTTACATGTACTTGTTGTCCAGCTATGTTGATATACACCACAAGTTTTTTTAAATGCAGGGGTCCAAGTTAGTTTTTTCACAGTATCACAAACTTGCCAGCCTAATGCTTTGCATCTATTTTTAGTAGTATTATAAGACATAAATTCCAATGCAAAATTGCAAGCTGTTGGGTTACCGCTTCTTTTGTACGGAAGCTCTTGTACAGTTCCATCGGAATTGCAACAAGTAGCTCCAGCAGCCTTTGCATGGGGATTGGCACATTGATATACGCGATTTATCCGAGACGGGGTGTTAACACTTTCCTGTAGACTTTTTACATCTACGGTCACCTTTCCTTCATTGAAAAATGTCAAACGAACACATGGCTGTCGTTGATAAGTGTAGTAATTCACTTTATTTGATACAAGATCAACTAATTTCACAACACGAATAAAATCTATATCACATTCATCGCCATTGCATTGTATTGGGTTCGTTACTTTAATAATGTCCGGAAACTGACATGGCTCTGTAGAACTTATACGACTACATAATGTATTAAATAATTGACTACTGCCTGTATTTGACGGCGTAAATTGTTCCCGAACTCCACGATCAGAAGCAGCATCTCTATCATACCATTCACCTTCATCAGAATGTGCACCTGTATTAACATATGTAGCACCTGGCATTAAGAATTCATTTTTGGATGGTAGATCCGCACAAAGTGGATACCCATCCCCAATAAAACCTTTATCCAAAGCTCGTTTTGGGAAAAAATCTCTCCACTCTGCTTTTATCTGCATTGGATCAAAAAAATTACCAGAGCCTATGCCATTTTGTTGTTCTAAATTACTACGTCGCAATGACCTGTCAAATCCTGTCCAAATTCTTGCAAATGCTACAATATCATCATTCGTATATGTGGCTTGTTTCTCTCCATTACTGTCAAGTTTGTATGTGCCATCAATATTCAATTTCCACAATCCAATAGTAAACAACTGCATGATTTCTCGAGCATAGTTTTCATCTGGAAACGTCCCGGCAAATTTAAACGCTTTATTTTGCATATATGTCAAATATTGACCCATCATTGGTGAATATGTAACTTCCTTTAAAACCGTTCTATAGCTGCCAAATGCATTTCTTACAAAATTATCATAGTATGTAATCCAATTTTCAACTTCATCGTCTTTTCCATTTAAACCGCTTTCACTTATGACCAAAATTTGAGAAAGCGCCCATGCAACTTTTTGCCTTAACTGATCAGGAGATTTTAGCACCACATTCAGCCACACCATATGCTTTCCTTCATTTCTATAATGGGGAAAATCAATTTCATTGTTAAAATCAATTCCTAGATTCAAACGTGCACTTGGAAATCTATATAAATGGCCGTAATGTGGCTCATTTTTTATTTCTCCTGGAGAACCGCACGATTCATATCCATCTGACCCATCACTTGAAACAGCATTGGCTATTTTTGCTAATTCATATGTCTGTACTTCTGTATTTAAACTTTCAAAGTTGACAGAATCACCGTATCTACCAACGTATGGTATAAATTTGTTTACTTTTTGTTTCCAGCGTAACATTTCATGGTGTCCTGGGAAAACAAAGTCAACACGTCCATCAATTGCAAATTTAGTAATTGGATTAGGCCTTCCAAATTGTTTTGCAATTTTATTACCATCGTGTTGTATGGTCCAATATGTAAAATCGTAAACGTTGTATTCATGTTCATGAACATGTTGCCAACATATATTATTTGCTTCAACTTTTGCACCTACGCCACCAACATCAATATTTAATGTCTTATCGCAACCAGCATTATTTTTCCAATATACATTAATATCTCGTATAAATGGATTGGAATCCGTGGAAGCAACTAAGGCGTTCACGATAGTATCATTTGTCGTCGTTCCCACTAAAACTGGGGTTATACCACCACTACATGGTCCATTATTTATTTTTTTCCATCGGGTATATCCATTAATTTCACAAACTTTGGTATCGTATGGTGATTCTAATCGCAATCCAGTTAAATAATGTACATGCCGTTGATTTGCCGTGTACCATAATCGTAAATTTGAGCTATTTAATGGTAGCAAACCACTTGTAAATTGTAATGGAGAACATGCTTTTGCTAGTCGGACGCATTTATCACGGTTTAAAAATGTTTTAGGTACACTTGGGCACATCATTGCAGTATCTTCAAACGCCGAAACATTTACAGGCTTTTCAAAACTATTATCTAGTAATTTTAAACGTGGGTCATGCTTATAAAATGTTTTGTCGCTTCCTCTTCCAGATAATTTGATGAAACCAACTCCATGTAGTTGTTTCTCATTGCAAGTAGATTTATATTTTGTAATTAAAATTGCATCTTGATCAGGAAGTTGTAAATCGTAAATATCAACATCATTTGTCCCAAATACCTGTGTTACATCCAAATTTGGATTTGTGAAGTTTACCAACGGATTGACAATGTTCAAATCGTTTCCAGCACATTTATTATCACTATTATAAAAAACAACTCGGCCGGTTCCAGTCCATTCTTCAACTTTACAAATAACATAATTATTGCCAGCCAATATTGTGCCGCCACTAATACTTGTTAAACTAGCTACCTCTGTGCGAAGTATACCATCGATGGCTAATTCATATGTACCCGTATTTTCATTTAAGTTACTAATATTCAATGTTTTTTGTAAATCTAGTTGATTGAAAGAAAAGCGATGGAAACGACTACCAGATTCACATATGTGCCTCTTAACCCCAGCAGCGCTATTCACAGGTGTTCTTGGATTCGTTCGTTTCCTAAAATGTTCCCTTAACAAAGTTGGTGAAATTATATTCATTTGCTTATCTAAGTAACTAGATACTGTTGATGATGTTACTTCCATTCCATGGGATTGAATGAAATCACCAATGTCATTTCGAGAAGCCCCATATGTTGCCTGCAAAAGAAACCGCGATATTGTCTCATTTTTCGTCCGAAGTTCGTCATTTAATTGCACATATGCATCAATACGATAGGCAACATTTGTATTGCTTGTTTCAATTTTACATTCTTTTGTGTTTGTATCGCATTCGCTTGGATCATGTGGTTCTGGATAAGTACCTTCCCATACATTTCCATCATATGATCTTGCAACAGGAACAGAAGAACAATCTATTGCGGATATTCGTTTCAAACTCAAAATCATATTTGCGGTACTTTGTGGTAATGTAGATATCCCAGGCAAAACATCTTTTGGCCACCCACTTGGCTGATTTTTTGGTACCGTTTCATTTCCACATTCTCTCCAATTAAAATTTTCTTTTGGTGGTGGAGTTGTTGCAGTAACTGAATTA
>JACLAC010018261.1_pt1 | contig 10782 bp, 8 predicted proteins | sample 8027881 | NCBI WGS metagenome assembly JACLAC01 (sample SAMN15725517, study PRJNA655200) | protist metagenome | isolation source: fluorescence activated cell sorting (FACS) single amplified genomes of... | place: Spain: Blaines Bay Microbial Observatory, Mediterranean Sea | collected 2016-01-19 | reverse complement strand
TAATTATTAATTATGGTCGTCAAAAATCTAGCGAAAAGAGAAACCAATATATATGTGTATGAATTACGAATTACGAATCGTAATACCCACCCGGTGCTCCCGTGCTATGATTATGTTATTGATTTTAGGTGATAAGCCCACACTTACACACACACTTAGTATTTAATTAATTATTAAAATTCTCATTTTCTTGTTTTATACGATAACATCCAAAAGGTATCTGCATGTGTTTGTTTCATGATACCGCAATATGCCACGCCTTTTCAATTCTTTTCTTTGCAATGCTCCATGATCTTTCATTAATTTGATAATATCCCATTTAAGCTCACTTTTATTCTTATAAATTGCGTTATCTAAAGGTGTTTTCCCAGCATTATCAGTTGCATTAATGACCTTTTTATTGCATGTTTTATGATCTAATAATAAATTCAAAATTTCCAGACTTTTTTTATTATTATAACATGCGCAATGTAATGCATTCCAACAACCCGTATCATCAGTTATTGAAACATCAATTGATATTTTAGATAATAAATATTTCACAACTTCAAGATGTTCAAATCTAGCTGCCATCATTAATCCTGTATACCCTTCCCATCCGTTACTACGAAAACCTTTTTTATTTATATCCGTAACTTTACCACTTTCAATATAGTCTTTAACTTCTTTGAAATCACCATGTTCACAGGCACTAATAAAATTCATTGTGGTAGTTGTGCTTTGGCGTACAGGGATTTTTTTCTTGTTTTCAGCTTGTCTCAATATGGACAATGATTTCAATGTAATTAATTCTCTGCAACATGGACATTCGTTTTTATGCCTCAAACTTTGACGTATGCATTTGTTACAAAAGATATGTTTACAATTTGTAATTGTCGGTTGATTCAATTTATCCAGACAAATAGCGCATTTAGCATCCTTCATATTAAATAGCGTTTCGATTACAGTCGCATCATATTTTGTATCGCCCATACTATCGATGTATTCATCAAGTGAAATTTCACTTTTGTATCTTCTATTGAATCTACTTTTTCTTAATTCATTACTTAGATCATCCATTTCCTTCATTCAATCTTAAAAATAACAATAGTCGTATATTATTGGATAACATGAATTGATTCAAATCAAATTATTTATCTAGTATCTGTTACAGGCTTATATTGCTTTCCCTTGTTTAAGAAGAATATCTTTTTGTATTTTGTATTATATGTTGGGTGTAAAATATAAGAGTTTATATTTATTATGTATATATTATATATATAGAAATATATATGTATACTGAGTATAGTATATATATTTAAGTTTGTTTGTGCAAACCAGCAAAATTTATACGGGTTGTTGTCCTTCAGATTTTTTAAAGTTATGCTCGCGCAGAAGTGGTCAAGTGCAGGTCCAATATTTAAGGTTTTATTTTGTACGCAGACGACTATCAGGGTGGGTGGGATCTGGATCTTAGCACCTTATATTATAAAAAAATTTTACAAATTCTGAAGCAAGAGGAACACTCAGTACGAACACCAATACCTCTTTCAATGAATTCCATACGTTGCTATAATTCATACACGAACACATGTACGTATAGATCGATCACTTGTATTCTTGTTATTAACTAAATTCAAACAGAGTAATGTATATAGAATTATTGTACTTGGTACCAGGTAGTGGTATAAAAGTAATAATTATGTGGACCGGTGGGATATATTATATATATATATATAGCGACCTGTTTATTTTTAAAAAATTCAATTAATATCATACCTCTTGGGTAATATACACTGGTGTCCGCCTTCTTCTTCTTTTTATTTATAATATTAATACATATAATAGCATATATTTTTTATTTATGCGGTGTGTGTAACATAATGGTCATACAACTTGATTTCTATATTACCAAGCAGGTTCTTCAAATGTAATGGATGAATCGGACATGTCTAAAATGTCTTCATATGAACAAAACCCGTCGTCAGAGGAAATGATTGTATCGTTTGTTGGCTCAATGTAACAACGCAATGCCTTTTCCTCGCGTGCCAAACGCCTTAAAGCACTTTCACTTGCATTATTATCAATTAATGTTTGTTTTTTTTTAGCCCACTTGTCACGTTGTTGTCGTTTCCAGTTTTCTTTTTTTGACTTTTTCAATTCTTTTGCTTTCGTTTTTGATGCCTCTGCTATTTGCTTCAAAGATTCTCCACACCTTTCTCTCGTGCAAGTTGTTACTGTCCAATTGTTGTATTTGACTTCATCTGCTGCTGACGTGTGTGGCCCAGAATAACAAAATTCTGTTTCCGTCTCCTCTTCTGATGTATGTCGATGAAATTTATGAAATGCACCACAACATTGTAAGTAACCAGTGTAATAATTAGTGCCATTGCGACTTCCTTCAAAACTTTCTGTATCATGCTCGATAACACAAGCATTATTAAGATTCTCAGATTGTTTATATGTTTGATGGCAACGCATGCAATGCAACGTTTTCTCCATGTCGTCTCCTTTAATTTTCTTCCCTGACGACGAAGAATTTGATGATGATTCGCTTGGCCTCTTCTTTTCACTCATGAGGATAGGTTAAAATTTTCAATAGGATAAAGGAAAATCAAAATAATAAATTAGAAGAATATATATGCAGCAATAATATAATATGATAAATCGAGTGGAATGGTTACACCACCGACTAAGGACTAAGACGAAAAGAAAGTAGCAGACATATATATATTATATATTATATATTGTACAATAAAATAGCAACCAATAAAAGAGGGGAGCACAGGAATTAGAATATCAAAAAATATATAAGATAAAAATAGAACTGAATAGCACTGCTTTTACATTTACATACTAAACATCTTTTGACATACTAAACGCCTAGCACTCACTATTAGCTGAGGTTCGTACTGTAAAATCCTCTCTCTGGTTTTCCTTTAACATAATAATAATGGTCACACACCCTTTTGTGATTTTAAAATTCTCGCAATGAATTTGTCACACACCATCATGTGTACATATATACTATATATATATACACAAAAGTGTAATGTATATATATCATATTCTCATACTATGTTTCAACCATTAAAATTCTTATATTTATTTTTTTTGTCATATGTTGAATATCGCTTCATATTATTGCTGACTTTGCTAATGTTTATTATGATAATATAAAAAAATATTTTATATAAATTAATTCTATTACAATTAAATTTTGGTGGGTTGGTTCGGGAAGGAGGGAATGAAGGTGGATTCTATTTGTGATACATGTGTATATTGTACATATGAAAGCATGTGATGGTGATGTCAGATGTAATGTACAGACGTATTGTTTGTTACATGTATTCTTGTACATGTTGCTCATGAGAGAATGGATGTACATATATATGTTTGTTTTTGGCCATATTAAAAATATATATAAACTAAAACGATGCAAAAATGCAGATAGAGTATAGCACTATATAGGGGGTTTAGAGTACCAACATGGGGTAGGCCATGTTGGAAAAAATCCACTTTTTCCCGGAAAATGCAGTGCTACAGGACAGTGCTCAAAATAACACTATTCACTATGGGGAAAATATGTATTATATATCGTTTTCTAAAAAAATGCCAATTTTATTTTTCATATGCAACGTGCATATCTTTGTGGTAAAAAATAGCAAATATCCGGAAATATTAGAAAAAATGATGAATATTTCCCCCCATAGTGAATAGTCTTAAGTTAAAGTGCACAGTTTAAGTTATTTTTTGAAGGTGAAATGGCAGGGTTTTTTTAATAAACCCCATACCCAGAGGGTATAATTATTAAATTAGAAAAGAATTATATATAGAAAGTAAATATATTATACACGGAAAAAAAAGAAAGAGATATATATATAGAAAACGAGATAAAATAAATAAAAAAAAAGTAAATGTACCCTGATTTTAAATATCATTGTATTTGACTCGGGTGTGATTCAATAAAAATTGACGAAAAAAGAATAATCAGATCTTATAGAAAACGAGATAAAATAAAAAAAAAAAGTAAACGTATCCTGATTTTGATAACATCGTATTTGACTCGGGGTGATTCAATAAAAATTGACGAAAAAAGAATAATCAGATCTTCCATTGGAATTGTTTCTGATCGTAGAACATTTATACGTACTAGTGTTGGATCATATTTCACATTTCACAACTTTTGAAAAAACGAATCAACGTAATGTCTTGTTTTGAATTTCTTCTGTTATTGCCAATGTTGATAATCTTATTAGCTACTTGGCCGTTACTCCTCTTAATCATCCCGTTTGCATACTGTGTTCGAAAGATAACGAAGGGGATTGGATTCTCAAAAAAAACTCAGAAAGCTGCTATTTATGACTTCCGAGCTGCTGATAATATCAGGGTAACTTCGAACGCGTTGGTCCCAGAACTGAAGGCGGGGCATTGCATAGTCAAGATCCATGCTGCCGGGGTGAATCCAGTGGACGCGAAGGGTATAGTAGGAGACAAATTTCCAGAGGGATGGATGTGGTTTTGGTTTCGCATGGTTTCTGGTCAAATTGTTGGGTTTGACTTTTCTGGTGAAATTGTAAACGTTGGAGTCAATGAATCCGACTTTAAAGTTGGGGATGAGGTGTTTGGCTTAAACTATCAATTTCTTCCTATAGGTGTTGGGAAGTTTGGTGGGACTCTTCAAGAATTTGCTCTGGTGCCGTTACACGAGATATGGCAAAAACCGAAATCGCTTACTCATGTCGAAGCTGCAGCTTTGCCTTTGGTGGGATTAACCTGCCTTCAAGCTTTTGAGCAACATGGGATAAAACAAGGAGACCGACTCTTAGTTGTCGGTGCATCAGGAGGAGTGGGTCATGTAGCCACCGGTATTGCATCGAGGAAGGGTGTTAATGTGACCGGGATATGTTCCACTTCGAAGGTAGAATTTGTTCAAAAAATGGGAGCCGCTAAAGTTGTTGACTACCGTGCAAAGGAACCTGCTATAAAACAACTTCAAAATTTAGCAACCAAGGACGGAAAGTTCGATATGGTTTTCGATACAGTCAGCTCGGCTGATAGCCGTGACAAAGCGGCGAACTATGAAAGCCAAATTCGATCGTCTGAGCCCCCAATTATTAAAGTAGCGCATGGTTCTCAAGCGGAAAAAGGTGTTGATAAGCATAATTACGTAGTGTTTGGTGGAATTTTTATATCATGGATGCGAGCATTAATTAAGCGTCTAAGTAGGAAATCTTGCTGCTGCACATGCAATTTCTTCCCGAAAGGATTTGAGCTTTTCTGGATTGATATGCCACATGGTACCCGGTATTTGAAAGATTTACAGGAACTGTGTGATAACCAGGGATTGCGCCCAAAAGTTTCGAAAGTGCTACCATTCGATACTGAAGGTTGTCAAGCTGCTTTTCATGCACTAAATCCTCCAAAATCTGAAAAGCGGTCGACTGCGGGGAAAATAGTGATTGATATGGTGCAGAAGCCCACTCAGCTGTGAAAATAAAAAAATAAAAATCAGTAAACATATATACAAAGTATGTAATTATAGTAGTGTTTATAAATATATTTTGAGAAGATGTAAAAATATATTCATACGAACGTATGTACACATTTTCTTTTTAAACTCTAGGGTGTTTCATTTAAAAATTTCCCTAATCCATTTTGTGCTGTTTTTTTTAATAATTGTTCTATTACAGTAAATTGTATTAAAGGCTTCATATCCTCTAAATCCAATTTATATGGATCATCCTGCGACGATGATGTTGTTTTTTCTTTTAGTTCTGATACTAGTGGAAGTAAATCCTTTACTTTATCATTTAATTGTTTTACACCATTAGAGTCTGATGTTTTTAATAATTCTAAATATTCTTTTTGCAATTTAATAGAATATTCATCTATTTCGTTTTCAAATTGTTTTCTTAAATTATTTTCTTCTTTCCCATATAATACATTGTCAAATAATAAATCTTCTGAGACTCTAAAAGCTCGATATATCTTTAATAGTTCAAAATCTTCAGTATAATTTTTCATTGATGTAACTAGACTTTCCTCACCTCCATCTTCACTTGTTATATCCTTCCATTCAATTGTATATTGATTCTGTAAAACATTTTCTATAGTCTCTCCCTTTTCATCTTCATCTTTCTCATTGCATTTTTGTCTTAACATATTATATATGTCCTCCTTTCCTAACCAATCCATTATATTATTTAAAAATAAAATAATATTTTCCCTTTTCTTTACTACATCTTCATTTGGAAGCAACGTCGTTTCAACATCATTAGTATTTATCGCAACTGCAATTGATGACATCTTTTAATCAATAAGCATACGGCGCAATGTATATATATATATATAATGCATACAATCGGGTATATATATATATGTCTGATGCATACAATCGTATAGATGGGATCAATATCGCTCCGCACACCTCCTATCCATCTTTATCTGTTTAATTACATGTATATATTAAAAATATATATCTAATATATGGTGTTGGAGTTTGTTATAAATATTTATTTATACATATAAATTCCAATTGTATATCAAGAAATAATGTTTATGATCATGCCAGATAATTTTATGTAGTTGTTATGTCTAGTATTGTCGTCGTTCATTGTCATATATTCCATAAATATAAATATATTATTATAAATATCCGTATTTTTATTACATATTGCTCATTTTGTTGCAGGTAGTAGAAGGTAAATTAAAATATTGGGTGAATGCAAAATTCACAATGCTATTTATATGCTAAATTCAAAAAGATTGGGTTAATTAAAGAATATATCTTACTATTACACAAAAAGGAAAAATTTCTGAAAAAAATCGTTCATACTTTTTTTAAAATATATTAAGTATATATAATTGTATACTAAGATTACCATTTTATTTGATAGTAGTATTAGTATACAAATATATATACTTAATATATTTTTAAAAAAGTATGAACGATTTTTTGCAGAATTTTTCCTTGTGTGCTTGTGTAATGTGTGTATAATAGTAAGAATTGCAAAAGGAGATATGTATATATGTATGTAGCGTTTATATATACAGAGAGATCTAGAACGACAAAAGTGGCAGCGGGGGGGAATCTTATATATATATTATAATTCATTTATATTTTTTTCTATAAAGAGAAAGATGGCATTACAAAAAAGTATATCGATAGCATTTGAAGATGAGATTGGTGGATTATCAAAGAAAATGTCTGGGGAGATTCTCAATTTTTTTATTCCCCATACTATCAAAAAAAGAAAGAGAAGACGAGACAAGTTAAAACGTGCAGTATTAAAAGCTAAGGCTGTAAATGCTCTTTCGGGAAATGATAGTGTAGCACCTTCAATTGGATTAAAGAAACAAATATCAGTTACAGTATATGATGAAGAGGAAAATACAGTAAAAGAGGAAGTGCAAGAAAATATACCTGATGGTAAACGTACAGTTGAACTGATTAACAAGGAAATGCAAGAAGCTATGAAAAATAGAGATATTAAAGCAGTGAGGCGTTTAATGGCAGAAAGAGCTAGTGTGCAAGCAGCAGCAGTACAAGAAGTTGAAGAAGATCTTCCACAATGTCCTATTTGTTTTGATGATGATCCGGTAGGAATGATTCAGTTAAAGTGTGGTCATGTTGGTCACTACGATTGTTTAAAGCAACAAATTGATTCCGGATATTCAGGAAAACGAATATCCTTCAATTATTTAAAATGTTCTGCTTGCAGGCAAGATCTGGAAGAAGAAAAAGGTAGCGCAAAATTAGTAAAGCTGCTAAAGCCGCATTTTAAATTAAAAAAAGAAATAACTGCTTTATCAGTGAAAGAATGCGTTGACAATGCTTACATACCGAATTTTAAAACAATGTTGAGAAGTCAAAAAAAAAATGCAGAAGCAGCTGCACTTGCAGAAGTTGCTTGTTATTATTGTGCCACTTGTAAGAAACCATTTAGTGCAGGACGTGTTGATTGTATGAATGATATGGGCATCGACGTTTCAGTAGTTAAATGTGGGGAATGTTTGTGGAATTCTCGGCCACCAAGTGCTCGTAAATGTACGAAGCATACTGGTAAATGGGATCCAATTTATAAATGTGACCACTGTTGTGGAGTAGCAAGTTATATATGTGGGAATGATTATTATTGTGAGCAATGTCATACGCCTCCGTATCCCGGTGGACATAAGTGGAAGTTAGCTAAACCATATGAAAAGAGAAAAGTTGGACAAGGTCAAGAATGTCGTGGATATGGGAAATGTACATTGGGTATTAAACATCCAAAAAATGGAACGAGACATGTTGGATTTATTATTGGTTGTACAAAATGTGAAGGACCTGCTTTGAAGCATCAACCAGTATTTGCAAAAGATGATAAAAAACCAGCTGTTGCCCCCGGAGGCAATGTGGCAATAATAAAAAAGGATGGCGGAATCGAACCTCCAAATCATGTTAAATTGAAGGGTTCCTTGTATTGTTGGATCGGTAATGTCGGCTGTAACGAAATTTATTATCGGGCTGGTGATTACAAAGGAAAACCATTATTTAGAAGAAGAGGAAATCCAAAAGATACAATACGATGTAAGTACATATTTGTTGCCTCCTATGCATATAGCTATGTAATTTTAACCCTTAAATAACCTTTTTTCTAATGATAAAATTCTCTCATATATATATATATTTAGGGAATGGACGTGATGCCTGGACAATAAATTCTGAGGAATGTTGGTTTAATCCAATCCATTGTAGTTATAAGAAAGCTGCTCATGCTAATTTGCCACCAAAAAATGGATGGTTGTTCAATCCATTGCAAATTATTGTTGGATGCGGGATTCCAGTAATGATGTCATGTGGTCTCAATTTATTAAATATATTTTTTGAGCCATATCTAGAATATAAAATCATTAAAAACAATGGTGGACCGCCATTTGTGAATGAAATGGAAAGATAATTTTTTACAGAGGGCATAATATTTTAAAGACAACAAATTTACTTCGTACACGTTTAATAACATTTTTAATGGAGACGCGTGTAAATATTTTTGAAAAAAAATTTTTAATTCAAATATGTAATTTTGTATAATTTTTTATGACATATTACATCATTTTTTTTTTATTTTTTTTTGCTTGCCTTATTGCTTGATGAGCCACCAAAACTATTGTCAATCTTACGAGTAACGACAACAGGCGGCAACTTAGTACTTCCACGTTCTTCCCAACACTTCAGTGATGCCATCACCATGAAATCTCGCATATTACCACATGCGATAAAATTGAATCCTCTTGGAACGGTCCCTTCAACACCAGGTTGGGCAATGCGACAAGATTCTTTTGCTGTTATCCATAATTGTCTTAATACATCGCAGCCATCATTAAATTTCTCATTGCTTATTTCATTGTCAATTTTTTTTTCATCCATATCCATACAATTTTCAATACTTTTTTGAAATTCTTCAATCATATCCATATTGTATGATAATGTTTTTTGATGTTTGGTATATTGTAAGTATTTTTAATGAAAATATTATTTAATATTTAAATCTTTGCTGTAATCTTGACTAAATGTATTTTTTGTTCCAACTTGTTTTTGTATTATGATATAGTATGTTTAATATATGTGTATATATATGTGTGTTATTGGTGCATATCGGAGAAAGCATTTGAGAACAAGAACTCTGTAAAAAAAAAGGAATTGGGAATTGGGAACTTCAAAATGTGGGCTCTTTTTACAGGTATTATACCAGGTAGCATGAAAGACCCGTGAGAGCATTATTGTGATATCATATAATAATGTAAGAACTTATACTTACACACAGATTAAGATATTAATAATAATAGTATTTTGATGCTATATATTTCATAAATTTTTTATGTATTTTTTTATATTTTACGAGTAATATTTTGTACACTTTAAATAATTTTTTATGTATGCACACACCATATATCTATTTTTACCAAAATATATATGATGCATATTTATAATAAATATATATATTAATTACACTTCGTACCATAAAATGTTCTCTTTTTGATTTTCTGTGATTCTTTTTGATAGATATTACATTTAACCATTTCACCAATGTCATGTTAGCAGATCATAGATTCGTACACACAGACACACATATGTATATATATATACACACACACATATCTCATACAGTTTCTAACTTAAACGTCGTTGGAATGATACAATGCAATTGTAATGGATATACTGTAAAATAATAATTGTTTATATGACAAAAAACATGTATTTGTATCCAACTTTATTGCCGTCATAATAATAAATGATGCTACATATCCTTCCATTGTTAAACCTTCAGTAGTACCGCACATCAACGCCATGATGACTAAAAATGTACCACAACTAAGAAAATCAAGTCCATATGTTTTTAATCCAGTGCTTAAATTTACAAGAGTCAACCAGGACCCAATTCCCATCATAAATGTTCCTATTGGAAGAACAGATTCTACCAAAGTATGTACCAAAGCAGTATTCGCAAATGGTGTTTCTCCATGCCCACTACTAAACAATCCTCCACTATGTGTATAATGAGACTTGACATGCTTTTGAAATTTTGCAAGTCGTTCAGGGAATGCATGGCGCGTGACATCCATTAACATACAACCTTTCGATAAATCCAAACCTTTTACAACATTTTTATCGACATTTTTCAATTTTAATAACTGTCCTTTAACATCTCTAGCAAAATTTTCGCAAGCATGGTCTGCGTGTTGATTAATATATATAGGAGTACCCTTTGCATTTTTTCCCCACGCATATGTTCCACACAAGACCCAAATAGCACAAAATAA
>JACLAC010022312.1_pt1 | contig 10785 bp, 6 predicted proteins | sample 8027881 | NCBI WGS metagenome assembly JACLAC01 (sample SAMN15725517, study PRJNA655200) | protist metagenome | isolation source: fluorescence activated cell sorting (FACS) single amplified genomes of... | place: Spain: Blaines Bay Microbial Observatory, Mediterranean Sea | collected 2016-01-19 | reverse complement strand
AAATACAACAATAGTTAGGCAAGGGGAGAAATACTTGAAAGAATTCATGAAAACCCAAATGTCTATACTAGGATTTTTGACGCATATACAACGTTCGCAACAGGTAGCCGTCAGGCAATTGGCAGCAGTATTGTTGCGGATGAATATTAATAAACATTGGCCAAATTTGTCAAAAGAGTTGCAAGAAAATTTAAAAGCTACATTAATAAATTTATTGATGCAAGAAGTACATAAATTACCACGAAGAGCCATTGCAAGTGTTATTAGTCGCTTAGCAAAACATCAGTTACCGAACGATGGTTGGCCAGAATTATTAAATTGCATGTCTACATGTGCAAATCATGAAAATGAACAACTTCGTGAAGTTTCTGTTTTATTAGTATATCAGCAATACGAAACAATAGGAAAATCAGTTCAAAAACATTTGGATTCGTTTGCTACTTTGTTTAACTCAGGTTTGCAAGATTCAAGCGTAGCAGTGCGTCTTATGACATTAAAAGCATGTGGTGCAATCATTAATTATTTAGCTGCAGACAATGTAGTAATAAAATTTCAACATTTAATTCCATTAATGTTGAAAGTTATTGAAGAGTGTGTAAGCAGTGGATCAGATGATATTGCTGTTCAAGCATTAGAAGTTTTTGGTGATATGGCACAAAGTCCATGCCCTATATTAAAACCATTCATTGAAATGATTATTGTATCTATTTTACGCATCAGCTCCAATCCAGATGCGGAATTGCCAACACGAGATGCAGCACTTACTATTATTACAAATTTAGCAAATTTCAAACCTAAAACCATTTCTAAAATGAACGTTGTGCCACAAATCGTTCAAACTTTGTTAAAAATTAATATGGAACCGATTGAGGATGATGTGGATCCTTTTGCATTGGACACGAGTAATAATAATTGTTGTGGTGGACCAGAAGATGATAGCGAAGAAAATGATTTTTTCGATACCTCATTAACTGTTCATAGGATGTCAAATGTATGTCTCGATAGTATAGCCATTGCATTACCGGATAAATGTATTTACCCAGCATCCGTAGAAGTATCCATGAAAGCAATTATGTCTCAAGATTATCATAGCAAACGCGCCGGTTTGAATGTGTTAGGTATTATATCACAAGGCTGTGCGCATAGTTTAGTCGATGACGTACCAAAGTTACTACCATTGATAGTCCAATGTGTGGAATGTCCAGATTTAGATGTCCAACAACATGTATGTTACACGTTGGGACAATGGGCAACATATATGAAGGAAGAAATGGGGGAACATCATGAATTATTAATGCCAGTAGTTTTTCATCTCTTAAACAATGGGGGAACACATTTTAAAATACAAAGTGGTAGTCTATACCTTGTTGAATGTGTAAGTGAAGCAATGGGGCAAGATTTAATTGTTCAATATACACAAACGTTAATGAATGGGTTGTCAACCCTTGTAGAAACGGCACCATCTTTGGTGATCAAATCAAAGGCTATGGCGGCCATTACCTCAATAGTCATTGCAAATGAAGATAAAATTGTTCCTTATTTTGATAACATCCTGCCACTTCTTGAAAAGTGTTTTGCTGTGAATGAAGGAGAGAATTATTTGAAACTACGAGGCGAAGCATTGGCATGTTTGGGTTTTTTTGCCGAGTATAGTGGTCCGAATAAATTCAATCCAATCTCTAGTCAATCGATAGAAATTGCAACGGAAATGTTAAAAGTAATGGATCCAGAGATCGATGAATATGTATTTTCCTTTTTAGGTTGTATTGCAGCATGTTTAAAAGATGATTTTGAGCCACATATTGGAAGCGTTGTTGAAATATTATTGGAAAAAGCTGCAACGGAGGATGGTTTAGATGTATATAGAAAGAAAATGATTAATGAAGATGGTGGTGAGATAAAATTTAGCACTCCTGACGATAATGAAGATGCGGTTGTTGCTAATAATGGTGGTGAAAATACTGGTGTAAATAGAAAAATTGAAGATGCATATGCTGAAGAATATGACGATGCGGAGGGCGAGGTCCATGTTCGTATACATACAAGCTTGTTAGAAATGCAGATCTCTGCATTAGATTGTCTAGGGAAAATTTTAGTCCATTGTTTTGATATATAGTATTATATTGTGTGTGTAATATGTGGTTTATGGTTTTAAAACAATATAGCCAGATAGTGCATATGCAAACGAAAAGAAGTTGTTTACGTTGTTAAGTGCTTAAATGTATATTGGTATGCACGAGATTAGCTCTTAAGGGAAATTGGAAAGAAAAAAAGTGGTTGGGATCACGGGATCACTGTGCTGTGTCAATGTATAGTCTAAGTTGTCTATAATATTAATACTGGTCTTTGCTGTGTCCATACTATACCTGGAAAACCTACAAGGAACACGAAAATTAGATATAGTGCTATACACTGCATATGTACACATTTTGTCTGTTGTGGGCCTCAATGAATAATTGAATGGATACTATGATCTTTTATATTTTTTCTCTCCTTCCCGTTCATAGCCCTTTCCACATTTGTTAGATTGCTTGACGTTCCAGCCCACGATGTTCACTCCTGCTAAATGAGTCCACATATACCTTCTCAAGTCCCCCTAATCTCCCCACTCTTGGGATGTGATTAAAAACCCGCCTTCAAAATGGGTTTGAGTCCATTGGACAAACCTTGCCCTCAGCAACAAATGGGCAGCCGGTTTCCAACACCACCTCCATTGGACACATCCCCGTTAAGTCAATGTCCCCCACCATATTATCTGCTACCGCATCCAGCAGCTTTCTCGGATAGTTTATCGTCTCTATTATTATTATCAGTTATTGGAATATTTGTGTTTACTGCATTAGTAGTAACCCAATATATTAACAACATTATAAAATTGTACTTTCATATCATTTAGTATTATTTCATAATCATCATCTTTTGGTTGTACAATATTACTATCAAATACTTTTTCCGGATCAATGAGTTTTGGAATTCTACTTTCTTCTCTTACATCATCATTGTGGTAAGCTATTAATTTGAGTAAATTTCAACAATGGCCCAAATGGGTCTTGCACCTCACATCGATTTAAATGCAAATAATATGTAACTTGATCAAAAATATTCATACAAAACTGTATATAACTTGATGATGATATGAAACATTTATTGATTGCAATGATTGTATCAAAAAATGATGATTTAAGCATCAACGATATCAAACAAGGTATGCGTGGAAAATTAGGATATGTCTATACAATCATCCATTACGGACCTGATCATGAATACATAAAACGATTGGATAATTTTTTGAATCAATTAAATCATACATGGAGCAATCGAACTTGAATAACAATTTGCATCGATTGGGAAATACAAATCAAATTAATATTGAAGGGTTTATAAACCACCATTTAAACACATTATTGAATGGAAGTTGGAGAGATTTATAATCCAACGTTGATATACATCGCAATTACTTAATTTATTTATAATTATACAGTAATATATATTAATAGATAAATTATCTTCTCACGTTCTATTTTTTCTTCAAGTGTTTCTAATTTTAATATAAATTGAAAAATATTATTTTGCATCTATTCATTTTTTATAATAATAATAATATGAGTTCAAATGCATTATCAAACAACAGCAAGAAAATAAAGAACGGTGTTGTAAAGCACAGACCATATACATTTTATCCAACGTTGGATAATAGATTTAAATATTTTTATTTAAGCTTTCTTTGGCAATTCAAACAACAATTAAAACATATATCTATACTACTTGTAGAATTTAAATTGTGAGTACAAGATCGATGTTGCTGTGATCCAATTTTTTTTTCACCATATTGTAATACTGCATGTCACGTGAAGCTTGTAATTTGTGATGAAATAAAATGTATGTTTCGAAAGAAATGTTTTTGATCGCTGGTACAAATACAACAAATCATACAGCTGGAATGATATACCAAACATGTAACAATTTGGTAATGCTACATGCATTATGCAACGATGACAATGTAGATTATAAATTTCATGATTGAAAAACACGCAAACAAAGTAAATCTTTCGCTGACGATTTTTAAACCTTAAAATATAGAAGGTGAATAGCATTACGTCATTTAGCCGTAATAGAACTACGAAGGTACCTTCCAAAAAAATTTCTATTTTTTGCGAAATGAAAAATCCAACAACAACAAAAGAAGAAAAAAAATGAAAAAAAAATGCTTTCGCACTTTCCAACTTTATACCTTTCCAGTTACAGTGGCATATTTATCCTATTGTATTATATTCTATTGATAAAGATATGAAGACGAAATATTCATAAATATATATATATATATATATACAGTATGTCTTAGTTGTTCAAATAAAATATCAAGACTATACTATATTGAAAACAGGAAACAAAATATTACCAGTTTCCTTTATCAACTTTAATAATGGCATCGTTTGCAAAAGAAGATGGAACTGGTGAAAATAATACAGGCAATGAAAAAGCAAAACAAGTAGAAGAAACTGCTGCTATTGATGATAATATGAAGATCGTTGAGGATTCAAATGATCTTATTATGAGAAAAATGCCGTCTGTAACTGTTACTGCTAATGATGCATTAAAAACACAAAAACTACCATCTCGAGCGAACCAGGAACCGACATTCAAAGGCTATTTATTAGAACCAGAACCATATGATGATTCAGATGAAGATGAGGAAGCAAAGACACATGCAAATTATTTTGATTGGAAAATACATTTTCCACAAATTACAGAGTTAGTTAATAATGTAGATGTTGTACGAGAGGAAATGCGTGCTTTAAAAGATTGGCGCCCTTGGCCGGAAACTAATTTGTATAGTGCGCGGAAAGAATGGAATGTATTCCCATTTCTCCATACTTTCCCAGCAACGGATCAGTCTAAAGTTACTTGGGTGCCCCATTTTTGTAATCAATGCCCGAAAACAACCGCAATGCTTAAAAAAATAAAAGGTATTCGTACTGCTTTATTATCTAGAATGGGACCAGGTACCGTATTAGCAGCACATCGTGGGTGGGCAGATTTATCTAACCATGTATTACGTTTACACTTGGCATTAGAAGTACCAGAAGGAAATGCTTGCGGGTTGTGGGTACGAGGGGAAAAACAATTTCATAAAGAAGGGGAAGTTTTATGCTTTGATGATAGTAAATTACATAAGGCATTTAATTTAAGTGAAAAACAACGTACAGTTTTAATATTTGATATTATGCGTCCAGATATTTTGCCATTAGGTACTGCAAAAAAAGGGCATACAGATCAATTGGATGATTTCATTGCATGGTTTCAGTAAAAAGAATTTATGCACATATAAAAGGGAGAGAGAAAGAGCGAGGAGGAATAAGTTTTATATGTGTTATATAATGTTCTTGGAGATTATTCAAATCGGTTGCGGCGTGTATAGTGCTATAATATGATTTTATTTAAAAAAAAGTATGTGTGGTGTTTTACTTTTTAATTATTAGTCTAACTACCTCCTCGCAACAAAAATTTCTGATTATTTTTTCCAACTCGACCATTTCTATTATTGTTTCGTGGCATATTCTTCTTCTTCTTCTTATCAATATTGTCACCACTGCCACCAGCATCCCCCAAAATTTTGTCACCATTTACAAAAAATAAACTTTCATATCCATCTAATACCCCACGTGCTAATTTAACGAAAAAACGATCTTTTGCATCTTCCGGTTCCTCCAGCTTCTTTGTACCTGCTTTTTTTTCGAAATAAGATGCTAAAATGTTTTCCAATGCTGGACGCATATATGGAGCTAAATCATTAACCATTGTATTCTTAAATCCTATTTCATTGAAATTTGACTGTAATTGTTGTATTGATAAAATACAACATGGATTTTCGTTTCCCATCATTTTTTTATTTACATAATCTTCAGCTAAACTTCGTCCTTCGGAATATGTCAGCTTTTCTCTACGCAACATACCAGCTATCATTCGTAATTTTCCATTAGGTTTTAATAATTTATATATAGCTTTCAAATACTTATATGGATCTTTTGCATATATAAATGATTCTCTATTAAATATTAAATCGAATGTGTTTGGTTTAAAATGATTTTCCAATTTATTTAAATCAAGTAATTTAAAGGTAATTTTCTTTTTATTTTCATTTGAAATAGTTTTTGTATCTTTTATTAATTGTTTTGCTACTGTTAATTCCGATGGGGATAACGAAATTCCAATAACGCTTTTAATTGATTTTGGAAATTTTTTGATAACACACTTGATAAATCCTGTGGAGAGTCGCGTATGATTGAGTGATGTGAATGAATGATGTGTTAGAGAAAATGAGTGATGTATTAAAGAGTATATCTTTTTTCGGTCACTTACCACCAAATCCGCAACCAACGTCTAAAATAGTTAGGCCTTCACCATTTTGTTGTTGTGAAGATTTCAAAATATTATTTATTGAAGCTGTTAGAATTTCACAACCTAAATCATGAACTGTCGCATCATCTATACCATTTAAGATTTTACGTTCATCCAGTAATGGTATATGTGGTGTAGTTTGTTGCTCTATTTGTTCTACGGTGAATCCATCTTGCAAGGCTTCGTGATATGCTTTTAAGTATTCTTTTGTTTGTTGTTTCTCAGAAGTTATATTTATTACATTGTTATTATTATTAAAAAATGAGCCAACATATGATTTTTGATGGCATCGTGGTGGTAGCGTAGACCCCACTGTTGGCGATGAAGTTGAAGGCATTTTATTACATTTGAACATAGGATTTTCTTTATTGTTTTCTGCAAAGAAATATGGTTGAAAGTTGTCGATTCTTTCAGCAGTGGGAGTTGATTGTGCTTTGGTTATTATTATTATTATAATTGTTATAATGTTGTTGAAGATAAACATGGTTGATGATGAAAATATTATATTCATATTCTTCTATGTGTGTAATCTTTATTTTTTCTGCGATCTAGGATAATAGTAGAGTGGAGCTGTAGATTGTGGATGGTTTTGTTGCACCAAAAAATGAATTGAATGGAAGTAATGTATTCGGTTTGTGTTTTTGTCTAGATTTTATTTAAAATAAAATGTTTTAATAACTTCACTATTAGTACTTAATACAAGCACACACACACAAGTTAGTAAAAAATACATACAACAATGCTAATGCCAAAAGTAGACTAGCTCTATTGTACGAACGTATTATTATACTGTATGTACCAGGTAACTTTTAAACTATACTCGAACTCGTCGAGTATAAAAATAATAAGGCTGTTGGTAAAAAATAGCATAGTCATAGCACTAGCTATAGCTCAAATTACATAGTAAAATTTTAACTCGTCATTCCGTTCAATCCCTTTATCACTTTTTAATCTTCATCGTCGTCATCATCATCATCACTATCATCAACCCATACGCGTTTCGTTTTTGATGATGTTCCGTTTCCTTTTCCACTCGTCTCTTCACAATCACCACTTTTTTTATCACTATCATCGACAGAGGAAGAAGATCCACCACCACCACCAACACCATTATCATTATTTGTATCATCAGAATCTGCATTTGAACTAATTTTCGTATGTACAAATGTAACAACATTTGCTAAATCGTTTTCAACTTCATTTTTTAATACTTCATCTGTAATATCTTCTGGTCCATTATAATTTGGAAATAATTCTTCCCTTTCTTCAAGATCTTCATTTCTTTCACCATCGATATTATTCTTTGCCGGTTTAGAAGAAGAAGAAGTAAATTTGTTACGCGAATTCATATTTTGTATCAAGTCATATGTTTGACATTTAGTATCAACTGGCGGTAAGAAAAGTTGTTTCAATTCACCTGGACTGAAATGTCTTGCTTGTGCTTCCGCTTGCTGTTGTTGTCCACGTGATTTTTCTTTGGAACCACCTTTATTTGTGCTATTTTTCAATACACTTGCAAATTCTTGTTTTAATATTTGACGTTGAAATATTTTTTCCTCAACCGTCCCTGTTGATAACAAACGATATATATAAACATCTTTTTTTTGCCCATCACGCCATATTCTTGCCATTGCTTGTTGATCGATAGCTGGATTCCATGAAGGATCAAATAATATTAAACGATTTGCACCGATTAAATTCAAACCAGCACCACCAGCACGAGCACTTAATAAAAATACAAATGAATCAGAGTGTGGAGCATTGAAATTATTTACAATATTTTGACGATCACTTTGTTTTGTTGAACCATCAAGTCGCACATGTGGCCAATTATTTCGCTTACATAACCGGGCCATAATTTCCAACGTTTTTGTAAATTGTGAAACTAATACAACGCGATCTTTTGTTGGACCATTTCGAAATGCATCTAATAATTTTGTCAAGACAAAAAATTTTCCACTAAAATACCTATCTTTCTCATGTTTATTAACGATTTCCGTTGTTCCAACAAAATATGATTTATTTGCATCATTGAAATTGCCATAACGTTGATCTTCCTCTTCCTCTGGCAATGGTTCAAAACGATCTTTTAATAAATCAGGATGATTGCATAATTTCACTAAATCTTGTATAATGACTAATGGACCTTCCGACATTGCCATAGAGCCGGATCTTCCACCAATGCTATATCGCCTTACTTTTTGTGAATTTGTTATATGGGAATATAATTCATATTGTAATTTGGACAATGAACAAAACACAGTAATATTGGTTTTTGGTGGTAAAAATTTCTTTAACAAATCGGATGATCGACGTAATACAAATTCTTCAGTAAATTCTGCTAATTGATTAGAGCGTTGTACACCTAAACGTTTTGCTTCACTATCTGCGCGTTTATCACGACCATTTTCAATCGGTCCTTGATATATACGTTTAAAGGTAACTAAATCTTGTAAAATTGATGGATTACAATAATCTGCCATGGCAAAAAACTCTTCAAGTTTATTTTGTACTGGTGTCCCGGTTAACAATACGCGTCGTGATGTTCCAATTGATTTTAATGCATTAATTGTTTTATTTCCTTTACTATTTTTCAAACGATGCGCTTCATCACATATGACTAAACCAACTTTTGCTTTACGAATCGTACTGATATATTTGCAAGCCATTTCATAGCTAACGATTAATACAGGACGTACCTTTGAACTCCCATATGTAAAATCATTGATCAAATTTTCTGCTTCTTTCCCAGCTTTATTGATAACGAGAGGATTGCAACGTGCTGTACTTAACCATTTCACAAATTCTTGACCCCAATTACCTACCAAGGAGCTTGGTGTCACGATTAATACACGTTTACAATATGGATTACTAGCACCTTGTGGTCCTTGTTTTAATAATGTCCAGACTAACGTAATACTTTGCAATGTTTTACCAAGTCCCATTTCATCTGCCAAGATACATCCATTGCCACTAAATTTACCTTGCCCAGTAACGCATTTAAATAAAAATTGTACACCATCACGTTGATGTGGTCGAAGCCAATCGCATAAAAACGGAGCAACGACAATAGGACAACGTTTCTTTGGAATCCCTTGATCTAATATCAACGCATTAGGTGCATTTGGATCATGCAATGCTTTGTAATCTTTCAATACTTTCTTTTTATTTGTCAAATTTGATGATGCTCCACCTGGAAGTTTAAATGTTTTTTTCACACCAGATGACGACATCATCATATTACTGCTAGAACTGCTGCCATTACCATTGATATTTGCACTACTATTAGCCGAATTATTTCCAATTGAACTCATAAATATTCGTCCACTTGTATATTCATCTGCATTGATTTTTGAAACAATTTCAACATCATATGGACCAACTGAAATTTCTTCACTACCAGCAAATCGTTGAAAACCTGTAGATGTACGACGCATATCTTTTCCAGTCATGTCTTGTAAATAGCATTTTTTTCCTGGATTCAATATAATAATACCATCATGCCATACTTTACGTTTTTTTCTTGTATCTTTAGTATACATAGCAGTGTAATATTGTTTTTCATTGTTACTATTATTATTATTGTTTACAATTAATGTTTTTGTGGTTGGTTTAAACGATGAGCTACTACTACTGCTACCATTATTTGCACGAGGTAATTTCATACGTGGAACGGAAAACTTCTTTTTAAATGGAACAATATTTTTTCGTTGTACGATATTGGTCTTGTTGAGATTATTTTTTAACGTGTTTGTTGCATTTGTTAAACTGTTTTGTTTTATCGGTATATTTTTATCTGAACCAGCAGATGTAAATAAGGATGGAATCTTTTCATTTGCACTATTGCCGTTGTGTTTGGATGTGGTAGATGCAATTGTTTTTTTCGTGGTAGAAGTTGTTGTTCTCGTCTTAATCGTCGTCGTCGTAGTACTTGTGATTGGATTCGCTTTTGAAGGTACAATACCATTATTTGTTACATTCTTTTTTACATTATAATTATTTGTTTTCAAAGGAACAATTTTTGGTTTTGAATTAGTCGCCGTGTTTAATAATCGTGGTGCCGTAAAACGTGGTGCTTTAAATGGTTTTGGATTGTTACTTTTTCCATGGTTTGAATTTCCTCTTTTTCTGTAATACATGATGTGAATTGCTATGTTGTTTTTTTTCGTCGTTCCTGCTTGTTCATTTCCAAAATGTAATAATATACAAACTCGTCCGTTACGCGATTGTTTTCTTCGATGTATATTGTTTTATTTGATTTTTGAAATTTAAATTAATACTAATATTAATAATGGTGCAAGGCACAAAAATTCTCCTAACAAAATGATGATGCATTTGGCGGTTTGGCGGCTGAAATTAAAAGGTAATAGCATTGAAAAATATGAT
>JACLAC010016209.1_pt1 | contig 10786 bp, 8 predicted proteins | sample 8027881 | NCBI WGS metagenome assembly JACLAC01 (sample SAMN15725517, study PRJNA655200) | protist metagenome | isolation source: fluorescence activated cell sorting (FACS) single amplified genomes of... | place: Spain: Blaines Bay Microbial Observatory, Mediterranean Sea | collected 2016-01-19 | reverse complement strand
AAAAGTATTTTTTTAGTGTTTTCAAAGTATATTTTTTTTAATTTTTTTTAAATATAAGCTTGATCAAGGCAAGAAATGTAAATGACTGACGAAGAAGATCTAGAGAGTGATTATAATGAGTTACACGAAGGCGATGTTTGCAGATGTAATCGTAGACTATTTTTCTTCAATTTCATATTAATGATTCCTTCGGTCTTCTTTATAACTCAAGCATTTTATAAAAATAACAACACGCCGACTTACGACATTCGATATCCGCAAACTTATTTAGCGATTCAAAATTATGTTTGTACTTCGTTTACATATTCGAAAGGTTTGCAAGGCCTTTATGAAGAGAGTTACGGCGAATTTATATTGTTGGAAAACAACCGAGAAATTACCAATAAAGAATGCAGAGATCAATGCGATCTTGCCTCAGATTGTGTTGCCTTTTCACATCATGAACAACAGCTTGATTTTGATCAAGGTGAAATAATTCCCTTAAGCGTTAGCAAAAATTGTCAACTTTATTCTACATGTACAGATATACAAGAAACGGCAAATCTAGCAACATTGAACCTAAATGAATTAAAGATCGATGAAAATATAATAACATTTTTAAATTAAATTCATTTTAGATGTTCTTTCATTAATTTGGTTGTTTGATTTCAAAATTTATAGTTTGAGGTCGAAAAGTATTTCTTATCGAGTTTAGATGTTCTATGTAAGTCACAACGCCGCGCTGCAATGTTGAAGATTGTTTTACACAATTTGGCAATTTGCCTCTCATTAATTTGCAAGTTGAGGTCGGCAAATTGTCTATATCGTAATTTCTTTGCGCAACTGCACATTCTGCGATATTTTGGCATTTTTGAAAGCAAAAAGCGCCGTCATCAAGAATTTCAATAATGTCCTGAGAACAAGTCAAATCATTTCTAAAAATCCAATCAAGAAAAAATCTTTCACTTGATGCAGCAATAGTTGCAATCTCAACGCTTCCTACAATGACAGCCCATATTAAAAACCAAGCGTAAAAAGGCCAAAATTTTTTTTGGCACCAATAACCTTTTATCCCGTCGGTATGTTTTTTTATTTTGTGATGAATCCTGTGCTTCAAAGCCATTTATTATTAATGCTGAAATATTTATTATACATAAAGCAAAAGTTTATTACAAATTATAAAAATGGGACTCGAATTTGTCTTTTGTTTCTATAACCCCATTTTACGTAAACCATTTCACGTAAAAAACAATATTGAAAGTCGCTCCATTAGTCCAAATTGGTGTTTGGTCGACGACGTGAGAAAAAAAGAATGTGAACACATTTTAACGCTAGCTTTTCATAAAGTTTTAAATAACATAAACAAACTTGAAATTATAAAAGAATAGTTTTGATGGATGCTCTGAAATCTGCTCGGACTTATATTCCTTTGCTATACATTTTTTTTTGCGCTTTAATTTCTGGAACTTGGTACCAGATTGTGGATTATAAAGCTTACGTTGTTTTATTTGTTTTTGTTTTCAATACCTTCGTATTTAAATATCACAGACATAAACGGCTTGTAAAATCATTATTAGATAGATCTTTGTGGCGTTCGGCTGCATTTGCCAATTATGCGATAGTTGCGAGCTTTGTTCATCAAATGTTATTTAAAGAACATTTAGTTGACGAACGAATAAATATTGTTATATCTGTCATTTATTCAGCAATGATGTTAATTTACCGGGAAAAATCTAATGATTTCAGATTAGGTATAAATTTATTATTTTTATTCGCCCCGATATCAGGAGTTTGGCAAATCAATTTATACGCATTTACATTTTTAGTCGTAACACAACTTTTCATACAATTTTCGTGCTGCCAATCGAGAGATTTAATAAATGACGTTTTATCAATAAGTCCCGCTATATCCTTATTCCCTTACTTAAGATGTCATGATATATGTATTTTATTTGGAATACTTCAAGTTTATGGTGAATATCGTTATAGATTTATTGAAACCAAAAGATCAGTTAAAGAATTAGAAGAATTAATTGATGATATTTAAGTTTTTTGGCGTTTATGAGTAATGAATTCGCGATTATAGCAAACACGAGCAACATAATCGTCGACAGTGCCGTCCCCGTCCAAAACTTCGTGCAAAGTTTCCATATTGTGCTGCATGCCTTTAGTGGTTTTCCGTTTAAAAACAAAACCATTGTAAGAAACTTCATCTTGGTCGTCTGTCATTTCCGACAAAATTTCATTCTTTAATTCTTTTATAGTGTTTTGCATTTCTTTCATTTCCTTAAAAATATCGCTGTGTTCTTTTTTAAAATCACTAAGTTGCTTAATAATTTCAATCGCGGTTTTAATTTTGGTTTCCATTGTAAAAAAAAAATGTATCTTTTCTTTCATTTCTTCTAATCCATTTTCTCCTTTTTATGATGTATTTAAAATAAGGTTTTTTATTAATTAAGTATTAAATATAGCATGGATTCAAAAATTAATACAACCATTTATTTAGATTCAATTTTTGATATTAGCGGAGATGTGGACGTCTATTTATTACCATTTGATTTAATTAGCTATCCAAACCCCCAAATGTATAATTTTTCTAATCTAAAGGCAATATTAGATATTAAAAATAAAAACAATCCAAAAGTTGCGGCACGCTTGAACAGATTTTACGAAAAAGTTTTAAAAAGTCAAAAACAAAACAAACGAAAAAATTACAACAATATTGTTGTCAATGAAGATAAAAAAACAAGCAGCCTTTTATCAAATCCCAATTATTATAACATTTCCAAATTAACACAAAATGAAATTAAGACAGCGCAGCAAGAAAGAAATCAAACGTTAGAGGAAAAACAAATTCAAAATCAAAATAAAAGCTTCGCAAAATTAAACGAGAGTTTAACAAAACATTTGAATAATGATGAATTTGTGGAGGCTTTAAATTCCTTTTCTCCTGGAACACGTGATGCTCCAAGTGATGTACCAGATGCCGAGCTTTCGACTCTTAGAAATGAAAGACTGTTAAAGTATGAAGAAAAGGAAGAACCAACATTTCCGATAGTTACTGAACGAGTCCCTATTTTTCGCCAAGAAACAAAACGAGACATTTCTCAGGAACAATTGTTTGTGCAAAAAAAATCTGAAAAGATAATGAAGCTTGAGGTAGAAGAACGCAAACGTAAAGAACAAGAGGCACGCGCTAAAAACCATCTAAAACAACTAGCTCTGGGGAAAAAGACAAGGGAAAAGTTGGAAAAAGAGGCACGATTAAAGAAAAAAAAACAAGAAGAAGAAGAAGCTAGCAGAAAGCTACAACTTCTACGCAAAAAAGAAGAAGATAATGCTAAACGCTTAAGAAAGAGGAAATCAACTGAATCGGAATATGATTCTGATCCTGAAGCCTTAACGGAAGAGGAGGAGCGACAATTAAAAAAAATTGAAGACGATGAAGAGGAAAATTTAGAGGAAGATCTGGAATTGCTAGAAAAATATGAAGAGGAACAAGAAAAGCTGCGTTTAAAAGAGTCAAAAGAATCTAAGCCGGGATTGGCAGTGCAATTTCTTAAAGCGGTCCAAAATGGTGGTGCGAATGAATCTGATTCAGAAGAGGATGATCAAACCAAACCCGGACAAAAGAAGCCACAAAGTAATTTGGAAGCAAGTGAAGAAGAATTAAGATACTTAGTAAATTTGGAAAAAGAAGCAGAAAAGCGAGAAGTAATAGACTTAACATCTGACACAAACCAGGAAATCTTGGAAAGCGCAAGAGCCGACTTTAAAATTAACCAAAAGTTTAAAAACAAATTAGTCCCACTGTGTGAAGCGGAACTTGAAAAAGCTGAGACGAGGAGCAAAAATGATAAGAATGTCCGCGAAAAATTTGGACTAATTGATGACATGGAAAAGGAAAACTATTTATTAGGGTTGTCTAATTATAACGAAGGAATAAATGAATTCAGTACTTCAGTCGTAAAGTATGTAAAAGACAATGATAAGTGTGTAGACTTTATTAATAGCAAGGAAAAAAACCCAGACGAATTTATTAAAATTGTTCAAAACTTGACAAATGATCGGCAAAAACTTAGTGTTTCTGGCGACAAGCTTTTAAAATCTGGTAAAAAACTTGATAAAGAGTACAAAAGATTAAAATCATTAGAGAGAACTGCACGCGAAGCAGAGAAAGCGAAACAGTTGCCATCGGATGAGGGAAAAAAAGGAGAGGCAGATGAAGAGAAAGCCCGCATGAAAAAAGCAAACAAATTGGCTGCTGCAAAAGAAGCGGAAGAAGCCCGAAAACTGGCTGTTCAAAAAGCACAAGATGCTGAAGAAGCGAAAAAAGCGCAAGCTATAAAAGATGCGGAAAAACTCGCAGCGAAAAAGAAAGCAGAAAAATTATTGATTGCGACTGAAAGAGAATTTGACGTCAACGAAGCATATAGAAATAAAATCAAGACTTCAAATGTTGAACAAAATGTTTCCGAAAAAATTGTTCAAGTTGAACAATTAAATTACGAAATAAATGAATATAAGTACGTCGAAGTATCTGAGAAGAAAAAATATTTTAAATTGAGCACGGAATTTAAAGAACTCTCTGGTCAATTTTTTAAGGAATTGAAAGAATTTGATAGTACTTTTGAAAATTTCACAATATTGCGTGATAAGTTAAAGATTACTTCTGCTTCGGATGATTATGAATCAATTAATGGGCTTAATTTTGAAAGAGAGCTTCTTTCAAAAAAATTAGATACTATAAAAACATCTATTACGGACAGAATTGAAAAAATTAACAAATCGTCATTCCCTCAAGTAAATGTAATGAGTGCGTATTTGAAAAACTTAGAAGATGAATCTAAAAAAAATGCGCAAAAAATTGCCGAAAAACAACAGGCTGCTGCGAAGAAAGCGGAAACCTTAGAAAAGAAAGCAAATGAAAAGGCAGAAGCTGAAAGAAAAACATCCTCAGCTTGGGGCAATAAAAATATATTTGATGCACAACTAAATATTCCAAAAGACAAACGATTTAAACCTACATTACCAAAGGACGAAAATGTAATTTTTGAAATTTATAGCGACAACGAGGATCCTGTTCAGCATGCATATACTCCTGAAGAATTAGGACATAAACAAAGCGAGCCAAAACCAACCTCTGAATCAAAAACAAAAAAAGAAGAACCAAAAACAACCTCTGAATCAAAACCAAAAACAACCTCTGAATCAAAACCAAAAACAACCTCTGAATCAAAAGAACCATTAATTCAAAAAGATATTTTTGACCAACTGGAAGAGAACGAAGACATTCTTGGAAACGACAGATGGTTTAGCCGCATCAAAACAATAAAGGTGAAAAAAGAAAATGGAGAAAAAATTGTAAATGCCGATATAAATATTAGTCCTGAATTTATTGAGGCAATTTATTCAACATTAGCAAAACGTAGTGATTTTGAAAAAAATCAAGAAGAAAAAGAAGCAGCTATTCTTTCATACTTTAACAAGGACTTTGTAAGTGAAAGCATTCAAGAGGGAACTGAAGATTATGGTTTACCACCTGTCCCGTCACAAGATGACACATTTTGGACTAGCTTTACTGAAAATCAAGAATTGATGGACAAAAACAACGGCCAAGTTGGTAAGTTACTTAGGAAAATAAAAGAAATTCGAGCGAGTGGACGTCAAATAAATGCTAATGAAATTACTAACAACCAAGTTCAAATCAATAGCATTTACGCAGCAATCAAAGAAAGAAGTGATTTTGGTAATGAGCCTAAATTTCGAAAAGCAACAAATACACAAAACCGAAAATATAATTTCACTGAAAGGAAAAAGGCTATTATCGAATATTTTAATAAACACTAAAAATGAAAACATCATTATTTTAACACATGTCCCATAATTCAATCCAATGAAAATCAAACTCGAAATCATTAAATAATTTTTCCATTGATTTTTTTATGAAACTAACGTAAAATTTTTCTTTCTTGTTCATTTTTGTAATATCGTAGCGTTGACGAGAAACAATATAATAAATGAGTACAATTAATTTTTCATCTTTTGTTAAGCCAGTGCTTGAGAAACCAACAAATTCTTCGAAAGAAGAACCTGCTAATATAGTAGCAACCCAATGTTCCAAAGAAGATGACATTTCGTTAAAAGTTCTAATAGCTAATCTTACGAATTCTTTATCTTATAAAATAGACGATGAAACACAAAAGCCGAGAAAAAGGCAAAAAACAAAATTGCAACATGCAAAGGAGTAATATTCATCGCAGGTTCAGTATCTTGGACAATCTTCATTATAATCTTGTAAATTAAATATTTTGACTTCTTTATATAAGTTGATATTTCAAATTTAAAGAATAACTTAGAAATGGAAAAAAAGAACGAAATTTTATCATTTCCTTTAAACAAGGATGAATGCAACGTGTCAGATTTAGACATTGTGCCGTTAGTTAGTCGAGTATTATATTATACAGTTCCTACATCATGTCTCTGTCCCGCAGCGCATCGGTTGAGTCAAGGAGATTCGACGCAAATTTACAAGAATAATATGGCAATCTTAACAGCGCTTTGTGCGTCTGTTCTTGAATTTATGAATTCCAGAACAGCCAAAATGCGTTTAGATAACGTCTCTCATGAAGTGAATCGTATAGGTGTTTTTTTCGAGTACATTCTTCCAAAAACCGTGACAGAATTCAACAAAGCTAATTTGATGGCGTCATCAGGAATTCGATTTATTTTTGTAATTAATGACGACGAATATAATTTGCACGACTATCTAAAAATCTTTTTCTTACAATCAAAAAGACGAGCCCCTGATTCACAAGGTAATATACCAGCTGAAACATACGATTACCATTTAGGAATTTCTAATATTCATGCGTGGTATGCGATGTTGAAAATCTATACCAAAAGCGATTCAAATGTTGATTATAAACTTTTGACAAATGGTTCCGACATGATCCCAATGTTGTCACATCCATTCCATCCAGAAAATGCATTTACATTAGAAAATTCACTTGTTGCCGGTATGAACGAAATGCAAAAAACAGAAGTTTGTTTTTTTCCCAAAATCGCTTTTCATTTACATCAAAAAAGATTCTTTGATCCAATTGTTTTATTATTAATTACATTACCAGGAACCAAATCGTGGGATGAACATTTTCAAGATTATATTTTAGAGCTTTATGCAAAATTGCTTGCTCCAAGAAAACAACTTTGTGAATATTATTCGCGGGCTTATGTTAAAAGAAATGACTTAAGAGATATTCATGAACGTTTTGAATCAAGACTGGCAAAGCAGGAGCCAAAAGATGAGATTATAAAAGACACGTTACGCGCACTGAGCGACGTTTGGGCCCCGACAGCTAATGTTTCGACACCAATTAAAATTATGTCAACTTGGTCCAAAAATCACTCAACTTGGACAAACGGGGAAATATATCAGTACGACAAAAATCTGTCTTTTTTTGGAAACATGATTGCAAACGAATTTATTTCTTACGAATTAGATTTAAATTTGTCAACAACACATTCGGCGTTATTCGAATTACTTATTCATGCAATGGACGCTTATCGTTACGAGCTTAATTTACATGCTAATTGTATGATGCTCGGCCAAGGCGCAACGGGTAAAAGCCATTTATTAAATACCATTGACTCTTTACTCTTGCCCAACACGGTAACAAAGGTTACACATAACACAAGTAAAGCCGCAACCGTTGATTCTGACAGGAACGATCATATTACGATTTTGCATGAAGCGCCACCGGAGCTTATGGGGAAATCAGCAACAGGTGAACAAAAGACAGGTGATCACATTTTAAAAGATATGCTCACATCTTGCGTTGTTGAAACGACGTCCATAGTTGTTGACCAAGGAAGAAGATATACTTACACGGCGTCATCTGAATCAGTAGGTGTTTTATTAATAGCTACAAACGAGAGTGAAGATTCAATTCCCGAGGCACTTTCTTCGCGAACAATTAAACTACCGATTCATAATAAAGATCGGCCCGGATTCTCAACTACCGAGATACAATCTAATATAGGGACACATGCTGCCAAACGCTCAGAATCGTTTTTAAAAGAGTTAAAGCTCAAATGGAAAATGCGCCAAGTAATGATTAACATGGTTGAAAAGGCGATTTATTGTTACATATTGCCAGAGCCTGATATTTCAGTTTACAAAGCGATGCAAAGCAAAATTATTATTTTTTGGAAAAATAATGGCATTATAAATGAAGGCGAGGATTCGACGCGAAAAGTGAAATTTATGCAAAATTTTGCTAGGTCTTTAACAATTTTGCATGCAGTCGAAAAATACGCAAATGATCCAGACTCGGACGGATATAACAAAGAAATTAACTTTCAGAACATTTTCGGTATCAGGAAGTATTTGTTTTGTAATGAAGAAATGGCAGAATTTATTTGCAGTTTTTTGAGTCCGAAATTAGTAAATGGCGGCGCCACACATCTTTTACAATGCTTCTTTTATTCGTACAAAACACGGTTCGTTCGAGACACAGAAACGTGCGACCCCACTGTTGATTCGGAAGGTTACTATACAATTTTAACAACACACTCTTCGCGTGCCCAATTCTTTTCTTCGTTGGTCTTAGCTCAAGGTGCGTCGGGCTTACGAGTGAAGCTCAGTCCAGAAAACTTAAAAGTTGCTTTTAATTATATGTCGCGGACAAGCTATAAAGGAAAAAGTATTGCTTTTTTCGATGATTCTCGTTCTATATTAAATTTGAACAAAGATTACATCAAGAACTTTTTTGACTACAACAAAAAAGAGAAAAATTTCGTTGTTAAAAAAGATTACACTGACGTTGCAACATTTGGTTTCGATAAGGCATACGCTCATAAATATCTAAAAGAAGGGCGGACATTTATTACTGGGTCGAATAATCATGATTTTCTTCCTTTTGTTCTCAACACATTTCAACCGAAAAAAAAATCAAAGATTTTTAAAGCACATCAAACAAATCACGACATTTTCAAGGTTGAATCAAACGCAGTACTAACCTTTGAGCACGATTTTGAAGAAGCTTCATATCATAAGTTTTGCGAAAAACATAGTATTGAAAATCCAAACATTGAGGATTTATATAAGATGCCAGAAACCGTTCAAAAAGTAACGTCAGAATATCCAAAAGATGTTGTTAATTTGTATCAAATGAGTCATAACATAAATCTGAAAGGAGATATAGAAATGTAAGCATGATGGAAGAAGAATTTCAAATTAAATTGGACGATAAATTAAAAAAAGAAGAAGATTTTCATGAGTTTATGTTTATATCAGAAATTATTAAAGGCATGAAATCTGCTTTTTCAAAAGAAAATATAGTTAAAGTTGAAGACTCGGGCAATAAGAAACCAATCAATGATGGCGCAAGCACTTCATCAGAACGGAAAAGTCTTAAGTAGTCGTGATATTTTTCTAAAAAATATAGATTTCTTAAATTCCTGCGTTCGCCTTTATTAAGAGAGTCAGAAATTTTTTTGGAGTAAACATTTTTAATAATTGAAATCTGTTGATCTCGAAAAATATTATAAATAAAGAAGCAATAAGCATCACGGGAACCTGCCAAACCGTTTGAATGAGAATAACGAAAAGTTTTTAATTTATCTTCATAAGTAAGCATTCTTGTTTTTTGAATTATTTTTTTTACAGAAAATTTGCTAAACAATCTGCATCTAAGTAAAAACGGCAATTCATGAATTGATTTGGAATTAGCAAGCGCTAGTTTTTCCTCGTCCGCTAAACTATAATTTGTGAATGCATGAGCTTTCGTCATTTTCATTAATTTCCCAGGATTTTCTGCAAAAATTGATGGAAATAATTCGATTTCTAGGAAAGGCGCCACGTATTCTGATATGTCATCAAAATTCATGTAAATATTGTTTCACACTTAAAATTTTAATAAACTTACTTATATCTTGGCAAAACCCTTCAATCATGTTGAGATTTTTATAAACGAAATGCTTGTAAAAATTTAAGCTTTCAAAGGAAGTTTTTGATTTGTGAACGAAACATATTATTCTCGGTTGGTGAAAAGGATTATTAATGTCTTCAAGCAAAAGAGAATTCGGATAATTTTTTAATAAAAATTTGTCGAGACAAATTATTAATAATTTATTTGCTTTTGGAAATTGTGATTCCAAAATTTTTTTGATTTCAATTTTTGCTGAAATTGTTTTGAACTGAAAATTAATTTTCTTAAAAAAATGGAAAGATGAAAATTGTTGAATGCCCTTCGATGATTTCTTTTTGCTCGCTTTGTTTATTAATATTCCACGACTCCGAACTATATTCAAGTTTTTTCTTAAAACGACGTTTATCAAGTCGTTGAGCATAATTCGTTGAGCCATAGAGTAATTTAAAATATTAACATCTTCAGTCTTGAAATATTGGTTTAAAGTAAAAACTGCAAACCGATCGAAATTGGATTCAAATTCACAGAGATCACTTAAAACGTTCGGAAAAAATTCCGAGTTTATATTTTCAATGACATACTTATCATTTATTGGCTTTCTTAAAAAAAAAAGTGTTTTATTAAAAACTCTTTCATCCCTGTCAAATAAAAAGAAGAAAAAATTATATTCATCAATGTTCAATGCAATTTGAACTTCAATTGGTTGATTTTTAATATTTTTTTCAATCCAAGTTTTCAAATCTTCGTTTGACTTATCAAATTCCTTTTTTATAATACTGCTATTCAAACAATTAATAACAACATCGTACTGTGAATATTTTAAATCAACACCATGGTTTTTATTAAAATCAAAAAACACGAGTTCTGACATTGTC
>JACLAC010020067.1_pt1 | contig 10789 bp, 4 predicted proteins | sample 8027881 | NCBI WGS metagenome assembly JACLAC01 (sample SAMN15725517, study PRJNA655200) | protist metagenome | isolation source: fluorescence activated cell sorting (FACS) single amplified genomes of... | place: Spain: Blaines Bay Microbial Observatory, Mediterranean Sea | collected 2016-01-19 | reverse complement strand
TGTATATATATTTAGTACAGAATAAAACTTTTCTTTATTTTTTAAGGCATTAAATACATATTTTTATGCCACGTTTTGATTTTATGGTTTAGCTTCGACGGCTGGCTGCCCTGGTGCCACTGACTGTAGGGTAGGTTTAACTTTTTTTCGACTGTCATGTTTCTTCTTCACATAAAATATAAAAAAGAAGCAGCCACAACATGTGCCAAGCAAGAAGAAAATTATATAATATATCTGATCGGTGTTGCTGCCCCTTGGTAAAGTTGGTGCCATTGTTGTCGTTACAGTAACATTTGGCGTGCCTGAAGAATTGATAGCGACAACGTTTCCACCACTTGGTAAAGTTGGTGCCGTTGTTGTCGTTACAGCAACATTTGGCGTGCCTGAAGAATCGATAGCGACAACGTTTCCACCACAGAGGGAGTTCAAACGGCGTCCTCCACCAGTCCCAGTCGTTGTGGTCGTTCCTTTGCACTCCACATTGATAGCCGCGTATTGGTTTGCCAAAGTCTGCATTGACAATTTCAATGTCTCATATTGCACATGCAACAGGGCTAAAGTATCATTTAGCTTTATACTTTTTTCTTGTTCGAGTTTTAAAGTATCATTCAGTGCGGCATTATTTGATTTTTGAAGCGCCAGGGCATGCTCTAATGCGGCAACTTTTAATTTGAAAGTATTGTTCAAGGCGGCAACAATTCCTTGTTCAAGTTCCACAGTATTTTTCAATGCCGTAACTTCTGAAGTCAAAGCACCATGCTCTCCTTTCAAAGACGAAATATTGCTTTTCAATGCGACATGAGTACTTGTTACTGAAGCTCTGAGAGTCACTAGTGACGAATTTAACGCATTACTTTGGGGATTTTCGTCGTCGCTACCAAGTTCAACACAACTGGTACCTCCAAAGACCGAAATCTTCCCAACAGGACACTGAATACATTCAGTATTGCTTCCATTAATGGTGTATTTACCAACTGCGCAAGGCGTGCATGATGAAGAGGCGTCGGTTGCACTGAAGTTACCATATTCACATGGAATACAGTTAGTCGCACCGGTAATTCCACTATACTTTCCAGCTGAACATTTTTTACACAAAGTATCAGTCCCCCCAAGGCTATACCATCCAAAGTTGCAAGGATTACACTCGTCGCGACAAATGCAATTATAACCACTATATCCACAATCCAAAGCATCAGTGCTTGCCCCATACGACGTCATTCGGAGCTCAGACCCTTTTATCGTACAGCCCCAGCGCTGATAACCATTATTACTTGTCGTGGTGTATGTTATACCCATACTTCTAGCTTGATCTTCACACAGGTAGTTTTGCACTACGTTTGTACATACACCCGTTGTTCGCACATTACCTAGACCGCTACCTGCGTCACAGAGCGCAGCATTCACAAAGCAAGCGTTCAAATTAAGTGCAAGAAAACAACTGAAAACGATTTTCATTGAGTAAACGTTCGTGTTTTTCGTTCCTAACATAACCATTATTGTTGTATGAGCTTCTCAAACTTCGTTGACTTCCCGTGCTTCCTCTGTCCTGGTTTTGGAGTGCGAAATATATGAATCACTCACTACAAAACAAAAATACGTCCTCCTCCCCTTATTAATTAGATAAGCATTCTGTAATAATAAATATGTTTGTGTTAGACCTAAGTCTGAAGTCTGATATGAGTACCAGGAGTACTCTCTGGGTCAATATTCAATATTATCACCACAAAAAACTAAAACATCTTATAATATAGCAGCTAGTTGCACTAGTGCATTATTGTATACCATTATTATACCGCTACAAACTAGAACACATATTACTAGTACTATTGTTAAATTTACACGACCAATCAGTTAATAGAAAAACATTTGTATATATACTGCATAGAAAAAGGTAGAAGACATAGTACCAAGTAGAAATTCATTAGTAAATTTAAAAATAAAAAAGTAACTGGAAAATACAAGCGGTAATATACAGAATAAAACTTTTCTTTATTTTTTAAGGCATCAAAGCATTGCCTGAGATGAAAGCATTCGCGGTGCACCAATTTCACAATGTTCTGTTCTTCTTAAAGTTTAAATTATTATTGTCTTTTTTTGGAATAATAGTTCTACACACCTCTCCTCTCTTTCGCAATCTTTAAATATTATTATTATTATTGTTTTTTGTTGTTGTTTGTTGTATGTTGTGAATGATGATGAAGAAGAATAGTAATACGACGTAGTAGAAGAAAATCAACAACGCACGCCCTTACCCTCCTTGCGCGCATCGTCTCGCCCGCGTTCTGCCCTTGCGACGAGAACAGCACCCATCATGGAGGCCCTTGTTCACATGCGGAAAATGGGGAAAGCTATGCCTGCAGCGGATTACTGGGCCTCTGATGCCGTGAGCACCTATGACCGCCACGTGGTGGTCAAGCAGCTGTGCTTCACCAAGCATGCTGGGCACGTCGACCTCGCGCACGCCATCATTCTTCTCATCTTGAAAGACCCCTCGGCGATTCGGCTCAAGTGCTCATGGGTTCTGTTGCTGTGCTTGACTCTCGCACGAACGCATGACCCTGCTTTCCTGGAGCCAATTGTGCGCTTAAAAAACAGCCTTACCGACTTGTCGATGGCGGTGGATAGCACACTCCTTTTCGAATTCAGTCCCAAGGGCAACCGCGCGACGGCCGTCGAGGACACCCTAGCCTGGGTCAACAATCCCAAGAAGTTTCCCTACAAAGGTGCTGTCGGCGAGTCGATTCGCACGATGGTATGCACGTACGCGAAGCAGTATGGCTCCGATCTGGTCGTTTCGGCCTGGGATAAGTACCGCGACGTGGCCGCCTTCAGCAAACGCTTCGACTTGAGCAAAGAGGTGGAGCTTAAGCACGCGACTCTCACCGGCTACTAGTCCGCAGAGGAGGACTATAACGGGCGAGCCGCGTCTAACGGTTTGCAAAGATGAAAGATGCTGGCCAACTTTGCCCGTCCCTCTACCGTCGCCCCAGTGTCTTGGATCTTGGCCACTGCTTCCTTGAGTGTCTCAAAGCAGCCTTCCTCTGCCTCTTGGTACACCTTGTTTACGATATCGATCCAAGTATATTTGTTTACGCTGTGCGATGACCACCCCGAGTTTGCGTAGTACCCGATTGGGGCCGACGCCGCCAGGATTTGTCAAAATAATTTATAATACCTTTTCTTAATTGTTTATTTAAATTGTTTTAACAGGGAGAGAGAGCCTGTTTTAGCTTCGTCGTCGAAAAAAACGCTTCTTCATTCTATGAACCCATTTCATCCGTCGACTTCCAGTGTGGATTTCAGCTTCTTGCCGTGGGCGCTGTCGATCTTGCGCTTGCTCTTCAGCTTTAATTTCTGCCATAATATTGTCTGTCATAGCTTCCTCCTTCTCTCTCGCCCACTGCTTTGTTTCATAGACATGGATTAAAGTCTTCTTTTTTTTATCTTTCCACCGTCTGTGCGGTGCTAAAACAACAGGTAATTTTTGTGCCGGCTGTGACTTCATTTTATGTACAAGAAGAAGATCTACTTTAACTTTTGTTGGCAGATTGTCTTCATCATCGCACACATCGTCTTTTACCATAATAGATTTTCTCTGCCAAATGATTTCGTTGAATTTAAAGTCAATCTTTACAGTACTGCCTTTCCCATCGTTAATAAAGTTGGACGATGATATGGCCGACGATGGCCTGGACAAAGAGTCCGAGAGCGAGGCACGAACCGGGCGTGATATTATCCCCGGCCGTAATTTTGAACGATCTGGGGAGTTAGAGGATCCATCAGTGCTTGGCCGAACACGCAAGTGTTGCAAAAAATTCCCACTGTTTGTGCAGGACCAACTTGATGCACTACTAGGCCGTAATTGTTTACTTTCAAGGATGGCGATCTCTCTCTCTGTGAGCAAAGACGTTGCAGTGCTGGGACGAGATGACGTCACTATAGAGAGTTTCCCATTGTTTCCGTCCATTTCATCGATTGTAGATGATGCAGTGCTGGGACGAGATGACGTTGCGAGAGAAAGTTTTCCACAATTTGGTCTAGACCAAGTAGCCGCACTACTGGGCCTGGACCGCGAGGCACTTTGATTTCTGACTTCTGATGATGCAGCAGTACTTGGACGAGAAGAAGTTGCAACCGAAAACTTCCCACTGTTTGGTCTTGACCAATCTATTCCACTGTTGGGTCTAAAAATGCTTGGATTATCATCAGAAGCATCCGAAAAGGCGCTCGCGTGTGAAATCGCTGCTGAATATGGGCGGGGAGGAATCTTATGTTTGTCAAACGGTGCCAAGTGATGGCCTTGAGAGGCAGGTCTTTGCCGCCCCATGAACGTGTTTCTTTCCAAAGCCTTTTGGGTAACTATCGAGGAAGATGGACGTTGCCTATGTTTATGGGGTAGTGCTGTTAGATTTCTACCAGCTCTTGTATTGCCTTGTTCCTTGTCATTTCTTTTGGGCGTCCTTGGCATAATATGTGCAGTTGCAGGCCTTGGTGGGAGCTTCCGTCTCCCAGTACGACGAACGGGCCCGTGATTTACTTCATCAAAATCGCACACTGTTCTGCCTTTTAAATGCGCTAAATCGCTCATATCCACGGAGTCTTCATCTGCTGAATTGTAAGATAAATCTTCCGTAACATAGTCGTCATAGTCCAACTGCGCCGTGCTTCGGATGGCGGGCTTGCGTATGCTCGTGTTGAGATGCTCAGACTCTAGAGTATTTTTAACGGTTTTAACGGTGGGGAATATATGCTTTTCATCCCTACTATCATCTTGCCCCGGGGCAGAGTTTGACATTTCAGATGGTTTGTCTTGCAGTCGTTTTCTATTGTTTTTTTCACGTTGCTTTAATCGGGCTTCTGTCAAAGACAACTTTGCCTTCTTCTGTTTTCTTGGCACTAAGGAGTCTTGGAGATAGCTGGTGTTGTGAAACGAGGGACCAGCTTTTATTTTTACATGCGTTTGCTTTTTGTTGAAATCCGTTGGTTCTTTGGAGGCCCGCAGCGCTTCGGGCTTTTTGTAAACACGCTTCTTCAATTGCCCTTTCTTTACTGGCTTTTTCGGCTTTGGACCCCGCTGTAGATATGGGTATTTTGCACGCACCATCAGCTCGAACGCCTCAAAGCCATCCAAACATTTTGCATTAAATGTGTAAAGTGTTCCAGAGTGGTAAAAACACACAAAGTGAGTACGGACACAACTCCTTAGCACTTCATCGTGCAAGCCCATTCCCTTATTGTTCTGAGCATTCTCATTATTGTCTTGATAGGTATTTTCAGACCCAGAGCCGTGCGATTTGTAAAAGCAAATACACTCTGGAATCGTCTCAAACCGGAACGCTTGGTAGCCATATTTTGTCAGTTGGATTGCTCCCACCCTTGTAATTCTTAATTTAATGTTGACTGCCTTAGGCAGAGAGGGTTGCTCTCTAAAACGTTTATTTTCCTGTTTTACAAACTCTAATTTATCCCCGTAAGACCATTGCTTTGCTGCCGCAACGCGTGCTTTGTGGTTGGCTTGGATTTTGTGCCTTTCGTCAATTGCGTAGGCGACACTGTATATTGATGACTTCCCATCCAAAAACCTTTCTACTTTAGGCTTCCTATGTTTTCGGGGCCCCGGTAACGTTATAACGTTTTTGAATGGGTCTTTAGGGAATGGGGGAGGGTTGACGGACACGATCGATCCTTTTCTAAGCTGGCCCGCCAAAGATGCATCCCCTTTTTTTCTTCTTTTCGCTAACTCCTCATGCGATAAGTTTTGCAACGCTGAGCGCGGAGCTTTCGTTACGGACACTTGACAACCAGGCATTTATATACTGAGTGACCCATTTCTTGCACGGTTTGCTTTTACGCTTTAATAATACTAATTTAACGGTGCATGTGAAATTGTTAGAACATGCAAAAATCGTTCGTGGAGCAGAATTGTGTCAAGTGTATCGTTTTTGTTTTTCAATTATTATATTAATGAAAACAACGAGAAGAAGAAGAATAGAAGGAGGAGGACCTTGGTACCTGGTACCAGGTATAATCCCTCCTCTCTCAAAATTTAACCCATATTATTTATATATTATTTATATGTAAATACTGTAATATGACAATATAAATAGCTCTATTTTCACACACACATCAACGGTAATCTGGTAATTTTTTGGGGGATAAATTCAATTTATATAATATTAGACTTAATAGGTACCAATATAATTTCCATAAGTATAATAATTTGTATAGTAAAAGGTAATATTGGGGCTACACAGTATTTGGGAGCTGGAAGTAAAAAAAAAAAGGGAATAGTATCGGTATAATAATAGACGATATTTCCATTCATATTCTCCCACACCACCAAGGGAAGAATGAGGAGGAGAAGAAGACGAAGAAGAGGAGAAGGAGAAGAAAGAGGAAAAGATATTTTTTAATTATTATTATTATATTATTATTTGGAATGAGATGATGATGATATGATGATGTGGTTGATGTTGTTTGTTGTTCTTTCTAAATAATAAAGAAGAAGATCTTCTTCTTCTTTATTATTTAGATTATATATTTATATTATTATTATTATTTTTTTAAAAATACACAGACATTTATATACAGACCAACAAACGAGATGTCATGCAAATATAATAATGTGAGAATGAAAAAAATACTTTGTACGGGCCAGTTGATACTTTGATAACAGAAGAAATTGCAATTATCGTTATTTCATCATTATTTTCATTGAGTGAGTGTAACACGGTAATGGCTTCTTTCGCGAGCGACCGTTCGCCGCTATTGGGAGAGACAGAGCCGTCCTTGAGTGGGTATCTCGGAATGGAAGACTGTGACCCAGAGACGGGTTCCTTTCTTAACGCGCAGGGTCTTCGTCTTGCAACTTACTTTTACCCTGCTCTTACAAAGAAACCACGCGGGGCTATTCTTCTGGTCCACGGTTACGGTTGCCACTGGCACTGGGAGTTTACTAGTTTTCCAAATAATACATATAAAAATAGTTGGATTGAGTCCTTCAACGAGACCGGGCTGAACGTTTACGGCTTCGACCTGCAAAGTCATGGTCTCAGCGAAGGCTTAAAAGGGTATAGGGCGCATGTTAACCGGTTTCAAGATTTCACCAACGACACGAAGCAGTTTTATTACCACTGCAAAGCGAAGGAAAAAGGCGGAAAAGTGTACGTGCTAGGTTTGTCAATGGGGGGCTGTATTGTTTCGCACGTTGCTGAGCAGCTCAGTGAAGATCTGGACGGGCTAATACTTGCGGCACCGATGTTACGCCTTGAACGGATCAAGCGTAAGCCGGCAAACAAAGTTCTTTTGCCCTTCTCTGCTTGTATTTCAGCGTGTTGGCCCTCTTTACCAGTAGGCTCAAAGTCCAAAAATCCTTTTCATCCTGATATTGGTGCAGAGCATGATGCAGACCCACTAAATTATGATGGCCGAGTCCGTGCCCGCATGGCTACTGAATTTTTCTGGGCGGTTGATAAAGCGATCGAGGATGCCCACAAGGTTAGTTGCCCACACTTAGTTATACATTCCGAGGAAGATACCATGACCGACCCTGAAGGCTCGCAAATGTTCTACGACGGAACTCCCAGCGGTGCCAACAAAAAATTGGCATGGGTCACCCATCTTGGTTTTTGGCACGGGTTATCGAAAGAACCACAGCATGAGAAAATTGCAGAGCTGATTGTGGAATGGTTGGCTGGTTTGTTGGTTCGCAATCCAAAGGCGTTGGGGAAAGGAAAAGGGGAAAGGGGGAAAAAGAAGCAACAGACAAAACGGGCCAAAACCCCCTCTTCGAGACGAAAACGAACGCCGCCAAAGAATTTGAAATAGCAGCTGAGGCATCTCCTTTGAAACGAGCCTGGTGTACACAACGTACCGCGTGCGGGAGGACCGACTGTTTGTGTTTCCGTACTTTACATCAAAAATTTGAGTTCAAACAATTGAGAGTATAAATTATCTTCTTCGTATACTGCGAACTTATCTCTGCTCCTGAGATTTTGCTTTATCACCCCACATTTTAATTTAACTAACGACGAAGGTAAATTGATTAAAGTACGATGCAGTACACAATAACAACAACAGTAAATTCTAAAACTTAATGTTTTTTAAAATTTTAATAATTTTGTACACGTTGTAATTTGGGCACCACCCCTCTCTCAGGTCTGGGAAGCCCTTCTTCGCCATGGTTCCACTGTTTGGCCACCTCCTTTCTGCTGTTTGGTTCCACTACTACTACCCCGAATCCCCCTTGATGTCCAGCGCGGAAAATGTTGAATCAAATTATGCAGACTGCTGCCTTTCGACCGCGACGACGATCGCGTTGATGCAGTATTACCGCGCGGCCGAGGCAAAGGACGGTGAGAGCTTGCCGGCAAAGAACCACCTCTGGACCTTGTGCCACTACCTCGAACATTGATGAAGCCCTCTACGTCGTCGTACACTTCTTGACGCGCAAGCTCGTGCATTTTTCTTAATTCATTTTTCAGCTTGTCGACCTCCCTTCTTAATCGCAACGACTGCATCGCCAGGACTTCGGTATTCCCGAAAATGCCCCTGACCTGGGAATCCATGGAAACGGTTCGCACGTTTGAGCTTGAAATACCCTGGTGATCGATAGCTTCCGCGTCCTCTTTCATTTGGCGAAAGTAATATCCGTTCCAAATCTTAATCTTACTTTGATGGCAATCAGGAACAAGTATGTTTTTGCCATCATTAAGCCGCTGCTCATCGTGCATGACAATGTCACCATCTGCACCAATGGTCTGTTGGACCCGAAACTTCTTCACACCATCCCTCTCTTTTGCCACCGCGACCCCAAAACCTTCGTAAATCGGGTTCACATAGTTATGGGTCCGGTAGTTCCAGGAACCGTGTTTGTGGGGCGGTAACAACAAAGCCCAGGCCGAGATACACTTCTCCGGCACGCCGGCGTCAATGCGGGCGCCTTCACAATCCCCTAAAAACGTCCCAGTTTTGTTTGCGTATACCTCGTCCAGGAGTGCTATCAAAAACTGTTCGTTAAACTCAAAAGAACACGGAAATTGCGACACCAGTTGAAAAACACAATCGATAAATTGTAAAAATATTGGCGAGCACTCGTCGCTCTCAAAGAAATTTTCGTGGCTGTGGCCTGATCTAGTAGCGAATTGATGGCCGAACGCACACCACTCCTTTTCAACAAGGACGGCAAACCCCCTAATCGATCGGTAGTACGGGTCTAGCAAAATCTGGGCCAAAGCACTGAGCTGGGGAGTTCGATCCCATCCGTCCGAACAGTGAATCAGAGAAGAGTGCCCCCCCGCAACGATACGGGCAACCATGGACGCGGCGCAAAGGAGCGACCTTACATGTTCCAGCCATCTCGTGGCCTCAAGGTGCGACCACCATCTCGGGTCCCCATCTCCACAGCTGCGCCACGCCGATTTGCCTAATTCCAGCAGACGTCTGCAAGAGTCTCGCATGGCATGGATGTTTTCAATGTTCATGAACAGCAGCTTAGACCCACCATAGTTTGCCGAAAATTCGAAGCCTCGCCCCGCCGCCAAATTGCCGTACGCCGCAGCCTGCGACCTGCAATCAATGATGTACACATCTTTTTCCGACGATGGAATCAGCTGTTTGATGTACTTTTCGTCATCCGGACAGCGTGCCCGGCGCACAATTCCGACCATTGGCTGCGCACACCGACTAATCGTAGCATCATTCGGGTGCCGGTACACTATGGCTGGGATTCGCCCTTTGCTTCTGAAGGACCCGATACGTTCTAACTGTTCGTCGCCAATTGCGCGAGGAACAATAAACTTGGCAGGGTACGTTGGGCATAGCTTGTAGTCCTCGTTTATGGCCGTTAGTCGCCAGGGGTGTGATGTCCCCGCCAATGAGCCAAGCACATCGTTCGCATTGTACTCCTCGTTCTTTGTCAAACCAAGCCTGGTGTACTCGTCGTCCAAGTCCAGTTTTGCCCACCCTGGAACAATATGGCCATGGCGGGATACGCCCGGGTTATAGTGAAATGCAAAAAGGCTTTCGTCGGCCAGGTCGCTGCTTTCCTGTTCATGCCTCGTCATCCCTGCTATGCTTATGCTTTTCGAGAGCTGCATCGCCGCGGACGTGGGCGGGCAAACCAGCCTGTGGTAAATTTTGTAGTTCGAAATATCAAAAGTGAACCCTATGGAGTAATGCAAGAACGTTTTGGTCGTGATCTCCAACGTGCATATGAATTTTGGGCCGGACTGGTGGCCGGGGCTGTCGCTCACGGACGCAACGGATCCTAACGGGACTTCCCATTGGGCGGATGCGCAATGGAACAAGAGCCGAAAGTTCGTAAGGTACAACGTGCCCAGGCTCGGTCCCTCAGAGCCTGTCCCATCAGACCGTCCCCTGCCGGCTAAATTATACGCCGACACTTTGTCCAAAACGGTTTCTCCCACCAACATTTTTAGCCCCGAGTCACTCTCAAAGTATCGGCTTTGCATCCTATCGCTCGGAGAACCAGCCAAACGAGCGCGGAAATCGCTGCTATCGATTTCAACCCACGGCTCCCTCCACTCCATCTCTTTGTCCACTGCATCCCCATACAAGTCGTTGAACCCGACAGCAGTGCCTATTAAACTTCTCCCCAGGTTCGAGTAAGACGAGAAACTCTCGCTCATGGACGACGACGCGTTCACAAAGTCCCGCAGGTTCCAGCCATCCGGGATAGATCCAATGATACCCGAGACCCGGCTAGCCAAGTGTTTGTGGATAGCAGACTGTTTTGCTTGCGCAAAGTACGACAGTTCATCCGACACAG
>JACLAC010023066.1_pt1 | contig 10791 bp, 17 predicted proteins | sample 8027881 | NCBI WGS metagenome assembly JACLAC01 (sample SAMN15725517, study PRJNA655200) | protist metagenome | isolation source: fluorescence activated cell sorting (FACS) single amplified genomes of... | place: Spain: Blaines Bay Microbial Observatory, Mediterranean Sea | collected 2016-01-19 | reverse complement strand
CCTTGAAGCCCCAGAACGATCGACGTTGCGCGCACCCATTGCCCACGGCCCACAATTGGACATCTGCTGCGGCGGGCCAATGGATGCCCGGAGCAGCGGCAATAGTGCTCTCGCTCCCATCGAAGTTTATGGCCCCCGCCTTGCTCGGCCGCCCACCTGCTTGCCAACCCGTGAAGAGCTCCTCGGCAGTGCTGGGCGCATGCACGTCACCACCTCACCACGACTGGCGCGACTATACGATGGCACCTTGCGCTGCATCTCGCCGCTCTTCGTGCCGCCATTCCTGAAGCAGCACCGCCGGCAACGCATGGCCTGACATAAACGGCCAGAGCTCGTCGAGCTTCTCAATCGTATTCTCGACCTCGCCGTCTGCACGTCGACTGCCCTTGCGCAGCTTCTCCTCCTGAACGTAACGCTTGCGTTGCATCATGCACGCGCTGAGCCCGACCCTCTTTCCCCGAGCAGCATGGTGGTACTCAGGAACGATCATGTGTTGTGCGAGATGCTGCGCAACTCGTGGGTCGCCGAAGCGTGCACCATCGTGAGGGACAATGGCAAGTGTGCTCCCACACGCTGGATCGTCGGCCTCATGCGCATGGTCGGCTTGGTCAACTTCTGGTACGAGTCGCAGGCATCCAGGTGACGGAACGTGTGCGTCCGCTTCTGGCGCTGCTCGAGCCCATTCCACCATTTCGCGCGGCGCATCATGCATGAGGGCGTCGGGCACGAGCGGCTTGGCGAGCAACTTATCCGTGAAGGCGTTTCCTTCAAGAGCTGGCCCCAACGGATGGAGACCGTAGTTTCTGCAGTGACCAGCAACGGCCTGCCGCATCTAATTGTCCCTTGTAAAAAGTCCGTGAAGTGTCTGCCAGGTGCGCGCACCGTTATGGACCGCACGCTATCGCTGTTGATCCGCGCGAGGAAATCGATAATTATGACCATCTGCTTGAAATCCGACTCGATCCTCGCGAGGCTCTCTGGCGGCAAGCTCTGTATTCTGATACATACAACGGATGCCCCACGAGTGGGCGTCTGGCGCAGACCGTGGTTACTCGAAGCGTCGTATGAGGGCCTCCGCTGTGAAAGCAAGTGGTGTGCTGACCTTCGTTATCAGGTTACTGGTATGGGAAGCTGGCACACCGCCTACCGTATCGTCGTTGCACTGATGCGCCAAAGCGCAACATATGCGCCGGTGACCGCCGCTGGCTTTCCTGCGACGCGAACGGGCAATGCAGGACGTCCAATGTCATCCAGTGTCTCCGAACAGCGTCGCCTGGGAACACATTCTTCATGATGCCGAGCATGGCGCGATCATGAGCAACGACATTGGAATTGTCTAGACCAGTCAGAAGATCAATGGTTGGCGACGGGCCATCACGCGTCCCGATCCTTTCCGTGCTACCGACATCGCCGAGCACGGGATGCAGCAACAGCTGGACAAACGTTGCAAAGCACTGTGAGGATCGCGGGCTCCCATAACGTTCTATCGTCTTCGTATTACTCCCGAATGCCACGGATGCGCGATTGTTGCACCAGAAGCCCATGCTCAGCAGAGGCTTCTCCGTCGACTTCGAGGCGTGGCCGTGCACCATCGATTTCCGGCGCCCGAACGGAAAACGCTCTTCGTGCCAGGCGGAGCGCACACTGCCGCAACAGCGTCACATTGCAAGCCGATACCGTGTGTGTCCAGGCTCCCTTTGCAAGGAAGTCCGCTGTCGCAAACGCCTCGGCACCCGCTGCGCATGCTCCTTTCTTGTCAAGAGCACGCTCCGCCTCTCTGTTCACCAACAAACGTGTCGCCACTCGCCCTTAACAAAGCGCCACCGTTTACAGTGCTGCCAACTTGGCGCAACTTCTGCACAAGTTGCAGCAAGTTGCCCACAACTGCTGTGCAATCACATGGGACCATCAGGAGGAGGCAAGCCAACACGCGACACCTCTCTGTGCTAGATTTGATCCAGTCGTGCATATTGTTTGTTTCATTTGTCTTCGATTCTGGAAAGCTGCGCAAGGCTAAACTGCTTCAGTGTGTGGCGCTTGAATGGCAGTAGTTGCAACTTGCCGCCATGAAGCAACTGGCTGGTGCACATATAAAGCAAGCGCAAGCAACGCTTTCCATGCTTTGCAAGGGGCCTCTTCAAGGTCCATCGCGATGCGCTTCATCATGCGAGTGCTCGAGACATGCTTGCGTGTAGCAATGGCGTCACCGATTCTACACTGTCCAGCATGCCATGCAAAGCCGCCTTGCGGAAGCAAGGCTCCTCTGCCATGCCGTCCGCACGGGCGGGCCAACGCCCCTTCTGGCTGTATGCCTTCCACGTCGCCGCTATGAACGAACCTATACTTGCTCAATGGGCTGCGGGCTCCGTATACCGAAGCTGTCGCGCTCGCCGCAGCAGAGCGCTGAGGCCACAACGTTGCTTCTCTTGAACCTAGCTCGCACCAGCACAACGCACTCGACGGTGACACACGCCGACCCTGATGCTTTCCGTTTACGCGCAAGCGTAAGCCACGTGCCAGGCTGCGAAACGCATCAGCAACCACGTGCTCTTCGTTTTGCCTGCAACCCGTCGTTTATAAGTCCCTATCCTTTTTCTCGACTGCAGACAAGCCGTGACAGCTTGCCCAGCATGAGCTTCACTTGCTTGGTCGTCGCTACATGATTGGCTTATCGTCTTGCTGCCGCCGTTGCTCTTCGGGCTTTCTGTGCTATGGCAGCATGCACACCACTCCGTTGCCGCGCCGTGGCGCGGGAAACCTGCCGCAAAGGGGAGAGGGGAGGGCTGCATCGCCGTGATCACCGACGCCTGCTGTATCAATGGGCTCGGCGCCATCATTTGGCGGTGGTCCTGCCAGCCTAACAGCACGGTCGCTGTTACCAGGCCGATGACTTCGTGCAACCACATGTGCAGCTGAGAGCAAGCCGTCAAGCTCAGCATGGGGCCGTAAGCCATCCGCCGAGGTTGATGTGTGTGTCGCGCATGAATCAGCAAGACTAGACACACTGGCACGTTTCCTGGGAAGCAGCTACACATGATACGGGCTGTTCGCTTGGTGATTGCTGGCTTGTCACGCGTCGGATGCATGCATTCATCCGAACGTTGAAACGGTTTTGCTAAATAGAAGCCATCGTACGATGTGCGTGCGAGTGCTCTTCATCTCATCCGACGTTCGACCTTCAGTTGCCACTTGCGCTTCGAGCCCAGCAGGGGGAACAAGTGTTTCATCCCATCCGTCTACATTCCGAAGCCATTTAACACGGTAGCCGCGCGCCCTTGACTCGCGTTCTTGGTTACGAATTCTCGGACTGCGAGAAAGAGACTGACGAGACTGTGACATCGGAACACCATCGAAACTCCAGTAAGAGCCACCTATGACTTCGACGGCGGATGCAGGAGCTACGACCGACGGAAAGCAAGAAGGGCACTGGTCAACGTTCATTGGAATCATCAGGTGTAATTCGATTTCCATGTCCGAAGCCATTCGATGGAACATATGAAGCATTGGAATTGTTCGCAATGCGACTGCGAACTTACCTACACAGTTCGAGCCCAGCCTTCGGAATACGGATTAGAGAGGCCACAGAAACGGCACAAACGAGACCAGACTTCGAGCTGTTACCCGAAGGTGAGCAAGCCATGACGATAACACTTCACAACGCCTTAGTAGCGTTTTGCGAAGGCTATTCAGCAACACTTGCTTCGCGCGACGAAGATCGCATGAATGGGTTCGAAACATGGAGACGACGGTGGAGACGATACTCGACTCGGAGACGTCAGAAATCCGCTGCGCGAATGTCAACACACTCTACACTGGCAGCTCAACTGTACTCAGTTGGACTTCGAAAACGATTTCGAAGAGTGGGGACACGATATTGAACGATATCGAAAGGGAGCAAGGAAGATAACTGCCAGATGACGTCAAGGTCGGCGTGTTACTAGCAACGTTGTCAGACCCACGCTCGACCCACTTGCTATTGAGCTCAGACGGGCATGCCGCGTTTCATGCGGTCCGAGAGGTGCTATTGAACTAGTACAGAACAGGAACGTTTATGAACTCACTTCGACGACGTTACCCTCCAAGCACGTCCAGTCCAATGGATGTCGATGTAGTTCTAGCTACCCGGTGGCGTAATAAAAGGGGAAAGGCAAAGGAAATAACTGGACGAGCACGATTCGACGAAAGCAAATGACAAGGGCAAATGAAAGCCGAAAGGAAGTGGTTCGGCAAAAGGTGCACCAGCCAACATCCAAAAGGTATGGGTAAGACCCCATTCAAAGGAAACAGTTCAAACGCATGTTCAAAGGGTACCATTCAATGCTTCACGTGTGGCAATTCAGGTCACTACGCCCGAGCTTGCTGGAGCTCGAAGGTGACTCCGACTACAACAATGGTTAATGCATTGCTCGACGGACTGAACGATGACTCTTGGAACGATGATTCATTGGATAACTCGAATGTGGGAAGATGATTCATGGGATGCTTCGAGTGCGTGGAACGATAGTCCACCGACCAATCCCGAAGCTGTTTCGACTCATCATACGACGATGAGATCCTCCACGACGGGTGCGGCTTCGAGTACGACGCCTACGATCATGGCTACCCAGGCGCCGACTGCGACCACCGATGCTGCCACGCAAGCAGAGTCCACAACATACTCAACTCAGATTCCAAAGCAAACTGCTATTCGATGAGCAGATCATATGGATATGCATGCTGTATTTCGATGGTGCAACTTGACGGCCGTGGCCATTCGATGCTAATAGGACACATACGAAGTTCCGATACGCTTCTAGTTGGTTCAGGTGCTGCAGTTCGTGTGTGCTCGAGGGACGATGCTGACGACGATCCCCCTCTACCACTTCGAGGCTCCGGATACGGTCCAGAGTTGCAAAACGTTTCAGGAGGGTTTCGTTCAAGATATGGTTACCGGATTGTGCTGTACGAATTAGTTCCAACTCGCTACGCTTGGATCATGCTTCTTTCTTCCTACCTTGTGGCGCCACTGTTCTCAGTTCCAGCAATGGCTGAAGCTTCTGAGAGTTTCAAGGCAGTATTCGAGAACGGCTCCAACAGACTTGTGCTTGATGGGGTACGAGGTTCCATTCGAGATGCGTGTCAACACTACGTATTTACTAGAGCCACTTCGACGAGTTCCATATGAAGAATCATGCTCCCACACTTCACCATTCGATGCTGCAGTGCTTCGACATGTTGGGCCTCGACGTTTCTGCTGTTACGAACAACGACCGAGTACCAGCTCGAGCAGGTCAATCAGACGATTGGCACTTCGAATCTGCTACGCATATTCTCAAGCGAGTTCACAAGAGGCCAAGAAAGCTTCTTTTCGACCCATGTGGATCTGCGATGAAAGATTGCCCAAATTGAAACGCGGAGAATGTGTTCGATGAGAACTACGATTCTTCTCAAGCAGAACGAGACAGTTCAACAGCCAGTCACCGAGGAAGACTGGCGAGAATCCCGTATGCATTCGATGAGCCATTGGTGGACTGGCGAGACCAGCTTCGAAGCTCATCGACTTGAGAAAGAAAAGCCAAGCATAACATTCTCGAGTGAGTTTGAGGAGCACGAGCTCCAGCGCGGCATTGAACTCTTAGAAGAAGGTGCGAACGATGAAAGTGTGCCAGGATGTGCGACATATTCAAGTTCCGATCATTGGGAGAGTAATGGTCTTCAATGGATTAGACATCATGCTAGTCCAAGAACACTTCTGTTCATCCCAGATGGGACTGGGGGGGGGACCTGCTAGAGAAAGACAGAGAGAGACATACATAGAGAGAGAGCGATATTGATGGATAGCCGAATCACATTCTACACCCCACTAGATCACTGTAGGAGTTCGGAGTACGAGAGACGAGACGTGTGGAACGAATGCATTCCAGACAAAGATGAATTCGACATGAGTTCCACTGGAGTAGCGAAATGGGCAGGAAGGACTGTCTTCGAGGAAGTCCCGGAAAACTCCGAGGACCGACCTCTTCCATAACCCTCTGATCATACTGTGCAACCCAAGTCCTTGAGACATCCGTATCAACCTTCAGAAACGGAACTTGCGACGCATAATATTCGACACCTTCCTTATAGAAGTGTGTGCAGAGTTTGTGTTCGTTCGAAAGGAAAGGACAGCCAACACATATCATCAAGGGATAAGGATTGACTTCGCCGGCGCCTCCGATGACAAACAGAAATAACGAGTATGTGTTTCATGCCTTGCTCTTCTATCTTCCATGGGTGCGATGTCTGTTGTGCTTTCGAAGGCGTGCTCAACGTACGCGGTCACGACGGTCAAGTCATTCGTCTTCGAGGCAGTTCGTACACATGGCTTTCTTCAGTGCGACAACGAGCTTACGATTTTGCCGATAGCAAAACCTGTCATTCGAGAACTAGGTGGCCTCAAATTGCGACGGTATCCGACTTACTCTTCCCAGTCATTGGGAACGGACGAGAGATTTCACCAATCCGTGCTCGTCCAGGTCAGGGCATTCAAGTTACAAGTCGAGCAGGATTACGAGACGAAGATTCTGACTTATCATCCTCTTGCTCCATGGCTGACTCGACATTCTACGTGGTGTCTGAACCGATACGTGGCTCACTCTGACGGACAGACCTCATACCAACGAAGATGGTTGAACACACTCAAACAACCTCTGTGCGAAGTTGGAGAAACGATTATGTTTCGAGTCCCTGCTGCAAAAAAAAAAAGCCAGCGAGAGTTCGAGGCCAACTGGCACGAGGGACTGTGGCTAGGAAGAGAAACTTCTTCCGTCGAAGTACTGATCGGCACTTCGATCGGAGTGTTCAAGGCGAAACGTGTCAGGAGACTACCAAGTTCGAGTAAGTTCAACAAACAACTCCTTGGCAAGCTTAAAACCGTTCCATGGAAGCATGGGAATGATGGGAATTTCGATCCACAAGTTTGTTCTTCCAGGTCATGCGATGAACCTGAGACCACCTGACGATGCCGAGCAAAATGGCGAAGAAAGAGAGATATGGCCCATCGCCAGTAATCATTGCCGAAAATGAAGTTCAACTCCAACCTGCTCCACCACCTGCGAAGGATACTTCTAGTGGTCAACAGCAGGCTTCCAAACCGGCGATGCCAAACATGCCAGACGACGTCCCTACAACCACTTCTAGCAGTACTCCCAAAGCACGGACAATAATATCGTTCGAAGGAGGAGACGACGAACCATCGACGAAGTTGCGATGTCTGCCTCATTCGAGCGGAACTGCCAGAACTTGCATAGAATGAGACGATGACGAGGAGCGTGCTACGAAGCACACATGCCTTCCTTCTTTAGCAGGACACCTCAGGCATTCGAGACTCATCGCATTGATTCGCCCTTCGATGCTTGGTGTCGTTGGAACATACACGTTGCCCAATGGACAAGATATCGATGTAGCAGTCAACGAAGACCCAGCCGATATTCAAGGTAGGCTTCCAGACCCAGCAATATTCTAAAACACAGACCGATATCCGGTGGAACTTCTTCAGCCGGCAATGAAAACTGAGATGGAGAGTTTAGAAGCAATCAAGGTCAAGGAACATGTTTCGATAGAGGATCTTACGACGGACCAAATAGAAATGCGACGGACTATACATGGGTTCATCGATGGAAGGGCTTCGCTCGAAGTCGACGCTGTGCTCGAGGATTAACACAGGAAATTCTTGATTTAGACGATACCTACGCGTCTACACCTCTATTATGGATTCTCTATATCCTTCTAGCAGTTGTTCTTCCACTTGGCTGGTCAATTCAAACATGTGATATGTCAACCGCGTTTGTACACGCAGACCTCACATCCGAGGAACCAATCTTCGTATGGCCGCCGATTGAGTTCTACCCGGAGAGGAAGATTCGCGGGAGACTTCGAAAGGCGATGTATGGCCTTCGAACGGCGCCGCGAGATTGGCAATTACACCTTTTCGAGAACAATGGAAAACGTTGGAGGGGGTACAGACGACTTCAAAGTGATCCCAATGTATATGTTCATGCTCGACGTCTTCATTTCATACTTGCTTACGTCGATGAATTGTTAATTCTGGCGCCGAAAGAGATCATGAATCAAGCATTCGAAGAACTTGCTAAGCACTTTCTCATTCGGAAAGCAGGTCACCTCAATGAGGAAGGTTCGCAAACCGATTTCTAGGACGAAACCTTAGACGAGAAGGCGATGGAATTGCATTCGAGGAAATTCGTTATATTTAGACGAAGACATAATCGATTGGGGACTTCTGAAGGCCAGGAGTGTTTCCACTACAGGTACGATCTTCACAAGCGACGACGGCGACGAGACAAAAACCACTTATGCCCATAGGCAATATCGACGAGCTGTTGGAAAGCTTCAATGGTTGGTTCCAATTAGACCCGACTTGGCATTTCCAGTCAAGGAACTTGCCATCGGTCTTACAGGTCCTACCAAGTACCATGTACGCATGCTCAAGCATTTGATAAAATATGTCAAAACTACGACTTCCTATTACTTCTTGATCCGACCACTCGTCCATATAACCGAGCTTTGTGCTCCGATGGACATTGAATCCTGGCCCGACGCCGACTGGGCCGGATGCGTAACGACAAGGCGTTCAACATCTGGCTTCTTTATTTCGATTCTTGGCACTGTGGTTCGACATGCTTCGAGAACACAGTTCATGCATGCTATGAGCTCTGCAGAAGCCGAGTTATATGCCATCGGCGTCTGTCTCTCCAAGTGTATTCATGAAAAGTCGTTCTTAGAGTAAGCAGGCATTCGAAACGATGCCAGATATTTCTCAGAACCGATAGCTCTGCCGGAAAGTCTATGGCTGTTCGATTCGGAATATCGAAGAAAGCTAGACAGATGCATCGATTCTTGTTTGTCCAACATCTAGTTCGAGAAGGAGTCATCATTATTGGAACACTTCCCGGCTCAGAGAATATTGCCGACATTTCCACGAAATGTGTCAAGCCTGCTGTTCTACAGCGCCATCTCGAAAACTGTGGCGTTCGATCTCCAGTTCTTTCGAGTGGATTCATGTTTACGATTCTTTCGTTTGGTGGACGACCAGCTTGCGATAAATATAAGAGATTTGCTACTTTATTATTCGAGCCGCCAGACGCGACCTCCCATTAATGTAGCGAAGTTTTAGAATTCACAATCGAATGCATCATGTTCCAGGAGGAAGTCGACAACAACTTAGACGACAAGGACCTTGCATACAAGGAGCCGCTGCTCTTCAAATGGACTCTACGACAGCTATGCATTCATCTTCGAGACGTAGTATTTTACCGCAGCCATGTTTACTTCTTCAATTCAGAAGCGCCGAGCATTGTCCAGTGATACTTCGACGGCTCCTTCGAATGAATCTGCAAGGCCGAGTTACGAGTTCGATGTAACTTCAAGGATGGCAGTTGCCAATTCCGAAGGATGCCAACTCGAGTCATCGAGACGACATTGGCTTCAATGAGAGCGTTCAACAGGTGACCGATCAAGGACAACCATACGATCCTTCGAAGCTATCACGACATCATAAGAGCAAAGATGCCCGATAACAACCCGCTGCTTACACCGAACAGCACTCAATGCGAAGTGCCCAAGGAGGTATCATGGAGTTCGCTGGCGTTCCAGTTGACTTAAATTGGCTAGGGCGTTCGACGCCATATAGAAACGAACTACGAGGAATATCTAACTAGATGGGTGAGACCGAGACGGTCTTCGCTCGTTCCAGAACCAGTCATGCGGCTCTCATTCAAGACGATATGCGACCAACGGTGACGACGGCCGCGAATGGCTTATGGCCACTTCTAATGGAGTTCACGAATGCGAATCGCGAGGCTTGCACGACGCTGTACGCATGCCTTCAAGCGACTTTCAAGCGTCCAACGCCAGTGTGCAACTTCGAACACGTTGAACTTGCGAGCACCGCGACCTCAGTTCGCAACATAGGACGTCAATCAGCAACGCGAGAGCAGCTTGCTAGCTTTTCGATGTACATGTTCATCAGCCCTGCTCAGCGAAAAGCGCTTATGGCGACTGGCACATTGCGATGCCCCTCCAATGCAGAAGAGCATTGCGATTGGCTCACATTCGATTCATATGCGCTTCGAGCATATTCAATGCACATTTACCGTTCGAGCAAAGGGCGCTACAATGATGTGATCAACGACCAACTCCTCATCATAAGCAACCCCACCCGAGGAAGGACCGAGGCAGACCTTCTATCGGATGGTCCAACCGCTGCGTCGAAACTCGATCAAACTGGTATGCGCACGGTTGCATACAACGTTCGACGTTTCATTGTGTCCGAGCCCAAGGGCATTACGATACTTCACTTCTTTGTCAACATGAATCGATGGATGCCTTCGACGCAGGACTACGCGGCGCACTTCACGGATGAGCTTTCGAAAGGAAGACTACGAACGATTTAAATGGCCCCCGACTTCATTTTGCAATGGTGAGTTCGATGACGGCTTGCAGCCACACGTTCGATGCTGGGGAAGGATTCACGAGCCCTTACGAGTTCTACCTGCCCGATGCGATTGCCGACGATGCTCGATCGTGCATGCGACTTCACTGGTACCATTCGATGGGCAGCATGCTGTTCGACACCAGTTTCCGAAGGACGAGCTTTTCGACGATGCAGAGAAATGCTACAAGTTTATGCAGAGGATGAAAACAAAACGACGGCACACAGTTGTTGGGCATTCGACGTTTTATCATCACGCATTGCCACGGCATGTCGAAGGTCGGATGATATGAAGAGCACTCGCACGCACATCGTACGGTGGC
>JACLAC010008888.1_pt1 | contig 10792 bp, 5 predicted proteins | sample 8027881 | NCBI WGS metagenome assembly JACLAC01 (sample SAMN15725517, study PRJNA655200) | protist metagenome | isolation source: fluorescence activated cell sorting (FACS) single amplified genomes of... | place: Spain: Blaines Bay Microbial Observatory, Mediterranean Sea | collected 2016-01-19 | reverse complement strand
AGCAGGAGACAGCTGCAGCTAAGATCCCAATGACTGACCAAGAGGCAATCGACTCTTTTCCAACAGCCAAGCTGAACAAGCTCGATGAGCTGATATCTAATCCGAGGTGAGGGAAAAATTCACTTTAATAGAATGATTTTCAACACTGACTGACTGCTTCCATTTGAACCCGGAAAATTGTCGCTCGGGCAAATTTAAAGTAAAGAGTAGAAGCAGACTTCAAAAACAAGATGCTCTGCAAACTTGTCTACCCCCTCTAATAGAGGGGCCCTCTATAGTATAGACTATACTTGACGACCCTCTTTCGATTTACAAAAAAAAAACAAAATGAAAGCAAGCAAATTCCTGCCAGGTGGGTGATTCCGGTTTTACCCGGCGGCGAGCTGGAGGTTCTCCTGGAGCACAGCATCGACCTCTGCAGGCGCGGAGTTGACACTCAGAGTGAGCCGTGCCAAAGGTTTTTCAGGGACGGCCTCACCATCTCCTTCACCAAGATCATGACCGACGAGGCCGTGTCTTCGTGGAGGTTCGACATACACAAGTGCATCCTGAAGAATTGTGAGAGGATGGTGGAACTGGTCTGCACCAAAATCCAAGACGACTGGTTCCCTCTCCTTGATCTACTTGCCCTCGTTTTCAACCCCAATAACAAATTCCATGTATATAATAGCAGCCGGGCTTGTGAACATGGTTTGGTTGGTCCTGATGATGAACAGTACGCTGCTCCTGTGGATTCAAGATTACCAAAAGGCTGGCTTGTAGACATGATCAATGCCTTTGGACACCACGGGGGGTTTCAGGCGGTGTTGGATCGAATAGTATCCGGCCGGAATCTGACTGTTCCCCTGATATTTGCGCTTGTCAGACCTTTTGGCATGTGCTACGATCTCCTAACTCTCAAAACAGCCAAAACCTATTTCCTTCCACTTATTGAAGCAGTCCCAAACTTTCTGGAAAACTTGACCGACGAAGAGTTGAAGAAGGAGGCCAAGAACGAGTCCAAGAACGACACAATCTCCGCCATTGTCAAGAGCCTGAAGAACCTTGCATCTCTTGTTCCAGGAATGGAGGAGAAAGTGAAGTCGCTGGAGATGTTCCGTCTGAAGATGCTTCTGCGGCAGCTGCAGATTTCCAGCTTCTCGGGCAAGATGTCGGCGTTGAACGAGGTGAACAAGGTGATCGCGGGGGTGATCTACACCACCACGCCACAGGCGCGTCATCAACCACAGGGTCAGGAAGATGAAGACTTCCTGACAGCTGACAGGATGGCGGCGTGGATCAAAGAAAACCAGGTGATCCGGATCGTCTTGAGGGACAGCTTGCACCAGCCCCAGTATGTGGAGAAGCTGGAGAAGATGATCAGGTTTGTTATCAAGGAGAAGGCGCTCAGTCTGGAAGACCTGGACGACATCTGGGCAGCTCAAGCAGGAAAGCACGAGGCCATAGTAAAGAATGTGCACGAACTCCTGGCGAAGCTGGCTTGGGATTTCTCAGCAGAGCAGTTGGATCATCTCTTTGAGTGCTTCCAAGCTTCCTGGAGGGGAGCAGCTCCAAAGCAGAGGGAGAAACTTCTAGAATTGATCAGAAGACTTGCAGAGGATGACAAGGACGGTGACATGGCTGAGAAGGTGAAATTTGATATCTTCTTTTCTAGACTTGAGTCTGACTTGCCACTTTGTTCCCAGGTGCTGAAATTGTTTTGGTCCTTGGCCCACAGCAGTGACGTAACAACAGATATTATGGACCAGGTTCGGATTTCAGTCAATTTTTATTTCTCCAATTACTCTTTTTTCATCCAGGCACTTGCTGCCCATGTGAAAATTCTTGACTACAGTTGCACGCAGTATAGAGAACAACAAAAGAATAGGTGGCAACCATAAACAATTTAGGAATTGAAATTTTTTCCTCTTTTCAACTTGTTGTTCTGGAAGGTGGCTGGACAAGTGCGTGGAGGAGCTAAAGGCCAATGACAAGTGGGTTCTGCCTGCGCTCAAGCAGATCAAAGAAATTTGCAGCCTCTACCAGGAGCAGCCCAACCAGGTAGCCTATTGTGGAGCCTCTCGCAAAGAACGAATGATAAAATCAACTTGACGGTCTGTACACTGATTTTAATGTAGCAGGGAATGCATGGGCAACGGGCACCAGCTGTAGTGTATCGAAGTGAGGTGAGTGGTCCCGATCCTAGAAGGAAATCACTCCAACCTATAAATTTGTGTCTCTGATTGTTTTCTTTCTTCATCTATCCCTCACGCCAGGTGATAAACCGACTTCAGCAGAGCCATGCGCTGGTCATATTGATTGCAGATAATCTGACACAGGTTCACTCAACTTCATAAAGCTCTTTTGTCGCTACAAAATTTTGTTGTTCAGTCCTGATATATGACACAAGCATAGATTTTGATGAAAATACTGACACATACACAAACCCTCAGTACATGGATCGAATCCGTGGTCTTGGAGAGGTTCTCCGAGACGCCGACCCTGCCGAGTTTTCCCCCGACGGGAGATACAGCCACACCGCTCAGGTGATGTGGCGATCAATATCAACTGTCACGCGTCACATGACGACGTAAACCATGTCACGTGTAACATGGTTTTTCGCTCACAGGTCTCGGAGAGGTTGAACTTCCTCCGTTTTTTGCTCCGCGACGGGCAACTGTGGTTGTGCGCGCCCCAGGCGAAGCAGATCTGGCACTGCCTGGCGGAGGAGGCGGTCTTTGCCACCGACAGGGAGCAGTGCTTCAAGTGGTTCTCAAAGTTGATGGGTGACGAGCCCGACCTCGACCCGGAGATTAACAGGGACTTCTTTGAAAGCAACTTGTTGAAACTCGACCCAGCCTTGCTCACTGAAGCAGGCATCAGATGCTTTGAGAGGTTCTTCAAGGCGGTTAACACCAAAGAAGGCAAATTGATTCCCAAGCGGAGAGCGACGCTTATAGACGATCTTGAGCTTGTGGGGCTGGATTACTGTTGGAAGGTGGTTCTCTGCAGCAACCAGGAGGTGAGCAACAAGGCTATTGACTTGCTGAAGGAGACCTTCACCAACCTCGGACCGCGCCTGGTTGCCCAGCAAGTGGAGATCCATGAGGACTTCGTTGGCTCTTGCATTGACAGGCTGAAAGCAAGCTTTGACACAGTGTCGGTGCTGCAGAGTGAAAGCGGAGCCGCGCGGGACAGTGGAAGGATCAGAACTGCCCTTCAAAGGCTCTGCCGAGTGCTGAAGGTGCTGCACGAGTATGTGGCTGAATGCGACGGCGACTTTCAGGAGGAGCGCACCCTGCTGCCCTTGCACAGAGCGGCCAGAGGCAAACAGCTGTCGGTGGTGGTGCGCTACCCCAACACTGGCAGGCAGGTGGGCCAGCACTGGGAGGACATGGACTTCTGGATTCATGACAACGAAACTCTCGCCTCCCTCCGTCGCATGGTTTTCCTGAAGCTTAAAGCCTCCCCCTCCACAGTCAAGCTGGAGCTTTTCCTGGGCCCTGACCTCCTAGATACTGCAGACGACAAGAAGGTGATAGCGATGCTACCTATCAGGGACAAGGCAGTCATTACTGCCAAGCTGAGCCAGGTTGGAGCAGCAGCTGGAGCATCAAGTCCGGACTCGAGCAGTGATTCAAGCGGTGGTTCTCCTGCCCACTGCCTCTACGAAGGTCCCAATGTGGAGTCGGAGCAATGCCTACCAGGGGTGATCATGGCATCCAGACAGTGCAGCCGATGCTTCAGGCAGACAAACGCAAGCTTCCTCTGCCAGCTGGCAGAGCTGGGCAGCCAGCTGGACTGTCCCACTCTCAGGGACTCTGCCAGGGCGCTGCTTAAGTTAATGCCCGCTGATCAGGCAACCTTGGCAGCAACCAAGAAGATTGCAGAGGCAGCGGCAGGTGGAAAAGCCGGGGTGTTGGAGCAGCATTTCAACACTGGCAGCAACAGCTTGACCCTCTACCAGCTGGAGGTGGCTCTCTCCATGGTGCTGCCTGCCAGTGGACTCCAGGGTGGAGACAAGGCAGTGGTTGAACTGCAGGTGTGGATGGTGAGAGGTGGTATTGTGCCCTTGCTGCTGGACATGGTCACCTCCACTACCTTCCTCTCTGGGGCAGACTTAGTGACCAAGAAGGCTGCTTATCTTGCATTGTTGAGGCTGAGTAAGTTCTTCCTGGGTGTGGTTGGGCACAGCCTGCTCTTCATGGTGGTTGAGGCGCAGCAACCAAGTTCCACAACCAAGGTCTCAGATCAGACACACAACCATGCAGTGATGCTTCAAGCTGCTCTGCATGCTGGCCTCCCTTGCCCTGGAGAAGTGACTGTGAGGCAGATGAGCTCGAGACTCGGGCAGACTCTATTGGAAGGGGGCACGAGGCACCTGCCTGACATGGCTGCAGTTCGCGCTTTATTGAGACTTGCCTGGTCTGCAAGTGCAGGAGACCTTGCCTTGAGCGCACCTGAACAACTGCGAGAGATTCACGCAGGCCAGGGGAGAAACATTGACATTGATTACGCAAGGTTGGCGAGAGAAAGTCTTGAGGTGCTCACTCTTGCCATAGCTCTCTGCCCAACCGCCCTGGACAACCTTGCCAAGGACAAGTACTGGCATGGCTTCCTTGTCGACCTGGTCCTTCTCTCACCTGCACCTCTTGTCCGAGGATCCGCAGCAGAACAGTTTCTGCTCATCTGTACGAGGGCCACCTCCGACTCGGGTCACGTTAAGCTAATGGTGAACCTGCTGTTCACCGTTGTGCACACCCTTGCCAAGGAGCGCGCAGAGCAGAGTGCCGAATTCTTCTTGCTTTTGACCAGGTTGCTCTCTTATCTTTCCTCCACTGGTGTTGTCCTCTCCAACTGCGGGGCCTTGCTAAGCAAGCAACTTGAGACATTGTCGAATGTGAGGGAGAGTGTGATGAAGACTGGCAGCCCAGGAGTAGTTGGCAGCACCCTTGAAGGCCACCTTGCCATCACCAGAGAGCTTGTACTCTTCCTCGGTCCAGACCGCAAGCTGGATATAGGATCGACGCTGATCAAGGAGCTGGTGGAGGACTGGGTCTTCCCTGCCTCCAAGCTCTGGCTTGCTCACACGTCTGCTGGAGAGCTTCCCCCCTCTTCAACCACCACTGCTGTTTGTCAAACTCCTCCAGTCACGAGCGTTGCTTTTGATTTGATTGTAGCGCTTTGTACCGGATGCCCTGGTAACCTTGCCCAGGTGGTGTCCATGCTGGGGGAAATGTTCTACACCAGGGAGACGGAGGTTGTTTCTGAATGGGAATACCTGCCCCCTGTTGGCCCGCGACCCTCCCAAGGTTTTGTAGGTTTGAAAAACGCAGGCGCGACCTGCTACATGAACTCTGTCCTCCAGCAGCTCTATATGCTCGAAGGCATCAAAACAGGAGTACTCAGCTGTGAAAAGGCATGCATTGACCCTAATGAGGACTTCTCTGGTGAGGAGAGAGTCGAAGATGAAGGAGAAGATGAGGGGGAGAAAGGAGATTACAATCTGACCATCCTGAAACAAGTGCAAGCCATCTTTGGCCACTTGGCGGCAACTCAGCTGCAGTACTATGTACCAAAGGGCTTGTGGCGTCATTTTAAGATGCTGGGTGAACCAGTCAATCTTCGGGAACAACAGGATGCTGTTGAATTCTTCATGACCCTCATTGACACCATCGACGAGGCGTTGAAGGGAGTCGGTGCCGAGCAGGTGTGCAGTAAGGTGCTTGGTGGCGTGATCAGCGATCAGAAGATCTGCAAGACTTGTCCTCACAGATACAGCAGGCAGGAACCTTGCAGCGTAATCTCTGTTGATGTCAAGAACCACTCCAACCTCCAAGACTCATTGGCAGAGTACACCAAGGGAGAGTTGCTCGAGACGGAGAACGCCTACTATTGCGAGAGGTGCGACAAGAAGGTGGACACTGTCAAGAGGCTTTGCGTGAAAAAGCTTCCACCTATCCTCGTTATCCAGCTGAAAAGATTTGACTATGACTTTGAACGAGATGCGGCTGTTAAGTTCAACGATTACTTTGAGTTTCCTCGGGAGCTTGACATGGAACCCTACACAGTGGCTGGCTTGGCCAGAAGAGAAAACGAAGCAGTGGATTGTGAACCGGAGGATCTCGACACCTCGATTGTGAGGAAATATCGTCTGCGTGGTATGGTGGTGCACAGTGGGCAGGCCTCCGGAGGCCATTATTATTCCTACATCAAAGATGGGGAGAAGTGGTTCAAGTTCGACGATGGAGAGGTGACAGAGGTGAACATGGCAGATGATGAGGAGTTCAAGTCTCAATGCTGGGGAGGAGAATATATGTCAGAGGTGTTCGACAATATGATCAAGAGGATGTCATACAGACGGCAAAAGCGCTGGTGGAACGCTTACATGCTTTTCTACTGCAGAGCAGACCTCGAGCCAGACTTGGATGCATCCGGGCTGTCAAGAGACATGGAGGGCCTCACCTTGGGCACCTCGTCCCCGCACGCAATCCACATGCCCCGCCCCATTGAACGCTCCATCCTGAAGCAGAATGTGAAGTTCCTGCACAACAGGAACCAGTTCAGCCCAGAGTACTTCACTTTCATGAAGAAGCTTATTCAGTGCAACGCTCAGTATGTGACGGTGGGTCAAGGGGAGAAGCTGAGTCCCGAGCAAGAGGAGCTGGCCATGACCACCGTCAAGCTTGCCAGCGCCTTCCTCTTCACCGTCGGGTTCCACACAAAGAAGTCCCTGAGGGGAAATGCAACGGACTGGTATGAAATCCTCTCGCAGCATCTCCGCTGCTCGGCAGCGACTCGCCACTGGTTCTCGACCAACATGCTCTTTGCACAACCAGCCAGGTTCTCGGAGTACCTGCTGGAGTGTCCAAGTGCTGAGGTGCGGCAGGCTGTGTCCAAACTGATTGTTTTCTGTGCTCACTTTGCCCTTGGTGATGGTCCCAGTCCCGCCCCATCGTGCCTATCCAATGTTCCCATTGAGGTGTCGGCACAGTCTGGTCTGTCTGACCACCTCTTGTTAGCCGTCCTTGCTCTTCTGTGGAGTGAGGTGGCCGAGCATGGACGTCACCTCTCCCAGTATTTTAACCTCTTTGCCATCTACGCATCCCTGGGCGTTGCTGAGAAGCAGCAGTTGCTACGTCTAAACGTAGCCAATCTCCTAATATCCGTGGCCTTGGACGATGGCCCAGGACCTCCTATTAAGTATCAGTATGCCGAGCTGACCAAGCTCTACCAGGTGACCAAGATTCCCTGGAATTGTGATCAATTTTGTATTCAGGTGGTAGCGACATTAGTCCGTTGTTGCGACGTGAGCTCCTTGACTCAGCCTTACGGAGGTGCTGAGGGTTCTGGCCCAAGTGCCTTGCCTAATCCTTATCTTGAGCCCGCTCTGCAAGGAGAACCTCTCATGCAACTTCAGCCTCAAGTTGCTGACCTTCTCTTCCAGAGGTATACATCATCAGTATGAGTAGTGTGGGACAGTCCTTTGATTCCATCAATCCAGGTATGGTTACTTGAAGAAGCTGATAGAGGAAGCGAACACAGCAGAGGACACAAGAAGGCTGCTCCAGTTCTGCTGTTGGGAAAATCCACAGTTCTCTCACGCAGTCCTTTATGAGCTCCTGTGGCAGATCGCCTTTGCTTACACCTACGAACTCAGGCCTTATCTGGACCTTCTCCTCCATATGCTCTGTATGGAGGACTCCTGGCAAAACCATAGGCAAGATTGAGAATATTATCCACTCTGTTTCTAACCGATTATTACAGGATTCAAAAGGCTTTGAAGGGCATCCCTGACGACCACAGTTCAAGGGATGGTCTCTTTGAGACAATTCAGCGGTCAAAGAACCATTATCAGAAGCGGGCATACCAGTGCATCAAAATGTTGGTGGCTCTGTTCTCCCAGGTATCAGAGAAACTACAAGTCATTTTTAATCGTGTACGATGAACCATTTGTGATATCTTTTTCTCAGTGCTCAGCTGCAAGAAACATGCTTGATGGTGCCGGAGACCTGAAGCGAAAATGGACATGGGCAGTTGAGTGGCTCCATGATGAGCTGGAGAGAGGAGGGGGGCACAGGTGGATTTTTCGAAAACTCTTGGAAAAGCATTTTCAACACATTTCCTTTTCCAGGGCACCATATGCAAACACAGCCAGCAGTAACGAGACTGCCAATGGTTATTTCCTTGAGAGGTCGCACAGCGCCAGACTGACTCTTGAGAAGGCTTGTGAGCTCATGCCAGAGGAGGAGGTGGAAAAAACATTATGAGAAAAATTCTGTACTATATGAAAAATCATTTGTTTCAGGGCGATGTTGTTGAGGAGCCAGTTGTGGGAGAGGAGGGGGAGGCAGGGGGGGATAGGGAGGAGGGGAGGAAGGAGAGGCGGGGGTGAGAATTTAACAAATAACAAAATTTTGAGATGTTGGTATTTCTATATTTTCTGTGATAGGGCAAGCGCAGGCACAGGGCAAGTGTCTCCTGGCAGCCAAGGCAAGGCGAGGATGCGCCGCAGGTGGGGAACTTCCCAATCAATGTCTCATGTAACTCTGAGGATTTTGAGATTAAGAGTCAATTCTCATTATATGCTCATTTTCGCCTGATTTTATGAACCGTAAAATGATTTTTATGAAATTTTGCATCATTTGATGTGATGCTTAGGCGAGATGCCCTGACGGACCCCTAGTGGTAAACAACAACAACAACAACACACGCCTTGTATTGCACCACAACACTTTATCTTCTGTTTTGCATCCTCCAAGTTTTTGTTTGCTTTTTCATCACACCTTTTTGGTTTCTATTTTAAGATTTCCTTCTCCTTTTGTTGCCACCAATCCAGGGTTTGATTTAGTCAACCTATACCAACCCCAGCTAGGACAAATGTCAGCTAGAAATCAAGGGGTTTGAAGTTGGTGTCTGTTTCATCAATTCCTATTTCCTTGATTTATAAGAACTGTCTCAGACTACTCTGCCCAGGAATTGATTCAGCAGATACTGGTTGCAGCCCTAGAAAATTCTGTAGTTGAGAAACAATAAAATGCAACCAATTATTGTTGATCAGACTGGTTTATATCAATGTAGTGAACTGAGTGGCGTCAGATTTCAAATGTCATATAGCCTGAGCCTGTTACTGGGAGGTTTTTGTCCTCGCCATCATGATAAATACTGATCATTTTCTGTTTCAGGGAGGAGGAGGAAAGGAGAGACCTCAACAATATTGAGTGAGATCTCGAAGCAGTGAATGTTACCATTGAAAGTGAAAGTGGGCCCAAGAATCCAAAGACCTGCCAAGTTTGGCCCAAAACCTCTTTTTCTGAGGCTTTCCTTCAGAGCTGAAGGCACAGATCCAGTTGACTCAATATTCCTAACTTGAAAGTGGCAGGCTCACGTTACCAAGACACAGCATTATTGTCACAGTAGTTGAAAGCACATCAAGCTTCTATGATTCTCGCAAGATTGCTCCTTGTTTCCTGCTGAAGGAGCGCTAATATATTGATTTTCTGATGACCATGTCAAATTAGCCAGATCAAAAATCAAAAGATTTTGAATAGGGACCTTGATGAGTAGTTGCATACATTTCTATCGATGATATTTATTGAAAGCCAGGGTTAATTATGAAATTGGGACAAACAGTGTGCTTGACTTTTCAGTGCTTATCTATAGGAATTAATTGGCATTAATGGCCCAGTGATATTCTAGATTGCTCCCCCTTATTATTGAGAAGCACTTTTGTAATAAATTTTTATGTGATAAATTATCAAGAGTCTATTGTGATAAAGTATTCATTTCTTCTAATATCTCCCTGATAATTTATATAACTGCGATGTCGCAAAATATGCCAAGAATTATTTCTCAGGCAACCAGTCCAGTATCTGGGCCGAGTATTTGTAATAAACAGATAGTGAAAATTGTTTTCTATCCACAACAAACAACAATCAAAATCTCAGGACAGGAATGAGAAACGAAGGTAGCTTTTGCAGAACCTCTTTGGTAATGATTCTGTAGGGGTCGGCTTCCCTAATGATTTGCTTCAGCACAAATTAATATTGAGGTTCTTTGGTCATGTTGGCTAGGTCTCTCTTGCACAGGGCTTAGGATTCATTTGAACAGTTGAGGGCAAAGAGTATGTTTGAGAATTCTCCAAGACCGGTCTATCCAGTTCTCCACTTATGTTAACAGAGGTCTTGTCCAGGCATTGACAAGAGTCTCGCTCTCGAGAGAAAAATCGAGAGTAGAAAGAGAAATTTCTCTCTCGATCTCGAAAATTTGATAGTTTCCATTTCTCTTTCTACTCTCGATTTTCGAGAGTGGTAAGACAAAATTCTCTTTCTACTCTCGATTTTCGAGAGTGGTAAGACAAAATTCTCTTTCTACTCTCGATTTTCGAGAGTGGCAAGACAAAATTCTCTTTCCACTCTCGATTTTCGAGAGTGGCAAGACAAAATTCTCTTTCCACTCTTGATTTTTCTCTAGATTTTTGAGAGTTCAAATCGAGAGTTCAATATCATAAGTCCGTCTCATTAAGGGAAGATTGCAAAAAAAATTCATGTAAAAAGTCTGGGCTTTTGCCTCTAGCACCTCTATACGTATTACCAATCGCCAGAGTCAGTAAAGTCATTAATAGGAATCTTCACCACCACCAAGATCCCAATTTTTGTGTTTTCCACCATTACCTGCAATATTGTTTTAATTTGTTTGCAGAAAGGGAAAGATTTTCAAATGGCCTAGTTGAATGTTGTGTGTTCAGTGGGTCATCTGTCATCTGTTTCTATTCCTACTCTATCATTTTTTTATTAGCTCCGTCAGGAGCTCT
>JACLAC010006402.1_pt1 | contig 10793 bp, 8 predicted proteins | sample 8027881 | NCBI WGS metagenome assembly JACLAC01 (sample SAMN15725517, study PRJNA655200) | protist metagenome | isolation source: fluorescence activated cell sorting (FACS) single amplified genomes of... | place: Spain: Blaines Bay Microbial Observatory, Mediterranean Sea | collected 2016-01-19 | reverse complement strand
AAGAGGAACTCGGCGTATCTCCGGACATTTTTTCTTTTCCCAACGGTCTGTACGACGAGACCTGTGTCGAGATGGTGAAGGAATGCGGTTATCGCTTCGCGTTATTGTGTGAGGACCGCCCGGTGCCGTACGGGAATTTTAGCGGGAAAGACTTCCAAGTCGCTACGAGGATCGCCATGCGCAGCGGAAGCTGGCAGGAGGAGAACTTGAGGTATCTGGGGTTGCACCGAAAGATCGGTGGGATGATGGCGCGGCGAAGCGCGAGCGACTCCGAAACGCCTTCGGCGCGGAATTGAATCGAATGGCAGGGTGTAAAAATCGCTTTAGAAAAATCACAAAATACACTGAATCCTAAAGATAGGGAAAATGATGAAAGTTCTCGTAACTGGTGGGCTGGGCACTGTTGGAACCGTTCTGGTAGCGGAGTTGGAAGGCCGCGGACACGACGTTTGGGTGTGCGATCTCCCGCATTACCACGGCGCGAAGTACATTCGCTGCGACGTGGCCAGTTTCAATCAGATGGCGCGCATATTTGAAAAACACGAATTCGAATACGTATACCACCTAGCAGCCGAGTTTGGTCGCTGGAACGGCGAGGATTATTACGATACTTTGTGGCGCACTAATATGATTGGCACCAAGAATGTAATTCGCTTGCAAGAAAAACACGGGTTCAAGCACGTGTTCTTCAGTAGTTCCGAGGTTTATGGCGATTACGACGAGGTCATGGCGGAAGATGTGATGGACAAGTTTGAAGTTCGCCAGCTCAACGATTATGCGATGACTAAGTGGATGGGGGAAATGCAGGTCATGAATTCGGCGGCCCAGTACGGGACGGATTCGGTAAGAGTAAGGTTATTTAATACCTACGGCCCGGGTGAACACTACAGTTCGTATCGTAGTGTCGCGTGCCGTTTTATTTACCACGCGCTAACTGGGATGCCCTATACTGTCTATCTCAATCACCACAGGACTTCCACTTATGTCACGGACACCGCGCGCACCCTCGGGAATATAGTCGATAACTTCAAGGCGGGGGAAGTTTACAATATCGGCGGGGGCCAATATCACGATATAAAATACCTTTCGGACCTGATTCTGGCAGAGGTGGGTAAAGATGATAGCCTTGTGGAATACGTGGAGAGTGAACCTTTCACAACAAAAGATAAAAAGATCAACGTTGACAAGGCAGTCAGGGACCTCGCCCATGAGCCGGAGATAGGACTTGAAGAAGGCATCCCGAAAACTGTCGATTGGATGAGGAAAGTATACGCCAAAGAGATCAATAGAGCAGAGGAAAGATCGTAGGACGAGTCTGTGCGTGTAGCTTTTATTGCCCCGTATCCAGTCTCGCAGTTGGCCTCGCATATCGAGGTAGTTGGGGATCCGTATAGCGAGCATCCTGCTACCTGGATACCCGGTTTAATCGGTAGTTTGGCGAATTACACCAGCCACGAATTGCACGTGCTGACGTATTCGGATCTGGTGGACCGCGATCAATGCAAGAAGATTGACCAGGTATATTATTATATTCTAAAGAGGCCAAGAATGAAGTATCGTTTGGCCTCTTTTTTTGTAATAGACAGAGCGAGGTTCGGGGCTTATTTGCGCACAATACAGCCGGATTTGGTACACGGACATGGTACAGACTCGACATACGGCCATATCGCAGTCAAAAGTGGTTTCCCGAACCTCATTACTATACAGGGAATTTTGTCGCAAATATTACCTATTCAGGAACATCGCGGGGATATAGTTGACCAGGTGGTAAACCGCCTGTTGTTGCGGTTTGAAGCAAGAACGATCGGAGAAGGAAAGGCTTTCATTGCCAACACCCCTTATGTCGGGGAATTTATAAAACACAGTAATCCCAGGGCCGATATTTATACAATCGAAAACGTCGTGCAGGATGTTTATTGGCATGCGCGAAACCGGGATTTAGCGGTTCCTGCTTATATCCTATTCGTCGGTACGATCAGCAGGAGCAAGGGGATAGAGGATCTGATCCGGGCTTTTCATTCGTTAAATAATGAAAGGCCGGACCTGCAACTCAAAATAATTGGTTACGGGGATCGAGATTATATCCGTGAGACTGTATTGCCTCTAATTGCTTCTTGCGGTCTAACAGATTTGGTCGAGTTATGCGGCAAAAAGCCGGCGTCCTATATAGCGGAAAAACTAGAGCAGGCGTTATGTTTGACGGTTCCTTCCCATATGGAGCAAGCGCCGCAGGCGATAGCCGAGGCTATGGCGGTCGGAACACCTGTTGTCGCGACTAAAGTGGGGGGGATACCTCATATGTTAGAGGACGGGGTCACGGGCTTACTCTGTCCGGCTAAAAATGAGAATGAACTGGCCAAGAAAATCCAACTCTTGGCAGATGACGGTGATTTGCGTAGGCAAATGGGGTATCGTGCTAAGTCGATTGCGGGGGATCGTTATGCCCCCCGTAGCGTCGCGGCGAAACTGGATAAGGCCTATCGCAGTATAGTCGATAATAAATTCTTATGAAAGATCTACTTTATATCGCCTATTCGTTTCCCCCGCTCTTGGAGGCCAATGCAATTCTAAACGGAAAAATAACGCATGCATTGGCGGAGCAAGGTTATCGTTGTCATGTAGTCACGATTCTCCCAGAAACTGGTACTAGCACCATAGACCAGAGTTTGGCGATCTTCTCCCATGAGCAAAATACGGTACACGGATATCGTTCTTACAAGAATTTTCGTCATGCGAGGGCGGCTTTGCCCTATCATTTTCTGCGCAAGTGTTTCCCCATGCTGGGACGATTGCCAGATCTGCACGTCTGGGATTATCGTAGAGCGCATAGATTGGCCCAGGATATTATTCTCCGTCACAAAATAGATCTCGTATTCTCGACTGGGTCTCCTTTTTCAGGCAATCTGCTTGGACTGCGCCTGAAAAAGGAATTCGGACTGCCTTGGGTTGTGCATTATTTCGAACCCTGGACGGAGCAGGTCTATATCCGCGGCAATCGACTTTGTCACTATGTCAATGGCAGCTTGGAACGCGCGGTGCTCGAGCGAGCCGATGCGGCGACGTTTATCTCCGAAGATATAATGGACTTGGCGATGGCCCCCTATCCGCAGTGGCGTGAGAAAGCAAATATATTCCCCTTGGGATTCTATCCCCCATCCTATCCAAAGGCAACGCGCGGGGTACGGGGAGAAAAATTGATATTCAGGTACATAGGTAATTTTTATGGTATTAGGACCCCCGTACCCCTTCTCCAAGCTGTGGCTAAGCTGAAAGAATTATATCCCATGATCGCCGAAAAATGCGAGTTCAAATGCGTAGGAGGCGTGCAACATGATGTCGAAGAGTTGAAGCGTCGGTACGGCATCGGGTCCGAGGTAGTATTCGATCCCCCCGTGAATTATGTCGAGAGCCTGCGCCTTATGAAAACGGCCGATGTACTGATGACAATCGATGCCATCGGTGAGGGAGAAGTCTGCTTACCGTCAAAGCTAGTCGATTATGTCGGCGCGCGTCAGCCCATCTGGGGCATGAGTCCTCTCGGTGGGCCTGCCGAACGGTTGGTGCGGGGAACCGGTGGGACCGTCGTTGCCCCGAACGATATAGAAGGCGCGGTCGAGAATATTAAGACAATGTGGGAACGCTATGCACAGAACGAGTATGAGCCAGATCTCAGGTTTGAAAAGGTGTATCGTCATTACTCGCTAGAAGGTGCTGCAAGGTCGTTGAACGATGTTCTGCGTCGGTGCTTGGCTATCGAATAGGAGGCTCTTTGCACTTCGATTCGCTTCCGTATTAGGCTCAGAGGGCTGCGGGTTGTCGAGCTATATGTGGGTTCGAGTGGTTGTTGGCAGGACTCACCCCGCTATCGGTTGTGGACGGCGATACAGTTTTTTCATCCATCATCAGGGTTCAATGAGAAAAATTGGCGATTTAAACATACCCGTAATGCCGGTCTCGATCGGGGTAGTTTTCATTTTTTGCGTTGGATTGTACCACATTCTATTATCCAACTATTTTCTCAACGATGACTTTGGTCGGATTATATGGTTAACTCCTTTGCGGGATATGGGGACGCTGGATGCGTTGATCTCGCTTTTTGCGAATAGTTATCATCCCGTCTATTATCGACCGTTTACCAATCTGGTCTTTTATGTTCTGCGGCAATTCTTCGGCCTCAATGCCGAATACTACTATCTGTCCTGTATCTTTCTTCATTTTGCATCGTGTGTCGCTTTTTTTTATTTAGTTCGTGAACTTGCTGATCGGCAGAGGGTGAAAGGTCGTTTTTTTCCAATCGTCGCCACTTTGTTGTTTACGGTAAACCCACGTCACGTCGAAGCTGTTTCGTATATCCACGATAATGAGAATGTGATATGTGGGCTGTTCTTTTTTTTAGGATTGTTCCTGTTTATCAGATATTGCAAAAGCCAGAGAGGGGCCTATCTGGCTTTCAGTGCAATCTCGTACATGTTCAGTTTGTTCGGTAAAGAAATGGGAGTCACGCTGCCCTTGGTATGTTTCGCATATTATGCTTTGGTCTTTGCGACCGATTGCAGCATTAAAGAAATATATTGCGATAGGGTCGTGCGCAAGTCAATTGGGGCGTTTACCTCTGTCATGGTCCTTTATATGGTGCTTCGTTATAATGGGTTGGGGATGCTCATTGGAGGAGGGGGGTTCACCGGTGACCTCGATTTCAGCTTGCTGAGGATGCTGAGGACGGGCCTGCAATCGATGATTGCTATGGGGTTGCCAAATGATGTGCCTGGTTTGCACGCAGCCGCAGTTTTCTTCAGGGGGCATATCGTACTATTTTGCGGATTGGGTCTGTTAAGCGGCGGATTTGTAGTATATAAAGCCAGAGATTATAGGGATCGAGTTTTCTGGTTTGGGGCGATCTGGGCGGTCCTAACACTCGTGCCTGTTTTGAACAACGGGATAGGGGTGGCTGAACTGACTGGAGGTCGATACTTATATGTGCCTTTGGCTGGTTTTGCGATTTGTCTGGCAAGTCTCCTGAGTCAATTCAAGACAATCAACAAAACTTTAGTCTGCGCCGGATTAATCATTCTCGTATATTCTTCGTTCACCTACCGAAATAATCTGCTAATGTATTCTGTATCCCAGATCTCTGAGGGTTTTCTAAGGGGTTTGGAGGAAGTCTTAGATATTGAAGGGCAAGAGCGTGTGGTAATTGTTCTTCCCAGCATGTACAAAGGCATGTATATGCTACAAAGCAGCTTGGATTCTGCACTGAATATCCTGTATGGAGATCGTGGTGTAGAACTAAACAACCGGATAGCCTTCATACTATATATGTTTGTAGAAAACCCTGCTGACTTTGATGTTAAAGTTGAGCATATTGGCGATATGACGCGAGTCGATATGGTAAGCGGGGCGCAGTTTTTCAGAAAAAAAGTGTTTTATGGCCAGAGTTTGTTGGATCGGATAGGCCTTTCTTTTCAAGAGAATACGAAGGTGAATACCAATGGGGACTACATTTCCAAGCGTGCGGAATTTACCAGCGTCGACCTGATTGTAGTACCGAAGTTGAAAGATCCCGGATCGGGGAATTTGATCTATCGGATCCGTGATGGAATATAACGATCTTGCGAGGCGACATATTTAAAGCAAGTAATTATATTCCAATATGGTCGTTTAATAGTTCCCCGTAGTCTTCGTTTCGCGTCCGAATTATTGGGCAATCTATGGATAGTAGGCGCTAGTACACTTTGAGGACGTTATGAGCACGGCTCTTGCCGGGTTGACTGTTTCGAGTTTATACGCTTTTACTGGCTTAACGGCATTCTACGGCTTTGAGCTGTCATTTGGTGAGATTATAAGGCTACTGGTCATCGTTTTTAGTTTGAACTGGCTTGTTCTCGTGCGCGATGTAGAGTCCAAGTGGAAAAACGAGAATCTGCAGTTTCTTTATTTTTTTCTCTATATATTCTTGCTGGCCCAGTTTCATCGCCTAACCGTCGACGGGGCTTGGCTAGCCGTTGCCGCGAACGGCCTGTTGGGCATTGCGTTTCTAAGCAGTGCAGTCAATGGTGGACTCAAGGGAGTTGTAGTTTCCCGTCGAGATAAAGTTGTGGTTGGCAGTATCGTGGTCGGGGGGCTGTTGTTTACGGCTTCCCGATCTTTTTCTGTCGGCGATATCAGCCAGTTAGTCACGGTTGACTGGCCTAGCTTGCTGTTGCTTGGCGAAGCCGTCCTCGTTTATCTACTCATGTTGTTTGTCAGACAAAATCCTGACACAGTTAAGAGGGGCCGGGGGGTACTCATAGCCGTATGCGTATCGACTGGCGTCGCGGTTTTGGTCGGGGGGGGGGCGAGTCGCCGTAGCATACGGCTATTATAGTGATGCAGTAGATGCTTTCGCGGTAGGTCGCTATGACGATATGCTGCACCATACGCAGCAGTTGATGGCAACCGAACCCGGACTGCAAACCGGGCTGCTTTCCGCCGCGCAGGTTCTGAAAACGTCTATGGATGCCGTGCCCGATGGCGAAGGGCAAGCTGAGGCATATGCCGTGATTGGCGATGTCGCCGCTTATGCAGGGGAGTGGGATAGGGCTGTAGAAGCGTATAATATCGCCGCTATAGTTGCCCCCAATTTCCCCGATATAAACCTCAAGCTCGCTGATGCTTCGTTTGAATTCGGTTATCGCAATAAGACCTTGAAGGAATACAGCGAGGCTGTAAAAGAGGCCGAAGTTGCACCTTTGCAGTACTGGGCTTATGCTGCTGCACTTGCGAGAATGGGCGAATGGCAAAAAGCGAATCGCCATATCGATACGGCTTTTGCTACAGATGGTGGTAGTGGGGATATAGGCGAGTTGATTGGCAATCAAGAGTATTTGTCTGTCAACTTAAGGCATCTGCTTTCCACGAAAGCGCTAGCCTATTTAAGCAGGCTGACGTTTTACGAGATTGGTGCCTTGTTGCGGCAAAGAGGATGGGGGGTATTGCACGGGAGTATGCAAATCGGTTCCACGGGGATCGCGTCACCGGTAGATATTATCGTAAGGAGTGGATTGCCGGGGGAAGAGTACTTGACGGTCGATGGGCGGCAGGTTTCCCCGCAGAAGAGAGGCTATAATATCGTCGTCATAGATCCGCACACTGGAGTGGTGGAAGACGCGGTCAGTTTTGATACCTGGGAAAATAGGGTTGATGGCCACAAGATGGGTGATTATTTAAGGAATATTCCAAGTGGCAAGATTGTGGCTGCAACGATTAGCGATGAAGGATCCGGAGCATTGGTACCGCGCGCGAGGGCTGGTTTAAGGGAAGTCGGCGTTCGGCGTTTTCCGATTTACGCCTGGAGGCATGCCTTAGTCGGCGTAAGGGGAACCCGCGGCAAGGCCGTTGAGTCGCTGGGGAACGGAGCGATTACGACAATCGGAGTATTAAAGGGAAATATTGCGGCTACCGATGCCGAGGATGCTGGTAAACTGAGGGACTTGTTATTCCAGGCCGCTACTGAGGCGCCCAGCAAGGTCGCGGTATATATACCTGATCTGCAGGTCGATGCGGTTATTACCATAGCGAGATATAAGGACTGATCGCGCCTATGTGCGGAATCGTTGGTGTGTGTGCGCGAAAAGGTGGGATCGAGGAGGGAGACCTGGCCCGAATGAGGGATACGTTGACCTACAGGGGCCCAGATGATGAAGGGCTGTGGGTCGACAATGATCGCCGTGTGGGCTTGGCCCACCGTAGGCTATCGATTATCGATTTGACGGTTGCAGGCCATCAGCCAATGGTCAGCGACAGCGGCGGGTCTGTTTTGTCCTACAATGGCGAAATATACAATTTCGTGGAATTGCGGGAGGAGTTAGAGGAGAAAGGGTGCCGCTTCAAATCGCGTTCAGATACTGAGGTCATACTGCACGCCTATGATGTATGGGGAATTGATGCGATCCGCAAGTTGAATGGAATGTTTGCCTTCGCTCTCTACGATCAGAAAAAAAAGCAATTAATTCTCGCTAGGGACCGATTCGGCGAGAAACCACTCTATTACTATGTGAACCGCGATTTACTGATTTTTGCGTCGGAGTTAAAGGCCATTAAGTCCCACCCTCGTTTCTCCGCTTCGATCGCGAGCGATCTAGCGTTACCGTATGTGGTATGGGGAAATTTTCCTTGTCCGGGCACGATTTTCGAGCATACGAAAAAACTTCCTCCAGCACATTATCTGATATACAATATAGAAACGCACGATTGCAATACCGTGCGTTACTGGCAGCCTGCGGAATATGTGGGGAGTTGCCCCGACATTTCCCTTCCGGAAGCGGTTGCGCGCTTGGACCCACTGCTGACCGATGCGGTGGCGAAACGGTTGGTTGCCGACGTACCCGTCGGGGCTTTTTTGAGCGGGGGGATCGATTCCTCGCTGATTGTCGCCGTGATCTCTCGCTTGGTCGACAATCTAAAAACCTTTACGATTGGCTTTGCAGAAACTGAATTTAATGAGGCGCCTTTCGCCAAAAAAATCGCTGAGCACTTAGGTACTGAGCACTACGAATATCGCGTTTCTCAGCAAGAGGCACAGGACCTTTTATTGCAGCTGCCGACCATATACGACGAGCCCTTCGCTGATTCTTCCGCAATTCCGACTTATATTGTATCCAAGTTGGCCCGGGAACAGGTCAAAGTCGCTCTTACTGGTGATGGGGGGGACGAGCTTTTTGGCGGTTATAACACCTACCCACATTTCTACCAGTCGCTGTTGTTGTTGGGTTTGCCGCAGGGGGCCAAGAGCGGATTGTCGAAATTGGTGGATTGGGCGGGCAGCGATCGAATGCGGAGGCACCGGGCACTCTTACAGCAAGACGAACCGTGGAAGTTATTCCTATATATAAACGAGCGGGCCAATACCAAGATCGGTGACGCTTGTAGCATAGTCTTAGGAGGAAAAGAGAGCCAGATCGCGGAATCGGCATTTGTAGACGCCTTTAAATCCGTTGCCCATCGTGGTCTGATGCAAAGCGCCCCATTTACCGATATGTCGACCTATCTCACCGACGATATATTGACGAAGGTCGACCGAGCCAGTATGGCGGTATCTCTGGAAGCGAGAGTACCTTTATTGGATCACCGGGTCGCCGAGTTTGCTTTGGGGCTATCGGTTAGCTGCAAGATGGGGCCGATGCGAAATAAGGGTAAAAGGGTGCTCCGCTCGCTGCTGGCCAATTACCTGCCCGCCACCTTGTTTGAGCGGCCCAAGCGAGGGTTTAGCATACCTTTGGCCCAATGGTTTAGGGAAGACATGCGCTGGCTGTTAAGCGAATATCTCGATCAGGGCAGGTTGAAAAAGGAAGGGCTGTTTGACGCTAAAGCCGTTGGGTGTATGGTACAGGAGCACCTCTCGCGCAGGCGGGATCGAGAAGCTGTGCTGTGGAGCCTGGTCTGTTGGCAGATGTGGAGAGAAAAGTGGCGTGTATAGAAGCGAGAGAAATTATGTGCATAGGCTATCAATGGGAAAATGCAGATGAGTGTGGGACTAGTTTAAAGCAAATTAAATCCTATAGTTTGGGAGTCACAGATTGAAACGAGGATTGTTGTCATTGTTGCGTTGTCCGCAGTGCGCGGGGAATTTTCGACTGGAAGAAAGCAAAGGGGATGAGCAGGAAGTCGAGGAGGGGACTTTAAGATGTGAGACCTGCGAGAACGAAAACCAGGTCCGAAATTTTATTCCGCGTTTTGTTGACAGTGAGAATTATGCGGCCGGATTCGGTTTTCAATGGAATCGCCATGCGCAAACCCAGTTGGACAAGTTTAACGGCACTAAGATTACGACAGAGCGGTTTTTTGACGGTACGCAATGGAAGCCGGACGAGGTCAAAGGGATGAATGTCCTAGAGGCGGGTTGCGGTGCGGGAAGATTTACCGATGTCATGCTCGCAGCGGGTATGCAGGTCTATTCACTGGATTATAGCAACGCAGTAGATGCCTGTTTGGTGAATCATGACTTGCACCCGAGTTTGAATATAGTGCAAGGTGATATGTGCAAGGTGCCTTATGCTAAGCAGAGTTTTGATCGGGTTTTCTGTTTCGGTGTATTGCAGCACACGCCGGATGTGCGGAAGTCGTTTTTTTCTTTGACGGAAATGGTGCGCCCTGGTGGGAGTATTGCCGTGGATGTTTACCGCAATACCTTGAAGGCCAGGCTGCATTATCCCAGGTATCTGTTGCGGCCCCTGGCTAAGAGGCTGGCGGCACCGAAACTCTACTCTGTTGTCGAAAAAATGGTGCATTTTCTGTTGCCTATCAGCATTGGGCTAAAGCGGATTCCGGTAATTGGAAAATATCTGTATCCATTGATACCTGTCGCCAATTATTGGGGAGATTTGCCCCTGGACAAGGAAATGATTAGAGAATGGTCGGTCGTCGACACTTTTGACTGGTTAGCCAGTTGGTACGACCAACCACAGAAGGCGGAAACGATTAAGTCCTGGATGGAAGAAGCTGGCTTTGTCAACATTCAAGTCCGGAATCTAGGGTCCTTTGTCGCGACTGGTGATAAGCCGCTTTAACTGTGGCCCCTATCGCTCGCTCTATTCACCTGTCCGAGCAACTTCAGCGCCATGGCGTGGGGTTGCTCGTCGTACTCTGTGGTGTTGTGCTCAGGGCATTCTACGCTTTTTATTTCGAGCCCTTTTTGCACTGGGACGAGGCGCCACAGGCCTTGATGGCTTTGAAGATTGCCCAGGGGGAGATGTTTCCCTGGGTTCATTTTCAGTTGCCTTATATCGGCGCAGTTGAACAATATGGGCTATCCCTGT
>JACLAC010020302.1_pt1 | contig 10797 bp, 6 predicted proteins | sample 8027881 | NCBI WGS metagenome assembly JACLAC01 (sample SAMN15725517, study PRJNA655200) | protist metagenome | isolation source: fluorescence activated cell sorting (FACS) single amplified genomes of... | place: Spain: Blaines Bay Microbial Observatory, Mediterranean Sea | collected 2016-01-19 | reverse complement strand
TTTCAGGGATAGCCGGATCAGGAAGGATTTGGTCTGGAAGGGGAACCATTGGTCGAACTTACCGGAAAGGTGACGGGTCCATTTGGCGAGATCCACAATCCCAACCACATGCAAAGAGAAGAGGACCACCCCCAAAATCACGAGTGGAATGAACATAAACTTGAACTTGATGGAATTGGCCAGGGCCACCGCACTGATGCTCAGGGCCACGGAGATGCCGTAGATAACCGAAACAGTTTGAGAATGGTCCATACCCGTATTCAACAGCTTGTGGTGGAAGTGCCGCTTATCGGCACTAAAGGGGCTGCGTCCCTCACGGATCCGGCGGATGATGGCCCAAATGGTATCGGCAATGGGAACCAGTAGGACCATGACCGGTGTGATCAGGGTCAAAGCGGTTACGGATTTGAGGTTGCCGGCAATGGAGAGGGTGCCCAGGCAATAGCCGAGAAAAAGGGAACCGGTATCGCCCATAAAGACTTCGGCGGGATGGGTATTGTACCTCAAAAACCCAAGAATGCTGCCGATAAACACGAGGCAAAGGGTAAAGATGGCGTAGTCGCCCCGCTGGTAGGCGAGGATCCCGAAACTGGTGAAGGCGATCAGTGAAATACCGCTGGCCAGGCCATCCAAACCATCGCTCAGATTGATGGCATTGGTAATACCGACGATCCACAAAATGGTCAGTGGCCAGGAAAGGAAACCCAGGTTATAGTTGGAGCCGAGAACACCACCGAGAAAATCGATATTCACGCCGCTCAAAGTCATGGCAGCCAGGGCGGCCACAACCTGTCCGAAAAACTTGAGTTTGGGCTCGAGCCCCAGGCTATCGTCAATAATGCCCACAATCACGATGATGACCATGCCCAGGAAAATGCCCCGAAATTGTTCGAATCCGTTGAGGAAAATGAGAAAGGTGAGCATACATCCGAAGAACATGGCCAGCCCGCCCATCCTGGGTACCCGCTCGGTATGGACCTTACGTTCATTGGGTTCATCAATGACACCGGCCGCATGAGCCAGTTTTTTGATTGGAGGAACTAAAAGCAAGGTAGTAATCATCGAGGTTATGAATAGAAAGAAGTAATTCAAAGGACCTCCATCGGGGACCCCACCCCAGACCATGTCAAGTTGGAAACAAGAACAGGCGGCTTATTATATCCAAGACCTTGGTTTTTCACAACGAGGGTTTCGATTTTTTTGCAAAAACCTGAATTCTAAGAACTACCAGGCTTGGTGACCGTTCAGTTCCAAAGACTTGCAAATTAAGGGCCAACTACGGATTCTAAAAAGGAAACCAGCCGAGAAGCCTGAGCCTGGACCGTCATTTGGGAACGGACCCAATCCCGTCCGTTTTGTCCCATTTCCCTGCGCAGATCCGCGTGGTCCAGTAACTTGCGGAGGGCAAAAACCCAGGTTTCCTGATCTTCGGCCAGATACCCGGCGCGCGATTCGGAAATGTATTGGGTATTGACCCCAACGGAGGTAGCGACAGCGGGAACACCCGCGGCCAGGTACTGGATCAACTTGAGGCCGCACTTGCCTTCCGACCAGGGTGTTTTCGTCAGGGGCATGATACCGATATCGAAAGTGGCGATTTGTTCCGCCTCCGAATCTTCCGACCAGGGAACCTCCTCAACCGGGTACCCGTCAGACGCCACCGAGGCCCCGACTACTTTGAGCTTGAACTGATGGGTTGCCGAGAGTTCCTTCAAAGCGGGTCTCACCTCTTCCAAGAAAGGGCAGGTATTTCGGGTCCCGATCCAGCCGATAGTACTCCCCTCCCCTATTGGCACTACCGAGGCGTACTTCGACCAGTCGACGACGGTGGGAACCACCAATGTGTTGCCATTAAAGGCCTTCACATAATCCTGTAAAAAGGGATTGCCCACGACCACGCCGCCGGCCCCGGCCAGAATTGACCCAAACTTGTCTTCCAGCAGGGGTTTCCCACGATAGCGCAGCCAGTTGGCATCATCAAATTCGTAAATCCTCTTGCGGGGTAGCAGTACATGGAAAAGTTTTTCGGGCCATGCGGGTAGGAAGGGCACCAGTTCTCCTTCGATCCAAGCCAGATCGTGCCTCGAGCCCCTGAGACAATGGGCCAGCCTGGCAAGGGCACGGTTGAAGAAGTAGAGGGGGTTGACCCTCCGGTTGTGAAACAGGACATCCAGGTAGGTATCGGTAAAAAAAGGCAGAACGGTCACAGAATGACCACGAGCGTTCAATTCCGGTAGATATTGGAAAAAGCGATAGCGGGAACTGGGTCCGCGCACGGGATACTTAGTCAGAATAAGTATCTTCAAAGATCAGCCCTCTCGAAGGTAGCCACATCCCAAGCAGCCAGCCAGAATGCCTTCATGGTTTGCAGGGGGCGGTTTTGGGTGATGATCCCATGAATGGAATGTGTCACCAGATCCAGTGACACAATAACCAAAAGGGGAAACCAGGTCCAGCGTCCCCTGTTCTTCCGGAAATAATGGCGCATGGATCTCATGGTCCGGCGTATCGTTGCCACCTTCACTTTTTTCGAGGAGCCACCGCCTTCATGCCAGACCCGAGCCCCGGCCTCGTAGAACACCTTGAACCCGGCTTTTCGGCAACGCAGGCAATAGTCTACTTCCTCGTAATACATGAAAAAGGCGGTGTCCAGTTTTCCAATTTTTTGCAGCAGCTTGTCTCTGATCACGAAAAAGGAACCCATCACCTGGTCCACCTCCCGTGAACCTAGATGGTTAAAATCCCCCATTTTATAGGCGTTTAAAATAGGGTGACGGGGAAACAGGCGACTGAGTCCACTGGCCTCTAAAAATTGAAACCAAAGTGTAGGAAACCTCCGGCAACTGGGTTGTACTTGTCCATCCGGTCCAATCATGGCACCTCCCAGTACACCGATCTCCGGATCCGAATCCAGCCGAATTCGGATACAGTCCAGGGCTCCGGGCAAGATGCGCACATCGCTGTTGACCAGAATATGGTAACGGCCCCGGCTCAGTTGGAAAAGGGCCTTATGGCCACCGGCAAATCCCAGGTTCCGCTCATTTCGGACAAGGGTTACTTCCGGATAGCGGGTTGCCACCATCTCTGCCGAACCGTCCCCGCTGTGGTTATCGGCGACCAGGACCTGAACCGGTTCATCCCCGGCAGTTTGGAAAATGGAGGCGAGGCATGTATCAAGCAGGTCTCGGGTATTCCAATTCACGATTGCAAAGGTAAAGATGATATCGGTCAAAATCTTCAAGCTCCGTAAGGTCCTCATCGGGCCAGGCGCATTCTAACCCGAAAACCAATCGCCGGCCAAAAAAAAGAGTGGGGGGCAAGGTACACAGTGGTAACCTGGCCCGGTCTAGAGGAAGACTGTTGCACGTCTTGCCAGGGCAGGAGGTGTGGTGTGGGAATCCGCCATGGTGCCGGCGGCTAGGGCGATGGGAATGGATTTTCTTTCCCGGACAACAAGGGAGCTGACCGTCAAATCACTGCCCACCTAATTTCAATTTCAGGAGTCATATATGTGGGCACCCTCAATCACCAGTCCAGCAGAGGGAAAAAAGGTCAGGCCGGGTATCATTTTTCACTTTCTATCCCTTGGTTTAAGGCTACCTTGACACTCAAAAAATAATCCTCGACTTACCTTGATTGTCTGATCCTTTTAAAATAAACTATTTATGTGAGGTGTGATTCTCATATAACCCGGTCCAGTCTACCGAGGTGGATTTTTTTGAACGGCCCCATTCGGTGTAATCCACTACTCATGGGCTTTGTTCCGGATGGCCCAAAGCCTCCGCACAGCATTGAACAATCACACATTTACAAAAAATTGGTGTAGAGACACATGACTAAGTCCAGAATTTTAGTGGTCGAAGATGAAGGTTTGATTGCGCTCAACATCCAAAAACGTTTGGAGAAGCTAGGGTATGAAATTGTCGGACATGCGGCGAGCGAGGAAGAGGCGATTTCACTGGCCGGCTCGAACAAACCTGACCTGGTGTTGATGGATATCCAACTGGAGGGCCCCGGTGATGGAATCCAAGCCGCCGAAACCATTTTCAAGCGTTGGCAAACACCCATCGTTTTTCTCACGGCATACTCGAACAGCGCCTTTCTGGAACGAGCCAAGGTTGCGTTTCCCTATGGGTATCTGGTCAAACCCTTTCGGGAGGAACAACTCCACGCCGCCTTGCAGATGGCACTCCATAAAAACCGGCAGGAACGCATTGCGCGGGGTGTCCATGCCTGGTCATTGTCTTTTGTGCGCACGCTCCAGGATCCGGTATTGGTCGTCGATATGGAGCGCAGGATAACCTTCATCAACGATGCCGCCGCCACCTTACTCGATGAGGACCCTACCTCGTTGACAGGTCGTTCCTTGAAACAGATCTCCCAAATCAAAGAACATTTTTTCGACAGCTTCAGTGGAAACCAAACGTTTACTGAAGAGGACCGGACTGTTTGGTTGGTACCGGCCGCTTCGGCCCCTATTCCAGGTATTATCTATCCGATTCGCGACGAACAAGACCGGGTGATCGGTGTCCTGATGCAATATGAGACCGGTACCGGCACTGATGGGGATTCCCCCACGACCACGGCAAGCATGGATTTCAAGGGTACCGATCCCAATACTTGCGCGATCCTCGAGGAAATCGCCGCCATACTGCCGCGACTCGTGTATATTACCGCCGCTTCGCCCTACTGTGAGGTAACCTGGGACACGCCTGAATGGTCCTCCCGCGATTACCGTATCCCCATTCAAACCTTGGATAAACTTTTCCCAGACCGGCAATTATTGCGCATCCACCGTTCCTACCTGGTCTCCACCGGCCGGGTACTATGTACCCAACTCAATGAGAACACCTGTTACGAAATATGGCTGAAAACCCGCACCGGTATCAAAATTATTCCCATGGGACGATCCTATCTGCCCCGCCTCAGGGAACACCACCCAGAATGGTTCGGCCAGTGAACATGGGACTACCGGTAGCCCCGATGAACCGGCAAGCAACTCTCTCGACCTCAAAACAATGGTAGTGCCGTTCCTTGTCGTTGACAAATAAGGCTGTTGCAACCTATTCCTGTAACGAGCACGATTATAATGAGTTAGACTAAGTTATTTTTATGCTTTTTCTATTACCGGCTTGTTGTTGGCGACATCCCGGTTGTGTTTCCAACCAGGATATGGGACAGTATTTTCAGGTTCGGGACCGGAAATGCCGGACCGGCAAAAGTGAACTCCCGTTTGGTCGGGGAAACCTCCCATCTTCGCCATTCGGCAGGTCATGATTCCGGCCCGAACGGCAAAAAATAACATCAAGGAAAACGAATATGTATCTCAAGGCTAAAGCATGGATCCCTTTATTCCTTCTTTGCATCACCGTAGTTACTGCCAATGACCAACTTTATACCGGAACCTTTCAAAAGAAAAAGGAAAAAATCGCCGGCACCTTCACCATCAAAAAGAACGGTGATAAAACGGTCCTCGAACTGAGCGATGATTTTAAAACCCGATCGGGGCCAGACCTGCAGATCATCATCTCACCGGTGGCTTTCGAGAAAGTAAACGGAAAAAATGCGCTGAAGAGTGGTGCTGTCAGCATCGCACCCCTGAAATCCAACAAAGGCGGACAGGTCTTCGAAATCCCGGCGGACATGAACCTCGCCGATATGAGCTGTATCCTCATCCACTGTGTGAAATACTCTCGGCTATGGGGTGGTGCACCACTGCAGTAGAGCAGGAAAACATTCGGTGTTCTATCGAGCTCCGTTTTTTTTAACTCTTCGAATTATACCAGAGACAAAATTTCGCTCATGAGTCAAAAAAACTGTACAATAATTAGGACACAAGGTTTGCTTGTGCCACCAACCAACACTTTATAGCAGCACCTTGCGGTGAAGCCGCTCGAGGAGAGAGTTGAGATGAAAAAAGTCAAAATCGCCTCATTTAAAGACTTGAAGGATCGAGAACCCGCCAGTGCCCTCGTGGCCAATGTCGATCTCGTCATCATTCGTTACGGCAATGAGGTGTCCGTATTATATGGCCGTTGCCTCCACCGGGGGGCATTACTGGCCGACGGTCATGTAGAGGGGAACAACCTGATATGTGGTGTCCACCAATGGGACTACCGTTTCGACACCGGCATAAGTGAATACAAAAACGACGACAAACTGCAAAAGTTCAATGCTTGGATTGAAGACGACGGCGTGTGGGTAGATGAAGATGAGATCGCCGCCTGGGAAAAAGAAAATCCACAACCCTACCAGCGGGACCAGTACCAAGGGGCTTATGAAGATCCCCACGGTACGATCGAGGAACCCCATGTCAAGTTCATCCACCATCTAGCCACTCATGGTCTCAAGAAAACAGGGCACCACGGGCCGGTTTCGGCCATGGGTGTAGCACGCCAGGAGGTGCCGAGCTGGGATGACCTACAGTTCGTTGTGGGCCAGCTCCACAATTTCCCTCAATTGGACGAGGTATCGGTAGGTGCCGAACTAGTGATCGGGCCTCGTGCTGCCAAGCCGTTACAGCTCGACATCCCGATTTTTGTGTCGGACATGAGCTTCGGCGCCCTTTCCGAGGAGTCTAAAACCGCGTTGGCGATGGGAGCAGAACTTGCCGGTACCGGTATCTGTTCCGGAGAAGGCGGCATGTTGCCCGAAGAACAGGCGGCCAATAAGCGTTACTTTTACGAATTGGCCTCGGCTCGTTTCGGGTTCTCCTGGGACAAAATGGACAAGGTCCAGGCCTTTCACTTCAAGGGCGGCCAGGGTGCCAAAACCGGAACCGGTGGTCACCTGCCCGGGGATAAGGTCAAAGGTAAGATCGCCAAAGTGCGGGGCCTGGAAGAAGGCGAACCAGCCATCTCACCGTCTCGTTTTCCCGATTGGCATAGTCTCGATGACTTTAAACGGTTCGCCGATCAGGTGCGCGAGCGCACGGGCGGCATTCCCATTGGTTTCAAACTCTCCGCCCAGCACATCGAGGAAGACCTCCATGCAGCACTCGGGGTGGGTGTCGACTACGTGGTTCTCGACGGTAGAGGCGGAGGGACCGGTGCCGCACCGCTTATCTTCCGCGACAACATCTCGGTACCAACGTTGCCCGCCATAGCCCGTGCCCGGCGCTACCTGGACCGAACCGGAAACAGTGACGTCACGCTGATTGCTACCGGAGGTTTGCGCACCCCGGCTGACTTCGCCAAAGCAATGGCCCTCGGTGCGGACGGCGTGGCCGTTTCCAATGCCGCCATTCAAGCAATCGGCTGCCTGGGCATGCGCGCCTGCAACACCAACAACTGCCCCGTAGGTATCGCATCCCAAAAACCGCATCTGCGCGAACGACTGGTACTCCAACCCGCCGCCGAACGCCTGCAACGGTTTTTCCTGGCATCGGTCGACTTGATGAAAATCCTCGCCCGTGCTTGCGGACATACCCACCTCAACGAGCTCTGCCTCGATGACCTGAGCACTTGGAAACGCGAGATCGCCTATCTGACCGGGGTCCGCTATGCCGGCGTAGTGCCCCTTTGATCCTAACGGCGAAAAAGCTTCCCCGTTCCGGCCACCTCCCCAAAGAGCGGGGAAGCGTCCCACATCACTCAACCCGATACCCGCAGGATTTCCTTTCCCATAACCATTTTCCAAGATAAGGTTTAGGTTTGACGAACGACATGCAAATCTGGCCGAGTTCTAATTGAGGTTTATCATGAGTAAAGAACAAAAAGGTGACTATAGCTGGCACAAAGTATTGAAAAAAAATGAGTTACCTGAAGGCCGTGTCAAAACGGTGGTTGCAGGTACCATCAGCCTTGCCGTAACCCATTTCCAAGGCAAATACTCCGCACTCTACAATAAGTGTCCCCACCAGGGTGGACCCTTGGGTGAGGGTTCCATAGAAAAGGGTTGGCTCCGTTGCCCCTGGCATGGCTGGGATTTCCATCCCCACACAGGTAAACCACCCGGCGGATACGACGACGGTGTGGATACGTTTCCCATCGAGGAACGGGAAGACGGTATCTATGTTGGCCTGCCACCCAAACTGCCGGCAGGTCGCACCGCCTCCGATGTCATGGTCGAGACAATGGTCAATTGGGGAGTCAAACATGTTTTCGGCATGGTTGGTCATTCCAACCTGGGTTTCGCCGAGGCCATGCGCAAACAAGAAGAAAAAGGGAACCTCCACTTTTTCGGGATCCGGCACGAGGGCGCCGCCGCCTTTGCCGCCTCGGCCTATGCCAAGTTGACCGGCAAACCCGCGGCCTGTTTTGCCATCGCCGGTCCGGGCTCTACCAACATGCTCACCGGGTTGTGGGATGCCAAGGTGGACCGTGCCCCGGTCCTGGCGCTCACCGGTCAGGTCGATACTCAGGTCTTGGGCCCGGGCGCATTCCAAGAGGTCGATCTGAAATCCGCATTTGCAGCGGTGTCCTGCTGGAGCCAGACCGCCCTTCATTCCAGCAAACACGGTGAACTGATGACCCTCGCCCTTAAAAACGCCATACTCAAACGGGACGTAGCCAATCTCATCCTGCCCAATGAAGTCCAGGAAATGGCCGTCAATCTCTGTACAAAAGCATCGGGACCAAAGGGCCGCATGACCCCCCTCGATATTACCCCCCCAGCCTCTTCGGTCGAGAATATGATGGGTTTGATCAACGCCGCCAAACGGCCAGTCATCATAACCGGCCACGGTGCCCGTTTCCATATGGACTCCATTACTAAACTCGCCGAAAGGCTCAATGCTCCGGTGGTCACCACTTTCAAAGGAAAGGGACTGATATCGGATAACCACCCACTGGGTTGTGGGGTGTTGGGCCGGAGCGGAACACCCATCGCCAGTTGGTTCATGAACGAATGCGACCTCTTGATCGTTTTCGGTGCATCCTTTTCCAACCACACGGGTATCACCCCCAAGAAACCCACCATCCAGGTCGACTTCGATCCCATGGCCTTGGGCAAGTTCCATGCAGTTGATGTGCCCGTCTGGGGTGAAATTGGCGTTGTCTCCGCTTTGATCTTGGACCAACTGGGCGAGGTGGACACCGTAGACCAGCGACCTGAAGTTGCCGAACGCTGGAAGATCTGGCGCAAGGAAAAAGAAAGACGGGAATTGGACGACCTCGGCAAGGGCGTCAATTCGGCATCCATATTCGCTGCCTTGACCCGCAACACGCCCGACAACGCCGTCATCGCTGTTGACGTGGGTAACAACGCCTATTCATTCGGACGTTACTTCGAGTGCTCCGGACAAGCTGTCCTCATGTCCGGGTATCTTGGATCCATAGGGTTCGGATACCCCGCGGCCATGGGCGCATGGGTTGCCGCTCCCGAACGAGCGATCCTGGCCGTTACCGGTGACGGCGGTTTCGGACAATATTTGGCCGAAGTCAATACCGCGGTAAAATACAATATGAATATCACCCACATCCTGCTCAACAATCACGAATTGGGTAAGATCACCAAAGAACAACGGGCCGGGGAGTTTGAGAAATGGAAGACCTCCCTACACAATCCTGACTTTGCCGAGTATGCCACAAACTGTGGCGCCCTGGGCATCCAGGTCACGGAAAAGTCCCAGTTGGATGAGGCCATCAAAAAAGCCCTTGCCCACGAGGGCCCGGCCCTTGTGGAAGTGATCTGCGACGCCAGCTTGATTTAACTCAGGTATGGAAACAAACCGTCCTCGGCGAATGCAGGCCGAAAAAAATGAATTAGCGATGATTAACCCCATCGCTAATTCATCTCAACAGGTGAGCCGGTTTCCTTTCGGGTTCCAAACCGGCCGCCTTTGAGTTCCTTAAAAAATGAATCAAACTTTCGGCCATGGGCCAGATAGGTCGAACAAACCCAGAGAGATAACTACTGCCCAAACCTTCGTGGGTTCTTCTCATGCCCAGAAAAACCCACGGCGAAACGACATAGGAGACATTTATGGATAACTCAGTTTTTGCATTGGTAGCATTCTTTATCTTGGCGTTTGGCGCCATATCCGGCCGGATCACCAAGACAATCCTCACGCCACCCATGGTGTTCGCCGCTTTCGGATTCTTGATGGGTGGGGCTGCACTCGGCCTGGTTGATTTGGATATAGAACATCCCATGATCCATCTGATCGCCGAGATCACTCTCGTCCTCGTACTCTTTACCGATGCCTCACGCATCAACCTCAAACGACTCCGAAAAGAACACGATATTCCTTTCCGCTTACTGGCCATCGGGCTCCCCTTGACCATGATTCTTGGTGCCTTGATTGCCTACCCCTTGTTTCCCTCCCTGGGAATTTGGGGAGCCCTCGTCCTGGCTGTGATCCTGGCACCCACTGATGCCGCCCTCGGTCAGGCCGTCGTCAGTAGTCCCAAGGTTCCGACCCGCATCAGGCAGGCACTCAACGTCGAGAGCGGCCTAAACGATGGTTTTGCCTTACCCATCCTTTTATTTTTTCTTTGTCTCGCCCTGTCCACCACTGGGGGAGGTGAAGGCGAAGGGAACTGGCTGATCCTGGCTGGTAAACAAGTTATTCTGGGCCCGCTTGCCGGTATTGCGACCGGGTTTTTCGGAGGCAAACTGGTCCTCCGCGGTTCTAATTCCGGCTGGATGAATGAATCTTTTCAGAGGCTTTCATCACTGGGACTCGCCCTATTTGCCTTCGCATTCGCAGAGTTGCTCGGTGGCAACGGCTTCCTGGCTGCCTTTTGTGCCGGCTTGACCCTGGGCAATACAGCCGTCGGTATGTGCAAATGCCTCTACGAGTTTGCCGAGGCCGAGGGCCAGCTCCTCACCCTGGTGACTTTTTTGTTTTTCGGA
>JACLAC010018882.1_pt1 | contig 10800 bp, 9 predicted proteins | sample 8027881 | NCBI WGS metagenome assembly JACLAC01 (sample SAMN15725517, study PRJNA655200) | protist metagenome | isolation source: fluorescence activated cell sorting (FACS) single amplified genomes of... | place: Spain: Blaines Bay Microbial Observatory, Mediterranean Sea | collected 2016-01-19 | reverse complement strand
TACTCTGGTGTATTCCCACGGTGCTTGTTTTATTTGGCAGTTCTTGCGCTCATTACGAGTGCTACGTCCGTTGAGGACAATGACACGGCTGCCTGGGATGAAGCCTCTGATCAAAACAATTATCAAGGCAATTGGAGACTTGACTAGGGTGGTTCTTCTTCTCATTTTTGGGATCATCCTCTTCGGGATTTTCGGCCTTGATATTCAGAAGGGAGGGATGCGAGGGCGATGCTATTTCCACCCGACCGACAATCAATTCACAGACCGCGCATATGCGAGGTTGATAAGTCAGCAGACACCATTTGTTGTGGAGTCGGCAAGCGACACGATCTGTGCACCTGCAGGTTGGGTACGAAGCGAGGGCAATCCGCTCGGTGGTGTGGGCTGCGAACCAGCAGCAATAGATGGTGTGTTTTACAATGTGACATGCAGTCGTAAGAAATGGTGTCAACATCATAGGAACACCAAAGACCCAACCAAATGGGGGGATTGGTGCAGATATGATTACAACGCGAATCCCTTTGATTTCGGCGCTGGATGGTTTAGCTACGACAACATCCTGGGAGCATTCCTCTGTATTTGGCAGACGCTCACCAACGAGGGTTGGGTGGACTTGATGTACAGTATCGGTGACGGCGTGAGCATCTGGGGTTCTCGGTGCTTCCACTTCTGTTGGGTGGTGCTGGGCAGCTTGATTATCATACAACTTGTTCTTGGTATGCTATCAACTTCATACAACCAGGCGATCGACGACGAGGCGCATCATTCAGAACGCGAGGCGCTGAGCTTGGAGGCAATATTGATGCAATGGGATCGAGATGCGCTCAAAATGAAGAAAGATAGGCGCAAGGGCTCCAAGTTTTTCAAAAAGGGTTCCGGCGAGATGGAGGAGGAGGAGAAGGAACATGATCGCGATATCGAGGACAGCTTCCGGCATACGATTTTTGAAAAGTGGAGCAAATTCAGGGCAATATTCCGAACATTGGTTACCATGCCCAGGTTTTCGGATTTTATCACCTTTGCAATCATCATCAACACGTTCAACATGATGATTTTCACGTGGCACGACCAGAGCTACTACGAAGACCAGCTGTGTAAACGGCGTTGTGATCTTGATCCGCATTTGCCAGCTAGTGCACGGGCCGATTGCTCGGGTCCCCTCTTCAACCACACCTATGATTCCGATGGTCATCGTGGGGGACAGCGTCCGCAACAAGAAAAGTTTTGCTTTCTCAAGAATGACGCAGAACATCAATTCCCATCATGGAGCAAATTTAATGGAGCAAATTGTTCGACCTATACCAATATCGACGTGAGTGAAATCGAGAAAATCAATTTGTGCCAGCAGGTTCGTCCAGGTGTTCCGGGACAGGGATGCTGGTGGAAGGACAATTCTTGTCAACTTGGTCTTTACAGCTCCTCTGACTTTGCGAAGCTGGATGTGGTCCGCGAATCTGGCACAGGCATTTTAGAACCATCATCACAAATCTCTATTCGGCACTTATGCGGCGAGAATTCACTAGATTTCGAGCTTCTTTGTTCAGCATATCGAAAAGATTGGACCGGTGCTTCTCATATCGTAAATGACGTGCTGACATACATCTTCATCTTCGAGATGGTGGCGAAGCTGACAGGCCTTGGCCCAAGCGAGTATTTCGGCGACACATTCAATATTCTAGATTTTGGCATTGTAATGGTCAGCATCTTTGAAAAGTTGAATCTGGTTGAATTAGATTCTGTATCAGTATTCCGAACGCTTCGACTCACTCGTCTGCTGAAACTCATGAGGTCATTGCCTGAGGTGCAGCAGATCCTTCGCGCACTCATAATTGCGCTCGGCTCGATGACCCCACTCATGATCATTCTCGTAATTTTCATCTTTATGGCGTCTGCGCTGATGATCACAATGTTTGGAAACCGTTTTCGATTTGTGAAGAGCGATTGGCCTCGAAGTAACTTCGACTCCTTCTTCATGAGCGAGCGCGGTCATGGAGCTTTCACGACTATTTTTCAGATGTTGACAACTGAGAACTGGAACACGATCATGTATAATTGTATTCGGACAAATGACAGGAATGGGGATACATGGCAAGATGCCATGTTTGCATTGCCCAGTGTCATGATTGTTCTCATAGGTAATTATATTTTCATCAACCTCTTCATTTCAATTCTACTTGAAGGATTCGAAGCAGACGCTAGCAATGAGGAGGACAGGAAAAATTTGCAAAAACCGCCCTCAAAGTCATCCAAAATCTTGTCTTTTGTTCACCGACTGGCTTCCGGTCGCAAGTCGGGAAAAGTGCAGCCTGGTGATGGTCCAGATCGCAATGATCGATCCGCAAGCGTGAAAAATCTGCTCAGCAGAATTGGCAGTATGAAAAACAGTCGTCACGATCTGGTTTCAGAAGAAGTGCCAATAGAGCCAGCCGAGGAGGAGGAGCCAGCGGACGAGGAGAAGACAGACAACAAGGTGAAATGCTTGGGCCACTTTGGTAAGCCGGTCGAATTTGCGAAAGACAGGTCTCTTTTCTTATTTGCGGCTGATAATCCAGTCCGTATTCTCGCTGGATCGATTTGCCAACATCCCATTTTTGAAAACGGCTTCATTCTATTTTGCATATTGATCACGACGATACTCCTTCTTTTCGAAAGACCTGTCTGGAGTGTCGTTTGGCAAAGTTGTCCTCAGGCGCCTGATTATCTAGATTGCAGCGGACTGCCCCCCGGCCACGAGGTCATTCATTGCGAGCCTATGGCCACGCATAAAGATTTCGGGAGGGTGTGGAAGCCATGTGATGATCCGGATGTATCGCAGCGTGCACCATGCTGCAGCGATGCTCAGTTGTTCTTTATTTTCTCTCAGTTGGATAGGATCTTTAGCGTCATTTTCGTTATCGAGATGAGCCTGAAGATGTTGACCGACGGGATGGTCTTGCATGAAAATTCGTACTTGCGCAATCCTTGGAATATGCTTGATTGCATGATTTCAATCTTGGGCATGCTGAGCGCATTCGGGGAGGGAAGCTCTTTCAAGAGTCTAAAAGTTCTTCGAGTTGTGCGTGCCCTGCGACCCCTGCGTGTCATCAGAAAACATCCAAATTTGAGAGTAGCTGTTCTTGGCCTGCTTTCAAGTGTTCCAGCCATTATAAATGTCATGCCACTGCTCCTCTTTTGGTATGCGTTGTACGCAATGCTTGGAGTGTCGCTTTACAAAGGAATGTTGTACAGCTGCTATGACCCACAGGAGATGAGTTTTCTTGGCGCAGCTGAAAGCCAAGGAGGACCTAAGTGGGAGTCCTCCGCGACATTAGCTGGTCCGGATTCGGTGCCAAGTATAGTCGAGTGCGTGACTGCTGGCGCAGGTAATGCCGTTTGGAAGCAAAAACCGTATTCTTTCAACAATTTTTTCTCCGCCTGCTTGACCCTGTGGGAGATGGCCACCACTGAAGGCTGGTTGGATGTGATGGCGGCTCTCACGGATTCACCTAATTTGCCGGGTGTAACTCCTCTTCCCAATCTATTCCCATTCTTCCCGACAATATTCTGCATGGTTCACATTTTCTTCGGGTCTTTTATTTTCATGAACGTAATCGTCTCCAAGGTCATCGATAATTACGTGAAAGTGAAGGTAAAAAATGGGACGTCGATCTTCCTCACCAAGGAACAAAAAGAATGGAAGTCAACAAGGATGCTCATAATGAAATTGAAGCCACGCCAGCGAACAGAGGGCCCATCAAATCCATTCCGCAAGTTCTTTTTTGACTTGTGCATGCACTCTCATTTTGAGTTGTTTTCAGTTCGAGTTGATTTCGAGTTGTTCATCACGGTCATGATTGTTCTCAACATATTGAGCATGATGGTCAATTCTCTCGAGTACGAGGCGATTGAGTGCTTCACAGCGTCGATGTTTTGGATCAACTTTGTTTTCACTGTGGTTTTCTTCGTGGAAGCAGCGATCAAAATGACTGGCCTTGGTCCGAGGTGGTACTTTCTGGATTCATGGAATATTCTGGACTTTAGTGTTGTAATATTAGCTCTCGTGGTCTTGGCCATGGACATTCACACCAAACAGTTTCTTTGTGACACGACAGGGGATGACGACAATCTTTCCGTTCTCCGCATTTTTCGGGTATACCATTGTCATAAAGTGCATAGATTGCCAGAATACGCATCCAAAACATGGATCTCGAGCTTCGATGGGATTACTAACTTGTCTTGATGTACGTGTGGGGCGAACATTGATGTTTGTGCGTATAGGCACTCCGTATTTTAAGGGTTTTCAAGCTCATACGGCGACTCCGTGCTCTGCAAGCTATGCTCACTACCTTCTACGTCTCACTACCGTCCGTCATCAATTTTGGCGGTCATGCAACTCTCGTTGCTTTCTTTATTTGCATGCAGATGCTTTGTAAGATGAATGTGTTTGTTTGCAGCCGCCAAAGGTGATGTCCTGATTTGCTTTCACTTTTGCTGACATGTGGTTGAACATATTTGTAACAGCTCTGTCCCTTCTAGTGCTTTCCATCTTTTCTGTTCTCGGTAAGTGTCAAACTTGCTTGGACTGGACTCTGGATGTTCTTCGTTCCATGGCTATACATTGGAGATTGTGAGTACTGAATTGGCAAACTCGGCTATACACAAAATTCTTCCAACCCGGAACTTGCACCCGGAACTTGCAGGAATGTGGCTCTTTTTCAATGTTAATCTTCATCAAGATGCCGGAGAATTCATGGATGAAAATGTGAGCTACGAGCACTTCGACACGGCTTTCTTTTCTCTTTTCCGTCAGGTGAACTCATATCCTTACGTGGCTGCGCGTTTACACGCTCGGATGGGTTGTAAGACGAACCATTCATATGTGCTTTGCAAACATCCTCCGCTTTATCAGACACCACGAAAAAGTTGAACCCTGTTGATTGCATCCCTGTAATGCAGGTCTTGCTCGTGTGCTACAATGCTGGACTTTGAATGGAAATGCATTCTGACTCATGATTCACCCTGTACATTTGGCAGACGACTGGGGAGGCCTGGAATGGCATTATGTACTATTGTTCGGAGTCGGATCCGTATTTGGGCTGTGCTCTTACCCACAGCCATTTCTTGGTGAGGACGCTGAGCATGTGAATGACCTTCATACATTGGTGACCCACCTTCTTTTGCTCTTTGCGTACACTCACTCAGGTTTTTGTTCGATGATGAAACATTGGCAGGGCGAAGGATGCGCTCATCCATCGGGTTTTGTTGGAAGGTTATATCATGTAGTGTGGAATGTCTTCGGCTGCTACGCTATGATGCAGCTTTTTACAGGTGCTGAGTTGTTACACTTGCTCTGATTTCCCCTGTCATTTCAAATTCTTTCAGATGTATGATAGTGTCTGCCTGTAGAAACTCCTTATTGACCCTAACTCTCCGTTTCCATCTCTCTTTTCACGCTTACACTCCCATTAACTTTTCAGCCGTAATCCTGGAGAACTTCAGTGAGGTCACGTCGGGCGATACACAATCCATCGAAAAGGAGAAACTTGATGAATTCGTTGAAGTTTGGAACACGCTGGATCGTAGTGCAAGTATGCTCTTTCATCCCCTTGACCGGTGTCCGCTGAAGTACTGACGCAAACTTATTCGAACTTACTGACACGAATTCATCCGGTCTGCACAGCGGAGGAAATCAGTGTAGATCTGCTGCCGGACCTCGTTTCCAGGTTGAGCCCTCCGTTGGGCCTCAACTCCAAAGTGATCACTCCTGCCATGTTGATGGAAGTGATCAAGGATCTAGAAATCCCGATCCACAACAATCGAGTTCGCTACTACGACACTTTCCTTGCGTGGTACTTTTCCCTGATTTCTTCCGCACCCTCCTGTGAGAGCGCGAGCTTTATTATTTTGCCAGGAAAAGGCTTTGGCTCTGAATATTGCTCGATTCCGAACCAAAACCTGTTCGACGACCGTGGGCTCCCAAGATTCCATGGTCCGGACCGGCGCTGCACTGAGTCTTGTATCCATAGGGTGAAAGGAAAGTTATCGCTCGATTCCGAGCCAATGCCTTTTCTTGGCAAGCTCTCACACCTTCATCCTTGGAAATCTCCTACGACTTTAAACTTCATTCGATTGGGGCTGCCAATCAATCGGAATTGTCTAATTGTTCTATTCCCATGTGCAGTGTAAAACGGACGATTGTTCTGAATCATGAAGAAGTGAAAGACACCGACGAAGAAGACGTAGATGTGAATGGCGATGCTATCAAAGAGAACGACGGGGATCAAAGCTCGAAGTCGACGGCTGACAAGCATGCAGACAGCTTCCAAGAGCACGCGATTTCTTGTGCCGTTGTGAATCCCGATGATTCAGCAGCATGTGCGCCTCTCGACCCAACGCAGCCCACGACGGCAGCTCAAGACTTTGCAGCACGTGCGGTCCAAAAGGCGTATCGCGAATGGCGGGAAATGCGAATACAATTCATCAAGGGCTTGAACTGGAAACCATCATTACACGTCAATGTCGAAGCTGACAACTTCGATGACAACCCACAGTCCGGAGGTGCTGTGTAAATACTTTATTGTGCCAGCTACAGGCATCCGGGAAATTGCGGGGGTGCTCCCCTTCAGGGTGAAGCTTGGGTGCATAGCGGGTGTGTCTGAAAAAGCCGAGAAGATGGTCAGTCCTTATGCTGTAAATATACGATTTCTATATGGGTGTGTCGCTGCTATGCTGAGGTATTGGGTTTATTCGAGCCGGAAAACCGGAAGTGTGTGAACGAAAGTATTGTATTTGGATTCTAAATTTGTTGTAATTTTGGTAAAACATGGAGCCAATGTTGCCCAGATCATGTTGATTTTGCTCCTCTATGAGCAGTCTAATGCGGAGCTTACACTGGTTGCCCTGCACTGAAAGGGCAATCTTTCTATCGCCCAGCACGCAAAGGCCTTGTCAGAACTACATGGTTGTCCCGGGAATTAGAAACTGCGAGATGGAAACTGCAGTCTGGATTCGGCCAGTTTCTTCCTATGTGCTTTAGAAACTCGCTGGCTGGCCCTGTAGTTTTTTTAGGTTAACACGTCTCTTTTTCAGAAACTAACGTCTCTTTCGCTGGCTGGGTTCTGACTTCGTCTATGTGAGTTTAGAAACTCGCTGACTGGGTCAAAAACCGTGGTTTCTAATACCCGGGACAACCCTGTAGGAATTTTGTGCTGGTGATCTGAAGACCTCCTCCCTTCTCCTGATGGAGTTTCTATTCTCGAGAACCTCGTTCGTTACCAACTAGGCTCAGACAGGCTCAGACTCTTGCCCCTGCAGCATGACCTGAGTCTTTGAGGTATGAAGTGTTCGTCCTGCGCGCTGACGCGCGCAATCTCCAAGATCTTCCGTTGTCCATGGCGGTTCTATGAGTCACAGTTCCCACTCCTTGAGGTTCGACCCAGACACAAGCTTAGTCTCGGTGGTAGGACACACTGACGAGATCGGTGGCGGTGGCAACAAAGAACAATTACATCGGAGCAGACGCAGGGAGGCTAGCAGGGGTGTTGGATAGTGCGGTGCCTCGTCCGGGCGAAGGGGTGTCCCGAGCTTCCCGCAGTGCTGCTGCCATGGGTGCATTTCAACGGCCCTACAATGTCCAACAACTTGAACAAAAGCACCCGCAGCACACAACAGCACGCACAAACACCAGGAGATCGATCAATCTGTCGTGCTCGCACTGAACGGGAGGAGGCAAATTTGTAATCTCAACATGCTTGCGGCCCAAGGGGAAGCGCAGGATATAGCTGGCATTTGGTGTGAGGCATCATCTTTCGTGGAACTCCAATGTACGGGTCGCAAATCATGTCAGCGGTATGTCGATACAATTATTTACTTACTATGTTACAAAATGCAGACACCACGACAATCTCCATACACTGTCAACGATTCGACCATGTTGCTACTTTTGAATTTGCCCCCGTGAGTCAAGCGAATCAGCCCCTGATGCGCCATTGAGATTCCACAAAAAGTGCACTAGGTCGTAGCCTGCCGGATCCATGAGGGAATTCGCTCGGACAAAATTATTCTCCACGTGCGGGTACGAGGAAGAGAGTAATGCCTCAGGCATCTGCTGCCTTGCGTCCTCCTCGCAGGTAATCCGATTTCCAGCTAGTACACCAGCAATGCCAGCATACTCGAGGTAATGCATTCCACTGCCAGACTGTCCTCCGTCGTTGATCTGCACGTCGGCGGCACTGGCTGTCACGGTTTTGAGCGACCTGTCGGACCCGGATTTGCTGAGGGTAGCAATTCCTCCTCGTTGCTCCGGCGACACAGCATCTTGAAGCCACCCTTGGATTTTCTCTTTCCGCCTGATTGTCAGCGGGGTCGCCGTGCCCGGCTCAGCCCAAAATGTGCCCTGTACATCACCATGGCATGTCAGCGCCTCGGCGCGCAATATTCGTCGCTTTCCTCCCCCTGTTCGTGACACTCGGTGTCGACTGTGTCATGGGATCTCTATCTCCATTCATCCTTCCTTCTCCCTATCCTCGTCCTCTTCTCCGCACCAGTCCTCTCGAGCACTTGTCAGCGCAACTCAACATTCAAACACGCGCACACAAAACTTTATCATGCATACTTACTCGATAGCAAAAGTCTTCCTCCGGAAACTCCTGTCGGAAGACCCTGATCACGTCGCAAATACATGGCTCGGCTTCAAGATGGTCGAGAGACGGGCGCCAACTGAATCCCTTTTTGTCGTTGGAGTTCTCCGATGACTTTGGGCGATTCTTAAGACCTGTCCACCGTCTCTCCGTCAGACGCAGCTATGATTTTCGAGGAGCAGGAGACAGGACAACGCTCCACCGCTTTCTCTTTCTCTCTTCACGAACTCCTCTCGATCCAGGGCAACGTGCCTGACGTCCCCAAAAAGACGCACGACCCAAAACGCACGCTTCCCACGCCCCGATCACTTGCAAATCCAAGTGATCGGGGCGTCACTTGCAAATCCAAAGCTCGTGCATCGCAAGATGCCATCGTCCTCAAGATGAACATGAGGTCAATCAAGTACCTCCGCATTGATCGCAGAGCCCATTATCTTTGTTCATATAAGCGGACAGGCCTCCAATCTTGGGCTCACAACCATGTGCGGAACAAAAACCTGCTTCATGCCACAACGGTGCGCAGGGCCTTCGGTAAGTGGCTGCGGCCCAGTGGCAACTGGTGGGCTGCTTGCACTCGGATGACATGTCACACATGTGATACTATCCAACGCTGTGTGCGAGGAGTGGAGAACACACCTGAGCCTGGTCGCAGGTAGAACCAGAAGTTGAGAACGAGGCAAAACAAGTAATATGCCGCGAATCCAAACATGGTGACGGACATCTTATCCTGCGAAATGGCGACGCCGAGAATGGAAGGGACGATGAAAGCACCGAAGGATGCCAGCGCCGACGACCATCCAAGCACCGGACCAACCAGCTCGCCCGCGCCCTGTGCACGAAACACCTGCGAGATCTGCTTGAAGGTCGACCCATTGGAAATGCCTGCGGGTTTGGCTTGCCTCGATTAGACCAGGCTACAGAATGCAAGCAGCCCTCGGCCACACGCACGCACGCTCTTTGAGCGCCACACGCACGCACGGAGTGAAGCGCGACAAGGCGCCGCAGAGGTGCGGCGCGCTCCCAGCAGCATGCGTGCCATCACCGGATGTCGCGAAGAGAACGAGGAAGAGAGCGAGGAATGTGTCGAAGTGGACCTCGGGTCTCGGAGCGGCAGTAGCTTTCTGCACAACGATGGCAATGCCAATGGCGCTGCCAGTCATGATTCCGACGTAGATCTGGGTCACGACAGCTCCGCCAAACTTGTCAGAAAGCCAACCCCCGAAAGGCCGCACCAGCGCCCCGAGGAGCGGCCCAAGGAAAGCGTAGATGGCCGCCACTGGCGCATTTTCGTTGGGACACATCGTGACCGTGCTGCCGGGTGCGCACTGGCAGTACGGGTGGTCTTCCGAGCATTTCACATAGCCGAAAATGTCTTGGATGAGTTTAGGGAACGACGACGAGAAGCCGATGAAGGTGCCAAAGCAGACAACATAGAGCCATGCCATGACGTATGTGTGCGCGTTCTTGAAGATGATCATTTGTGACTTCATCTTGTCGCGCAGGTCGGCATCGGGAGACACAAGGTAGAGGAATCCTGACGAGAACGCCATCTCTCAGCGCCAGCTCAGGTGCACTAGGGGCTGACACGCGGGGGCAGCGGGCCGCACGTGCAGGTGTCGACATGCACGCATCGGTCGCCATGCGACAAACAAAGGGACAAGGAGCTCGCATGCTGACACAAGACACTGTTGAGAAATACGGGCAAGTCCCGCATACCGTGAGCCAATATGATGGCAATTGCCGTGACGATGAAGATTTGCCCCAGCTTCGCGTTGGCTGACTCAGAAAATGCTTGGGATGTGGCTAAGAGGACCACGCTCGAGGTCCCTGCTGCAAGCCCTGACGTTCCCTCCATGCAAATGTAGCAGTACAGGCGGCGAGAAATCGGATGGTTCCCATGGTGCGGCATGTCATTAGTCCACAGCCACGCCGCCAATGCCGACGCCGCACAAAATGGAACCCAGAAGATGGCACCCACCCACACTTTTTCGTTTCGATTGCCGTGAATGACTTCGATCGCATTCTTGTATTCACCGCCGCCGCTGTCGTTCTCGACCGTAGCAATGGCGCCTATGCCTGAGATGAGAAGGGGAATCATGATCTGCGTGAGAGACACGCCCAAGTTTCCAATGCCTCCATTGAGACCCAGTGCAAGACCCGTCGATCTGCCAGGGAAGAAGTA
>JACLAC010023203.1_pt1 | contig 10804 bp, 7 predicted proteins | sample 8027881 | NCBI WGS metagenome assembly JACLAC01 (sample SAMN15725517, study PRJNA655200) | protist metagenome | isolation source: fluorescence activated cell sorting (FACS) single amplified genomes of... | place: Spain: Blaines Bay Microbial Observatory, Mediterranean Sea | collected 2016-01-19 | reverse complement strand
ATAGTTTCCGGGGTAATACCATAGGTTGTTTGCACACATATCGATTATATCTGTAGCAACGTCGTTGATGAGATCAACATCGTGAGAGACCATGAGTACTGTCGTAGATTGAACGAAGTCATCATTGATGAGCTGTCGGAGTCTGATCAGTCCGTGTACATCTAGATCATTTGTTGGCTCGTCCAACAATAATAGATTGGTGAACCGGCAGCAAATAAATGCAGCACATAAGAGAATCTCTTTTTGTTGAATTGGTGGTAATGCTTCACACGCTTTCTGGCTATCGATTCCAAAATCTCGAAACAAATCTATTTGTTCTTGTTTGAGGGAGGCATCTTCGAAATTCAGATTATCTTCTAGTGCTGAGAGCTCCTCACACAACAATTCCATTTCTTCATGTTCCTGTTCTATATCTAGATTGTCCATTCGGTCTTCTAATTCGCTTATCTGCGATTCTGTCGCCAGGCGAGAATCTCTCTTGCAATCTTCGATATACTTCGACACAACTTCGGTTGGAGTCAATGACATGTATTCTAGCGGGATATTTGGTGGAATATAAAGCGTCGACCACTGTATACTCCATCCAGGTATCCTTTGTGAATGCATCTTCTTCAATAGTGTACTCTTTCCACAGCCATTTCGTCCCACTAAACAGTATACATGGTTATGAAGGAGTTTGATGGACACGGTGGTCCAGCAGTAAGCCGTTATTTACGAAAGAATCTATATGCAAATGTACAAGCATTTTTGCCTCTGACCGTGGTGGAAAAACAAGGTGATCGCTCCTTTACTACCAACGATGAAGGAGATGACGGCAAAACAACAAAATCGCAAGAAGAGGAGACAGGTGATGACTCAATCGAAAGTGATACGTCGTCGTCAACACCATCGATTTCGTCTCCAAGGCGACATAGAAGTCCTACAGTGGATGACTACGCTAATGCATTAGAGTCGGCATTGGAGAAAGTCGACAGTGAAATATTGAAAATATCCCACTGGAGTTTTCAAGGTAGCACGGCCATTGTTATTTGGTTGCACGAGGATCACGAGGAATGGAAAATGAATGAAGGCAAAGATTCAAAAGCCACTCAAAGAACAATCTTGGCCGCGAATATTGGTGATAGCAGAGCAGTTCTGTGTCGAGATGACAAAGCGTGGGATTTAAGCAGAGATCACAAACCAAACGACCCGACCGAGAAAAGTCGCATAGAAAGTTTTGGTGGAAGTGTTGTTTGGTGTGGAGACACCGATAAGTACGGAGAGCCAATTGAAGAACGGGGTATTTATCGGGTCAACGGAAACCTAGCATTGTCACGGGCTATCGGCGATCGATCAGAGCGGCCCCACGTCTCAGCGGAACCAGAAATCATTTCCGTCCCTGTTAGAGAAGGTGACCAATTTGTTATTGTTGCCACAGATGGCCTTTGGGATGTCATGGATAGTGATGATGCCGTAAACTATGTCAAACTCTCACTGAAATCCGGAATAGCAAAGAACAAAATCGCTGACGTCATGGTGCAAGAAGCAATGCGTCTTGGGACCTATGATAATGTTACCGTGGTAATCATCTGGATTGATGAAACGTCATAGAGACCCCCATAGAAAATCATTAATATACATCAAATTATACAAGTTGTTCCTGATACTGTTGATACATTCTTTCCTTATACCTAGTTATGTTTGTGGTTGTAGCCTTCGAGTTGCATCCTCTCCCTTAATAAAACAAAAACTGAAAAAGAAAAAAGAAAAACTTTTCATCCTACAGTCTGTACGTCGCCCGTACCAATATTGTGTAACCAACCAAAGTTTGAAAAAAATACCGCACTGCATGAAAATCCAGAACGATCGAAGAAAAAGAGAATGTGATGGACTTTCCTTTCTTTTGTTTGCATCTTGTTTGCGGCAGTATTGTTCCCCACTCTTAACTGAGCATCAATCGCTCTATACATCTACCAATATTGATCTAGAATGAGACTAATTACAGGCGACGAATGCGGCTTGCTAAAGGAAGTAATTCCCGAGCTTGGCCGCAAAAAGAAAGACCCGAACGCTCTAATTCAACCACACAGCGCCATGATTGATGTGACGAAGGGAGGAGTTTCACGGGTGGATTCGAAAGAGACCCAGAAACGGGACAGAGGAGTTGTCGATATGGTATGGATACACGAGGGAGATGATTGCATCAAAGATGAATCCAGTTGCTCGACCTTTGGCGTCTTGCGGAACAATGGTTCTGTAGATTTGTGGACCGCAGATATCGAAGATAAAATATCATTTGCCAAGCATTCGTTGAAGATTTCAACACCCGACAATATTTTTGGAACAGACACGAGACCTCGTCCTTTGGGTCTTGGATTTTTCAATCAGGAAAATCGACTCTGTGCTGGGGATATGCTGGGGAATATTGCTGTCTTGGATTGCACAAAGAACAAATGCGAGGTAGTTCAGACGTATAATTCGTATACTGCAAACAAAGGTGGGAACACAATATCATATACGCCAGGGAAGATGGAAAACGTACAGCTCGCGACAGCTCTTGCATTTGATACAACTCGTGCAAGAGCGGCAGTTGGTGGACGGGAACGAGAGGTATGCATCACAGATATTTCGACTGGGAAACTTGTATTCAAAACAAAAAATATGCCGCCAGACCCGCAGACTTTGCTGCAGCAACCATGCTGGCCAACCGCAATTCAATTTCTCAATAAGGAATCGAATGTCATGGCGGTTGACACAGCCTACAAGCAGGTTCGCTTGTATGATGTAAGAGAAAGTTCGAAGACACGTAGACCAACAACCTTAACTCCAGAGGGATTATTGGAATACCGTGTGACAAGTCTGTGTCAGATCGATGAAAACGAAATCGTTGTGGGAGATGCTTCTGGGGACATTCTTACGATCGATCTTCGAAGGTTAGGACGCAACGCTAAAGCATCAGCCAATAGAGATTTGGCACGGTATGCTGGCCCTGCTGGTTCTGTAAGGCAACTCAAGAAGCATCCTACGCTGCCTCGTTTGACAGCGGTAGGTCTGGACCGCATGTTGCGAGTGTATGATACAAATACCAGAAAACAGTTGGATTGCGTGTACCTGAAACAGCGACTGAATTGTGTTCTGTGTCACCAAAATAACCATTGCGAGTTATCCGACGATGCGAGTGTTGTAAGCGAGGAGGACTACGACAAGATGGATGATTTTGATATCGATCAAGACGATGTCGTTGAAGACTATAAAGATTCTGACGATTCTGACAACGACGACGGCGCAGAGTCAGAAGGTGAAGCTAGTGACGGATCAGCATCAGGATCAGAAGAAGGCGAAAATAGTGCAAGTAACGAGAGTGACTCTGATGATGAAAGCTTGGACGAAGACAACTCAGAAGAAGAAATGAGTGATGATAGCGACGACGAATCGGAAGACGAGGAGGAAATACAAACGTCCAAGAGACGGAGACATAAATAATAAATATAGCGTTCCTACTTAGTGACTGAAATCAATTCTTTTGAATCTAAGATGCAGCGAGTATGCTTTTACGCCTTTATCAGAAGATCTTTTTTGACCTCTAATGGGTGGTTTGGCACTCGAATACGAGCGAGCTTCGATTCCATTGCAATATAGAGGAATTTATCAGATCCCAGCGTCAAGTCCACAATCTTTTCATCGGCACTGAATGCAATTTCAGCAACGAAAGCTTTTGACGCGGACGCAACCAATATCCCCTTTTCTGTCGCCAGATAAAGGTTTCCGTTATTGTCTATTTCAATGGCCCCAGGTGCTTTGGCATAGGCAGTGTAATCGAATACAAGTTTGCTTCTACGCGATCGCAAATCCCGCGATTCCTTTTCGCCTGAACCAGCACCTTCGCTATTGTTGCCCGTGGAATCGACTAGCGTACTATCGTTTTCGTCTACTAGATCGTGATCTTCCAGGTCTTCCAACAAAGGTAAGCTCACTACCATCACCGAGGACGAATCCTGATCCACCGTTGTCACATAGATTCCTTGGCCTGAAGGATCCAAAACCATTCCTCCCATGGCCGCTGATTTGAAGAATACTTGGGGTGACTCTGTCTCATTGTTTCTGTTCCAATTGTGGGCTTCTCGACTAACCGCCAACGACGAAAGAGGAGGCACTTGAGAAGCCTTGGGAAGTCTCCACAAAACAAATCCTTCATCACGTTTCGTGGCATCGTCGATCACCATCAAATCTCCATAGGGAGTTACAAGCAATCGGAAGGGACGGGAAAGCCTGTTGGTTTCTTCCCCATTAGCATTTACGAGAGCTTTCGTCTCGATGATCAAAGGGGTCCTGGCGCCATTTTCTTCCAATCGAACGACACGACCCTCGCCGTACTCGGCAACAAGCAAAAGAGGCAAAGAATCTGAACGAAAGGTGTCGACCGCAATGCCTCCACTTCCTTCGTTGCCTTTGCCGTCGGTGCTGCATTGTTGATAATGATTGGAACGGCATCCCGAGTCTTGGAGATGCAGGGTCCTTCCAATGGCAATCGGACCACCACCAGCCTCCCACCGGAAGACTTTTCCATTTCCCGCGCTGGTCGACAACAACAAATATCCTCGGCCGAGTTCTTCATCTTCCATCCATGTGGTGGAAACAACCGAACCATCTTCAAAGTCTTGCACCGAATAAATGGGATAGCGGAGGGAGCTACAATCTTTTTTGCTTTGCATGTAGAAGAGCATCTGCTTCTTGTGTTTATTGGAGGCCAAGAATTTCGAACAGTCTGCCTCCGATGTCGAAGGATTGACCAATGAAGCTGCTGTATTCATCCATACGAGTTCGTTGACCAGAATTTCTCCATATGTAGACGATCGAAAGAGACCCAAGGAATACAACCGCGTACCCATATAATAGAAGAGAGCTGGCAGAAACAAAAACACCCACGCGGTGCTTGGCTTGAAGAGTACTTTCGAAACGGCCTTGATATTGTTAGCGAATACCATGATGTTGAATGTGTCTAATGTCCTTTATCCTATGCTCCCTGCTCCCTGCTTATCTCGGCTTTAGTTTGCACAAAATCAAATGATTGTCTCGGCTGAGTAGAGAGTGATGTTCATGTTTTGATGTTAGTGAAAATATGCGATGTGTTTGAGGCTCAAATGAAGAACAGAAATAGTTTTTATTGACAAATATTGCTACAACGAAAGAAAATAGTATGGCAACTTCAAACTTGCTACTGTTCTAAACTAACCAAAATAATAGGATGTTAGTTGTGATAGATTCGTATAACTTGACGACGACAAAGTTTCCGATTGCCTTGAATCAGTAATAGAATGCGATTGCTACTACTATTGGCAGCAGGATGATGACGATCATCCAGGCCAGATTCCGTGAATTCCCTTCGCAACACAATATTCTACTAGAATCATTTTGCAATGAGGTCAAACAAGGGATATCTGGTAGCGACACCTTGTCGCTACGAATCGGATTGCTTCCTGGATCGTTTTGTAGCAATCGCCGGCCAACCTCAAGGCCGTCCAGAATTGCAGTATTGGCACCACTCGTTCTCCTGGTCATCCCAAGAAAATCAAACTGCCACCAGGATCTGCCGTATCGGTACCGAGAATCTCCAATCTTGACGATAGAAGCGGAGGATTTCAGTCGTTGTTGCATGGATTTGGTGGTTTCTCCTCGAAAGGAGAGTCCATTCGAAGCGACAACTAGATCGAAAGGGCCTTCTATCACTCTTTCACCATTGTCGCCTTGGATCGCAACAAAGTACTTTGGAGGACTGAGCTTCTGAGAGGACCCTTTTGTCGTAAACTCTTCCACATGAATATCGACAACCCGGCTCAACGACTGGATTTTGACATTTTTCCGAAGCAACTCGAGAAAGGATTCTCGAGAAACTTCGTGGTACCTGTCGTCATTTCCAGAAATTGGTGTGGACCTACTCTTGGATGCTGATAATTGTGGAAACACTGGTCTTGCACTCTGTTTAGTACAAGCTTGTTCGAACAAGCAAAGCTCTTCCAAGACTTGCCGAGCAGACTCCAAACAAATGGTACCAATGACGGGAATTCCAGAACTCGACTTGGATTCGAACATTCTGTAGTTCCATAGAGGATTTTCTGGAACATCTCGACTCTCAATCTTTCTTTGCTGTTGGGCTTGAAGATTTAGCTCTAGATAGTTGGCCAAGACTAGTCCAGCAAAGCCAGCCCCCACAATCGCAGCGGTGCGGGGACCGTCATTCTTATGAGATTCAACTTCCGCTTGTTCTTGCGAGGCATGAAAACTCGACAATTCCGACAGCGATGGGGAATGAGAGTTGGTCCCAGGCTTTGTCATTGCATCCTGACGCTATTGTGCTGGAGTCTCAAGCCTTGTAGTGACGATGTTCCAACGTTCTGAAGAATGAGGCCCACAATGCGATTGTTTCATTCTCATTTCGAGAAAATTTCCAGTCCCTAGTCGCGGGTCGTGGAAACCGAAACGCAGGTTTCCGTCGACAAAAAAATCCTTACGTTTGCTCCTTTCCACCAATAAGCTTCAAGCAAAGTGCGTACTCGCGTGAAACCGAATACCGAAGGAAACAAAAGCACGAGCCTTCCGAGAAATTGTGTCAGCAAAATGCACGTGCATACCGATTGAAGAAACAGCAAAAAATACCTAAATCTAATATCGCGACAAAACGAAGAATTCCTCCACATCGAAATAGTCGTGTCACACGCACTTTTTTCGATAATTATTGATCGAGTACGAGGATATCAAGTGTCGTCGAAACTCATCATTATTGCAACCACCAATTTCAATTGGATTGGTTGTTGCCCCCACCTTTTATCTAGAGAGGAAAGCCGAAAGTGGTGGTGGACAAGTGATCATGGCGAATAGAAACAACGAGATAAGGACTCAGAGCGATTGTCAGCGAAATGAGAACAACAACTGCTCCATCAGTATGGAAGAGGACGAAAACGATGTTTTGATGCAAGGTGACGACAACAACAGTATACCAACTACAATGGGTGTGCGGGCATCGTGTATGCAATTCTCAAATCGAAATCGATCCGCTTGCCATCTTCGAGATCGAAACGACACTTATGCTTCGAACGACAACATAAGTGTTGCGGAAAACATGGGCAGCTTTTTCATTCCTTTGCCAATGCCAGCAGGACGGACCGTAGCACAATCCGAATCGGCCAACGAAAGGAAGGAAATTCAAGATCAGCAACAGCAAATGAATATAGATGATAACGACTGTGATGATGATATTTCGGTACTGACCGAATACAGCATGGAGGAAACCGACGACGACAATCTCTCGCAAACCACTACCAACACGGCATGGACGGGCGTGACGGAGGTGACCGGTTCTACCACAGCAGGAGCACCACGCCAGCGAAATTTCGGTTCTTTTGAAGCTCGAAAATTTTCACGTCAACACAGATTGGCAAGCAAGAGAACTAGGGTCCAACAAAGCAACGAAACAAGCAACTCGCTCTTGATTCAAGAAAATAGAGTCAGTGCAGGGAATAACCACCAATTGAAACGCCGACGAAAGATTTAAGTAAGTTTCGATGACATGGAATTTCAAATCAACCCAGCAACGAATCCAAAACTATTGCTAGCATTTAGCAACGATAAACTCCAAAACAAAGGATCATGTCGAGATTCCTACCCTGAACTTACGCGCCAGCTAGCTATTTGGAGGCGCTTGCAGGAAAGGGAGTTATATATGGGACACCGGTATTTCGGGAATGAAGAAATGAAGTTATAGAGTATAAAGCACATCAATTAACCAATCTAACCCATTTATGAAAAGATTTCAACGTAACACAGATTATTGATGATCAAAATGTCAATATTGTTTACTATGTTTTAAGTTTATCCATAAAGTTCAGCTATATCTCATTGCAATTATTGTTTATTCCCATTCAATTGTCGAAGGAGGTTTGGAGCTGATATCGTAGCAAAGTCGGTTGATTCCTCGAACTTCATTGATGACACGGCTACTCATGGTGCTCATGACATCGTAAGGAAGGTGGTAGAAATCTGCCGTCATGTAGTCTGTGGTTTCGACACATCGTACACTGGCAACGTTTTCGTAGGTGCGAGAATCACCCATTACACCAACCGTCTTGCATGGAAGAAGGACAACAAAGGCTTGCCCAATTTTTCTGTAGTGGTCCGACCTGTACAACTCTTCAATGACAATTGCGTCCGCCTCTTGCAAGATTTTAACACGTTCTGCTGTGACTTCTCCCAAGATACGAATAGCCAATCCAGGTCCTGGGAAGGGGTGTCTCCAGACACTCTTTTCGTCGATGCCCATAGCCATTCCAAGCTCTCGAACTTCGTCCTTGAACAGTTCTCTCATTGGTTCGATGAGCTTGAGCTTCATCGAAGCGGGCAAACCACCAACGTTGTGATGAGTTTTGATTGTTGCCGAAGGACCCTTGTACGAAATCGATTCAATAACATCTGGGTACAAAGTACCCTGGAGGAGGTATTCGCACTTGACACCCAATTCGGCTTCGATCTTGGCCGATTCCTCTTGGAAAATCTCAATGAACATGTTACCGATGATCTTACGCTTCTTTTCGGGTTCGGTCACTCCCTTGAGCTTTGCGAGGAAGCGATCGCCGGCATCAACGCACCGAAGGTTGACGTGACATCGGTCACGCATACGCTTCAAGCTGTTCTTTGCTTCGTCCTTTCGCAAGCATCCATTGTCGACCATGACAGCGTGGAATCGCTCTCCGATGGCTTGCGTCATGAGGACAGCAGCGACGGTGGAGTCGACACCACCACTAACAGCTCCCATTACGTGACCGTCTCCAACCATTTCGCGAACTTCCTTAATGAATTCCTGTGCGTAATCGGCCATAACCCAGTCTTGCTTGGCTCCTGCAATCTTGACGCAGAAATTCTCAAGAATATTCTTTCCCAAAGGAGAGTGGGTAACTTCTGGGTGGAATTGAAGTCCCCACATGCGCTTTTCCAAGTTCTCGATGGTGACAAATTCAGCATTGTCGGTTCCGGCTGGAACATTTCGCGAAAAAAATGGCTCCATTGTTAGTTTTTCATCCATGGTCGCATCTCTGTCAAGAAATTTGGTGTATAAAGTACTTACCGACCGGCACGAAGCCCTCAGGCGTCTTGGTCAATTTATCGCCGTGCGACATCCACATTTGAAATTCATTAGGCATTCCATCGAAGAGCTGCGACTTGATCCCTTCGTTGACCTTGACAATCGACTTTCCGTACTCGTGCTTGAGACCTTTTTGAACCTCTCCCCCGAAGACATGGGCCAATTCCTGCATTCCGTAGCAAATTCCTAGGACAGGAAGGTTGCTTTCCGCAATGAGCTTCCAAACTCCTTCGGAGACGTGTGGAGCACCTTCATCATAAACACTGGAAGGACCGCCACTCAAGATCACGGCGGTCAGCTTGTGCTTTCCGAGTTCCTCGGCAGGGACCTGGCACGAATACAATTCACAGTAGATGTTTAATTCACGAACGCGACGAGCAATCAAGTGGGAATATTGGGATCCAAAATCCAAAATGGCAATCTGAGGCCTGTACCATGATAAAAAGAGTGAAGCGAAAACGTGTGTCAGAAGACGCAAGGCAATTTCGACCGCGATGCCAAAATTCCAGAAGACTGGGAAAACATACCGAGTGTAGTTGCTGAGGCCAGAAGACTGTTCAAGGATGTCACTTTCGGTCATCTTGATTTGTACTCTTTTGTTGTATTTCGTTACAATATGATGTTTGACTTCAAAAAGTGAAGCAAGCTAAGCAATTTTGTTTTGAATTGTGCCGGAGTTGTGTGTGATGATAAAAGCGTCGTCAATTCTTGTGAAAGTCAGAACAAGAAGGAAAAAATATTCTGCTATTTTCTGAACGCCGCCATCACCGAAAGTACCGTAGTTTGGACCTCGTCGTGCTAGTTTTGTTGATGGATGGACGCCAATGCGTAGCGCGCAAGATTTTTGGGCGCGGCAATGACATACGGTTAGACGTTGGCGGAATTTTCACCAAAAGAGGAAAAAAAAAGGAAGTGGAAACATCAATCGAAAAGGATACGATCTTCTTCCCTATTCTATTCTCGACATGTTTAGTGAACTCATGATGCCGACTAAAAGGTGCTCTTCAGTCGCTGTTGTTTGCTAGTAGTATCGTTTTTCTAATTATTCAGTTACAAGGATCATGCTAAGTCATTTGCCGTACCAGACATTTGCTTACAACAATTAATCTTTTGGGCCGATCATATCGCTAGGAATAATCCATTCATCAAATTGTTCAGCAGTCAAATATCCACTGGCGACAGCCCCTTCCTTGAGTGTCAGTCCCTCCTTGTGGGCCTTCTTGGCGATCTCACTTGCCTTATCGTAACCAATGTGAGGATTCAGCGCTGTGACCAACATCAGACTGGAGTTCATGAGCTCGTCGACGCGTGCTTCATTCACTGTTAGGCCGTCAACACACTGAGTGGTGAAGGTCTTCGAAGCGTCACCGATAAGTCGTGCCGAGTGCAACAAGTTGGCACACATGACTGGTTTGAAAACGTTCAATTCGAAGTGTCCCTGGGCCCCTCCAACGGTAACAGCAACATGATTTCCCATAACTTGAGCGCAGACCATTGTCATAGCTTCGCATTGAGTGGGGTTGACCTTTCCAGGCATAATGGAGCTACCAGGTTCGTTTGCAGGCAACGACAATTCTCCAAGTCCGCATCGTGGTCCACTGCCCAAGAGGCGAAGATCGTTCGCAATCTTGTTCAAGCTGCAGGCAATGGTATTCAAAACTCCCGAAACCTCCACCAAAGAATCATGAGCTG
>JACLAC010009950.1_pt1 | contig 10804 bp, 13 predicted proteins | sample 8027881 | NCBI WGS metagenome assembly JACLAC01 (sample SAMN15725517, study PRJNA655200) | protist metagenome | isolation source: fluorescence activated cell sorting (FACS) single amplified genomes of... | place: Spain: Blaines Bay Microbial Observatory, Mediterranean Sea | collected 2016-01-19 | reverse complement strand
TACGTGAGATTTTTTGGGAGAGCTGAATCGTACTTCTCTGAGGTACGGTCGTGTCACTAATACGTGAAGGATCAGCCTTGTTTTCACATCCTGATCTCATTCGAGCTGCTAGTTGAACAGCCTTGCTGTTTACGTGAGGACCCTCCTCTGGTAACGTGCGTTTCACACTCCAGAAACCACCACTTTGATGCTGCTTGGACTGCTCCACAATCTCGTTACGAGCAAGTGGAAGAGATTCCGGATTGTTTCCCTCTACGGAACGTTGTGCAGTACTCAGCGCAATCCAAGGAAATTGTATCCAAATCCATCTGGAAAAAATATACGCAGAAGGAAGATCGTTAATGAAAGTCAGAAGATCGTCAAGTCCAAGAGATTCAAGATCTCTCGGGTCCAATCCTGTGTGAAAAAAATCCGGTACGTTCGTCTCGAACTCGGCAAAGTCCACAGTAAACATAGCAATTTCGCTCACAACGTGATTGATCTCTACCGTGGACGGTCTCTCGTAGGAAATCCAAGTTTTCACAGTACGTTCGTACGTGTTGACGATGTCATAGTGTAGAGAGGATCTGCTTTTGCTACCATTCTCCACACTCACATTCGGAGAGAGTTGACACCAAAATTGAGAGAGCGATCTTCGAGAGTTACATGAGCTTCGAAAGAGGAGAAGAAACATTCTGACATCTCCCAACACGTCTCTTAACAAGGACCATTTCTTGCACTTTTCCAATGCAAATGGAAGTTCCTCCATGCGTCGATATCCTGTCGGTACGTCTTTGAAATACGATGCAATTTGCTGAGGATCGAAACTTGAGTCGGAGTCGGTGTCGGAGTCGGTGTGTTCGCTCAAAATCAAAGTAATCACGTCGTCAGCGTGAATCGTAGAGAAGACACCAGAATCAATAGCTCGAACAAGAGATTCGATCTCTTCTGTGTTTAACAGACTTTGCAATTCAAGTGCTGTCACACCGATGTTCATGACACGAAGAAGACTCAGAGATTTTCGTAAGAGTCCTTGTGTTCCCTTCACTTTCTTTCCACCTTGAAGATGATCGTACGTTGTCTGAATCGTTGTCTTTACTGTTGTTGAAGGTATTGTCAATATGTTCTTCTTCTTCTCCTCTTCCTTCTTTTCTTCATCCTTCTTCTTCTCATCCTTCTTCTCCTCTTCCTTATCGTCATCATCGTCCTCAAAATCATCCTCGTCGTCCTCAAAATCATCATCATCATCATCATCGTCCTGTTCAGCCATCTTTTTTCCGGTGTCCAGGAGAGATTTCAATCCACCCGAACGTTCGATCTGAGCACTCGCTTGAGATTTCTTTGAGGGTTCGTGTCCGGACTCCAAAAGATTCGTCACGACTTGAATAAGCTCAGACACACTTTTTGCGGACAAAAGCTCACTCTTCTCCCGCAACAGTGCCCACGCATCGTATCCCTCGAGACACTGATAACAATTCTGAGATTCTTGGGAAGTTTCTCGGGAAGCCAATACGCCGCGCCTCGTTCCGAGTCGTTAGACTTCAAATAATTCGCACTGTCCACAACAATCACGATACTTACATTTTCAGACATCATTTCCATAAAACGATGAAACATTCGAACTACTTTTTTCTCCGACACGCCGTCATCTTTTTGGATCTTGAGATTTTCGAATCTCTGCTCGGAGCTCTCACACACGCGTCTGAGGAGCTCTGCGACCTCAGCACTTGCACGAGAACATCCAGCATTGTGATAGAACACAAGTTCATCCTTTCTCCCAGTAATTTTATTTCTGTGACGTCGATGATTTACCCAGTTGCAAAGTAGACCCGACTTTCCGCAGCTCTTGCTTCCGTAAACCAACACAATCTGATTCTCCTCGCAGAGTTTCTCTAAATCTCTCAATTTCTCTCGATTCGGTACATACTCGAACCTTCCGTTCGTAATATGTGATTCAAGAAACAATTCCTGTATTCTTGTCTCTCTATCGAGTTTTCTTCGTTGAAGAACCGAGGTCATACTTTGGGTTCGAATTGTTTTTTCCAAATTGAGAGTGGTGTTGAGAGTTGAGAAACGGAATTTTTTTTCATTGTTCATTGTTTGTCGTTGAGACTTCGAGACATTTTTCAAAACCTTCACTACATTATGTCCTCACCGGTACGTTTTATGCGATACAATCTATAAGAACAAATAATTATATTTCAAATGGACATTGACAGATACAGAGTAGATGCAGACGACGAAGACGTTCCGAGTCTTCGTCCGATTCCGAAGGGTCTCCCTCTTCGAATCCGAAACGAAAAAGATCTCGAAGTTTCGAAGAAGATTTTTACGATAAAAGATGCGTCCAAAATCCTTTCCGCTTGTGCTCCAGAAAGAGACATTTGTTGGACATACTTCGTAGCAGGACACGTGATTATACGAATCGAGTACGTTTTGGTCGTTGCTCTATCTCTTTTACTCGAACCACGAACGTCTCTTTTCTCCTACAGTTTCAACATAAACAAGATCTAAGAGCATGGACGGAAGCAAAAGCCATGTCTAATTTCGACGGTCGATATTGTGAACTGCCCAAAACAACAAAGTCTACTATATCTATTAGTTTCAGTCCGTGTGGAAAATATTTCGCGTCCACTCACGGAGATCACACGGTGAAAATAATTTCCTATCTGGAGGGACGAATCATTCAAACCTTGATAGGTCATGAACGTACTCCTTGGACGGTTAAATTTCATCCTACTGATTCAAATATTGTTGCTTCTGGATGTTTAGCCTTTGATGTGCGTATTTGGGATATTGCTCTCGGGCAGACTGTTCGAAGGATCAAGGTCGATAAGCATGTCGTAGGACTTGACTTTCATCCGTTTGAACCGATAGTGGTAGGTTTTGTTCACTTGACTTTCTGTACATACATATACACATACACACACACAGGTCATTGCGAGCGTACAGACATTGCACATGTGGCGATATCAAACCGATGAATCGACAACCCGTATGATGAGGACAAATCGAGGACGTTCACTTCGATGCGTACAATTTCTGTCAAGCGGAGAATACATCGTTGTGGGTCTGACAGAGAAGCGTGTGCGCGTACGAGGTGGAATCAACACAGTGAAGCTTTCGATGTTTCGTTTCAATTGTCGCTCTCAACCTACGTTGACGGAACCTCGCGTGATCGTGAATCATGCAATGTTGTACAATGCGGGAGGCTTCGCATTGTCTCCTGACGAACGATTTATTGTGGTATGTGTAGAGAAGGAGTCAGAATCTGTCGATGAGATGGATATGCGAAGCAGAAGTTCAGCAATGCCCACTTTGCTCCTTCCTCCGCCCCTACCTGGGCGTCGTGTCGCCGCGAATAATGAGAACAGGGGAGGTACGATGAGTAGACTCTCCGAATTGAGCGTGAGCACTACCAACGGCACTACGGATGACGCTCTCACATTGACTCCTCCCGTACTTTCAAGATCTCTTCGAAGAAACAAATCCAATTATTGCTTGCGTGTCATGTCAATTTTCTCCGAACAGGATGAAAAGGAAGGACGTGGCAGAGTTATTGTGTCAAGAGATATTGAGATCGCTCGTGCTAGAGAGATTACGTCTGTGAAATTCTCACCATCTTGTGAATACATTTTGTTGGGCTATCAGAAAAGGACGGAGGGAATCGATGTGTTGAGAAACAATATGAGGACAAACGAACGTGCAGTTGGACGCGTATATCGTGCGTGTGACATGAAACTTGTGAATACGATCACACGTCCTGATGATGATGTAAATATCGCATTATTTCACCCGATGCAAGGCAATGGGTTTGTATATGGAACGAAACAAGGCCGGGTGTGTATTGTGGCAACGTGAGTGTGTGGGTCAAGGTACTTATTATCTAATATAAAAGAACACACACACATTCAAAATCATATCAAGCGAAGAGTGATTCCATTGCTTCTTCTACGGAACCACACGATAAGACCAATGCACGAGCTGCATCCTCTTTCGGTATTCCCATCGCTACGAGTTGGTCGATCTGTTTCGAATAATCAGGTGTCTTCTTCATCGCATAGCTCTCCGTCCACCTCTTTGCTGTCCTTAGATATTCTTTATGATTTGATTTGTATTGTCTCGCGACTTGAGCATCCTGAGGATCGTCGGGTTCAGCCGCCGTGAGCAGAGCTCGAAGCGACAGCAACGAAGTTTTTAAAGTAAGCGCGGGTGACCAATTATCCTTGAGAATGTCAAGACATATTGCTCCCGTCTGTGAAGACACGTTCGGATGCCATACTTTTGTTCTAAATTTCATCTTTGGTGGTCCGAAAGGATACTCGGAAGGTATGACGATGTCGACCTCGAACGAACCTCCTTCGTACGGTGATTCGGGCGGTCCCTCTATCGTTCCCACTAAATGTTTCAGATCTGATGTTAACGGCACAACAGAAACTCCAGTTAATTTTGTATCTTTCGATACTTCTACAAGTTCTTTCTTCAGTCTTGCTGCGGACATTTAATGTTTTCGTTTTTCAATGTTGTGTTGTCTTTGACTACTTTTTGCTTTTTTTCAAAATTGAGATGAAGAATGATCGGAGTCGAAAAAACGGTGAGAGCTGATTATCTAATAGACTATTTAGGAAATTTTTATAAAAAGATGAATATTATGAAGACTTCATCGCACGATTCAACTCTTTCTTCGCGTCCTGAACTTTTGAGAGAAGATCTTTCAACTGCTCGAAATTACACGTAAACTCTATGTCCTCCGGAATACCCAGCGCGCTCAGCGTTTTCAATTTTATGAAATACATATCTCCGTTCAACTTTCCAACAGTAGAGGAGCGAAGCGTGTAGTCAAGACGCCAATCTATGCCAACGATTTTTGGCAACTTGAAACCAATACTACCCAGAATTTTTTGTATATTCTCTACATTCGATTCGTACGTCTTTGCAACCAACTTGATTCGTGCCTCTCCTAATCCGGCTTCCTGAAGTTGAGCGCTCAGTGCAGATTCAGAGGAGTCCGTCTTTGCTGCTTCCAGAATAAACCCAATTAAGGATGCATATATAGATTTAGCGATTATAGAATGTTTCTCATCCAGTCCTTTGAATTTTTGAAGAGACAATCGCTTGCCGTCGGGACTCGTAACCTGACGTAAAGCGAGATCTAGCAATTTCGCGAACGTAGGATCGTCCAGCTGTTGTATTCATTGTGGTTGAGCATCTTCATTGAGTGTGAGAGAGAGAGAAAATGAAAAAAGATACATACTTGATCGGCATGTTTCAGTGCTGAATAAAAATTCTTTGAGACTTCCATCACCAAGATCTTCGAGAAAGATTTTTTCCAAAATTTTTTCACTTCGACTGGCATCGACTTTTTCAGAAATTTTTTAACACTTTTGAAAAAATGGAAGACGCGTTGGTGGAGTGGTTGAATACGTTCGAATTGGATCGTTCGTGTGATTCGATGAATGATATTGTAGATGGTGTGATTCTTGTCAAGGTCATGTCACAGGTAAGACTTTTGTACACGTTCTTGGTTACTATATCGTCCTAACGAAACGTCGTCGCGCGCACACAGATCTCGCCGAAGCATTTCGATTTTGAAAAGATGAACAGAAATCCTGGAAAAGATGTGAAATCACGAATGGAAAATTTCGATATTATATTCGATGGTATCGTATCGTTTCAGTCCTCCGTACTCGGATTGGATTACGACGAGAACGAATTCGACGCCGACGTTATCGCGAGCGAAGACGACGACGATCGTTCGCAATCGTTGGCTCTTCTACGACGTGCTCTAGGTTGTGCCGTTCAGTGCGCAAAGAAGAATGTTTTTGTAGATCGTATTATGCATATGTCACAAGCTTCTCAGGCTCAACTTATGTTGATGATTGACGAAGTGATGAAATCTCAGAACTCGTTCGGCGAGGAGGAGGAGGACGATGACGAGTATTCCGAACAAGATGAGGAGGAGGATTCGAAATATGAAAATATTCTCAAGGAACGAGATGAGTTGCTCGAACGTGTGACGGAACTTGAGAAAATCGTGGAAGATTCCAAGCATTCGAAAGACAGCGACGCTGCGTCCAGAGAGAAAGCGGAACGAGCAAAGAGCAGAGAGTTGGAGAGACTCAAGGAAGCCAAGAATGCACTCTCAAGACGTGAGATCACATTTCAGGATACAATTCGTACGTTTTCGATGTATAATAACTTGTATGAAACTCGACTAACACATATACAAAACAGGTACGCTCGAATTAAAATTAAAAGAAGCAAACGGAAGACTGGACGTTCAGAAGAAACAATCAGAATCGTCCTTGAAACGCACGAGAATCGACAATCGTGCCATGGCAGACGAGTTGGATGTGATGAGAACCAAGTTGGCCAACATGTCAAAATTGGAAGCACAGATTGTAAAGTACAAGAAACGTGAGGAGAGCATGAGCGAGATTCGAGATCAGATGGCACAACTCGAGACGCAGAATCAGGAATATTTAGACAAGATGTTAAACATGGAAGCGGAGGTGGAGACGATTCCTTTACTTAAGCGGCAGATCGAGGAGAAACAGTCTCAGCTCGTGAAGCAGAGCTCGAGTGTGACGAAATTCGAGATGGAACTTCTGAGCAGAGATGAGGAGTTGAAGGATCTTCGACGTAAGTACGAATCGTCCGAGTCAAAATTGAAAGACGCATTGAAAAGAGCGAGTCTTGCGGAGTCACGTATTAATGAACTCGACGCTGCGGAGGATTCGGATGGAGATACTCTAACCTTGGAACGACGCGAAGGAGATCCCAAGTCACGAGAAACGATTGCACGTTTGGAGAGAAGAAACAAATTGTTGGAGAAGGAACTTGAGGGTCTAAGAAGTGGAGCCAGCACAACAACGAACGGTAAGGACGGAGAGAAGGAGTCTAAAAATCAAATGATCGAACTTTTGAGAAAAGAGAATCGAACGTTAAAATCGGTAATGTCCTCAAAGCTTCGTGAGAAACTGGATCTTCAGAACAAGCTTGAGGAGATTCAGAAGACGATGGAGTTGAGTAAGAACAATACGTCGAGTTCACAAAATGACACGGCAAAGATCGAGACGCTTCGAAATCAAACGATTGCATTGAAGGAAAGACTCAAGGAGAAACAGCGTAGTCTGGAGAAGAAGAGTGTGGAACAGGCAAAACTCGAAAACTATGTAAAACAGGCACTTGCTCATGCCAATAAAACGGTGAAACAATCACAAATGAAATACAAGAACAGTCTTCGTATGTTGAAAAGTCAAATCGAGGCGAAACAGAAGGAGATTACGTATTTTGCTGGCATGTTGGAGAAATCCAAGGCTGCACATAAACGAGAGAAGGAAATGTTAATGTCGTCGATATACAAGATCGGACTCGATCTCAACTCACGTTTGCTTCGTAATGAGGCTATCGGTGTGAAATCCGATCCTCTTCAGCCAAAGTCTTGGTTGGGAAGGCGCCGTGCGGAGAGGCGACGATGATTGTTTTTGTTTTATAATAAAATTATTCCCTTGCATTATACGCAACATTCCTCTGATTGAATGGATTTTCCGGACTCTTCTTCCATTTCTTGAAAATCAACTCTTTCAATTGTGACCGTTTCAATCCTGGATTGTCCTCTCTCATGAGAGGCATCTCGCGCTCTTCGAATGCTCTATATGCAGCCTTTGCACGACGCTCTGGATGTCGATCCGGCTCTCCACTTTGAAAGCTGCTAAGAGACATCAAATTCAATGCCGCATCGATTCCAGTAGCGTTACCGTTTTCCAATTCATTTGTCCGCTGCCGATTCAAATTCGGCTCCAAAGCTCTTTGTGCCACTACTTTCTTCTTCTTTTTCTTCTTTGACTTGACGCCAAACGTTTTCTTCTTGTTTTTTTTCGCCGCCGCGTTCAAGATCACGAAATCGGGTTTTCTATTTTTCAGCTGCGCCTTTCGAAGTTTTCCTTTAGGAGCTTTCATTTTCGATAGCGCTTCCTCTTCTTCTGCTAACATTAACTTTTTTAACTCCTGCTTTTGTTGCTTTGCCAATCGTTTCTCCTCCTCCTCTCTCTGTCTTCTCTCCCCCCGAACGTTCGCTCCGACCTCCCATTTCGCCGCTTCCGTCCGTTCTTTCTTTTCGCGAGCCACACGCTCTTTCGCTTGAGCGCTCTGTCGTTTCTGTTCCTTTGCCTTTACACCTGCTGTCGATTTGCCTTTGAACTTTTTTGGCATTGTTTCTCTCTCTCTTTTAATTCAATTTCTCAGAACAATCTTTGAAAAAGGCACACAGCCCAAAAATTTTGAAACTTGAAACGTCCATTACTGTCGAAAGAATGTTAAAGAGTTTGATGGGAAACAAGAGCAGTAATGTGAAAACGCCACAAGTTCCAGTGTGGAACACACATATTGCAACTCTATGCTGTTACTCATGTGGACTCTATACATTGATGCCCGATTGTATCTCTTGCTCCAATCACACCACGTTGTGTTGTTTGGATTGCGGAAATCGTTGCGGTGTCAAAGATTGTTGTCGTCCTCAACTCGTGCTTTGCAAGGATACAGGACATTGTTTGTGTGTGAATCATTCCGGATACTTTCCAACACGTGAATGTGGTGGAACTGAACCAATTGGATGCAGTGTGTGTGGATTGAGATTATGCGTGGGCGCTCGACCTCCGTCGAACTCGTATCGATGCTGGTGTTGTTCTCAATACTTGGAATGTTATCGAGGTGACTCGTTCCTGGGATGTTCCTTTGACGATCAATGTTTATGTATTTCTGGACAAGGAAATTGTGCTTCCAAGTCATTTCAACTGAAAATTCGAAATGCAGTGCAAACGCTTTGTCTCGTGTCCAGATGCGGTCTGCCTTCGGATTCTAACTATCCATGTGGACTCGGGTTATGTGATAAGCATTGTTTAAAAATTTAATATTGCAATATTTATCATCAAATCAAATCTCCATGTAGACGGAACGCGGACAGACCACGTGCGTGATACGTTTTCATCTTAAAATCAAAGGAAATCGAACGATAGGCATCACCTTCTAAATGACTCTTGTAAGACGCACGAATCGAAGCGAAGGCACCACGGCGAGCATGCATTCTCGACGGACTCGAAGCTGAGTTCAGGCGTAATACGAGAGGACGAAATTGCGTATCCTCGGAAGCAACGCGTCGATGATTCCACTCCGTTACTTGTTGAGGATAGTGTGTCTTGACAAATCCTTTCTCATGTTGCATTCCGTGAGATTGAATTAACATGAGAACACGATTCTTCCAACAAAACTCTGCTGTTTTGTCCATTCCGAATCTTACTCCTCGACCCTGTTCGCTCGGACTTGCACCCATAGCTGAAGAACTGGGAGTGCTCCACAGCAAAGACTCGAACACTTCGTCCTCGTCGGTCACAACACCACCGATGTGACGTGCTCGAATGCTTGGATGTTTCACTGGAGGTTCACGATGTCGCATGATGCTGTCAATATCTTCACGATCCACACCATATCTACGGAACAGACCTCCGTGTACCTGTGTTCGAGCGCGAAGCGCGAGTTTAGTATTTCGTAATAATCGAACGTGCATTTTGAGTGTTGGTGTTCGAGCGATCTTCTTGTGACACAGTGATTTGAGTGACATTTTCGTGATAACATATGCAAATGGGGTGATTAAATTCTCGCACTTCGCGCTCGAACACTACGTACGATAAAGATTCGAGGTGGAAGTTTCAAATTCGATTCGGGTTTCTCAGTCTTGACTTCCACAAATACACCGAGCGGAAGAGTATCGAAACACTCTTGAAATTTTCGGAACATGATGTCACCATCCTCATCACCGTATTTTACACGAAGCTCAGCAGCAAAATTATGCTCGACACTCATCAATCTACTCTCATTACTACCACGCAAGATATCGACACGATTCGGTGCAACTCTTTTCAGAGCACAAAGAAGTAAGAAGGTTTCACAACTCATTGAGGAGGATCCGACGATGTTTCCAGAGAACACGAAATGATTATCGATATTCTCCGCGGGAAGTGCTCCGCTCAGTGTGAAGACAGTCAGAAGATCCTGCAGTTGACCGTTCAGAGAACCCACTGCGGTCACTTTCTGAGCTCTGCCACTTCCGATCGTCGTTCTCTTTGAAGATCGTGTTGCCTCAATTTCGATATCTAAAATGTTTGATCTCAATATGTAGTGTGATCGTACCTGTGTTCGAGCAGGAGTTTAGTATGCGTATTCATACATTGAGAGTGAGTAGTACCACGTACACTCTCCAGAAGTTGCATCGCGAGACCGAAAGGAAGCGTGCGACCCATCATACTACGAGCAACAATTCCGTCTGCACCACGAATCAAGGGTAACATCGGTGATGACGAGACTCTGCAAACACCACGATGAGAGACGTTTGACATGGCAAATTTCATCAACATTTCCACATTCGCGTCTTGACCGAAACATATACGCCTGGCTTGTTCTCCCTTACTTCTTACTTTTCTTCTTTTCTTCTTCTTGATGTCCTCGTCAACATCTTCTGTTTCCATCAGAACAATACGTGTACCGTGACACAAAACTTTACACAAAGCTTTTGAAGACTCAAACACACTCAACGCTTTTCTCCTATCATCTCCGATATGTTGAAACGATAGAACAACAGGAACATCCTCCTCATTCTCATCCGTTTTCACCTCACCACTACTTTTGCGTTTTTTCTTTGATATCAATTTCTCCAACGTCGTGACACTGTAAGGATAGTCCTCCTCAAGCATCTCCATACACGAACGTACGAACGCATTTTTCGCAATACTCACTTTTTGTCTAGCATCGCGACGAGCTCTGATTTCTT
>JACLAC010004057.1_pt1 | contig 10804 bp, 9 predicted proteins | sample 8027881 | NCBI WGS metagenome assembly JACLAC01 (sample SAMN15725517, study PRJNA655200) | protist metagenome | isolation source: fluorescence activated cell sorting (FACS) single amplified genomes of... | place: Spain: Blaines Bay Microbial Observatory, Mediterranean Sea | collected 2016-01-19 | reverse complement strand
ATGAATTCAAAAAATTTGCTGTAAAAGGGCAAAATATTAGTAGTACTACCTTTGATCAATACACAAGCGAAATTTCTAACTTAACTCCATATATTATTGAAGAGCGTCCAATGAACATGACTCAAATGGATGTTTTCTCTCGATTAATGAAAGACCGTATCATTTTTTTAGGAACAGGAATTGATGATCAGGTTGCAAACATTGTAACTGCTCAATTACTTTTCTTAGAATCTGTGGATTCTACCAAAGATATTACCATGTATGTAAATAGTCCTGGAGGTTCAGTTTATGCTGGATTAGGAATGTATGATACAATGCAATACATCAATGCTGATGTAAGTACAATTTGTACTGGATTGGCTGCTTCTATGGGAGCTGTTTTATTGGCTGCTGGACAAGATGGAAAAAGAGCTGCTTTACCTCATTCTCGTATTATGATTCACCAACCATTAGGAGGTGCACAAGGTCAAGCTTCTGATATTGAAATCACAGCTAAGCAAATCTTAATCTTAAAAGAAGAATTATACGAAATTCTTTCTAGTCACAGTGGAAAATCAATGGAACAAATTGAATCTGATGCTGACCGTGATTATTGGATGAAAGCTGATGCTGCCAAAGAATATGGCTTGATTGATGAAGTATTAAGAAGAGAAAAGAAATAATTTATTTTAACATATCAAATAAGTAAGTAAAAAGTTGGAGAATACTCTTCGACTTTTTACTTTTTTAGCGGTTTTCTACAAGAATCGCTGTATATTTATATCATTACATCACTCAATAAAACAAAATATTATGCCCCAAGTTTGTTCTTTTTGTGGAAGAAATAGAGAAGAAGTTGATTTAATGATTTCTGGTATTAATGCACATATCTGTAATCATTGTATAGAACAATCCGTTGAAATCCTAAACGAAGACAAAAAGCTTCGTCAACAAAATATCGCTCCTAAATTTAACCTTCTAAAACCTCTTGAGATAAAAACTTTTTTAGATCAATATGTTATAGGACAAGGAGAAGCAAAGAAAACATTGTCTGTAGCTGTATATAATCATTATAAAAGATTAATGCAACAAGAAATTCAAAATGATGAAGAAGTTATTATTGAAAAATCTAACATCATCTTGGCCGGAAGAACAGGTACAGGAAAAACATATTTAGCAAAGTCTCTTGCCAAAATATTAGAGGTTCCTTTTTGTATTGCTGATGCTACTGTGTTGACAGAGGCAGGATACGTTGGAGAAGATGTTGAAAGTATTTTAACTCGTTTGTTACAATCTGCTGATTATGATGTAGAGGCTGCTGAACGTGGTATTATCTACATTGATGAAATTGATAAAATTGCTCGTAAAAGTGACAATCCTTCTATTACTCGTGATGTGAGTGGTGAAGGTGTACAACAAGCTCTTCTAAAATTATTGGAAGGAACAATTGTGAATGTCCCACCTCAAGGAGGACGTAAGCATCCTGATCAAAAAATGATTCAAGTAAATACAGATAATATCTTATTTATTTGTGGTGGTGCTTTTGATGGAATTGATAGTCACATTGCTTCTCGTATGAATACAAGACCTCTTGGTTTTGTAAGTCAACGTGATGATACTACTCATTCTATTGATAAAGAAAATTTATTACAATACATTAGTGCTCAAGATTTAAAATCATTTGGATTGATTCCTGAATTGATTGGACGTCTTCCTGTGTTATCATTCTTAAATCCATTAAATGGTACTGCATTAAAAGATATTTTAACAAAGCCTAAAAATGCATTGGTAAAACAATACACCAAATTGCTTCAAATGGAAGATATTTCTTTTGATATTGAAGATGAAGCATTGGATTATATTGTAGAGCAAGCTTTAAGTTACAAGTTGGGAGCAAGAGGTTTACGATCAATTTGTGAAGCCATTATGGTAGATGCTATGTTTGATATTCCTTCAACAGAAATGGAAGAATTCAAACTTACTAAGGAATATGCTCAAGAGAAGTTTGAAAGGTCAAAAATGAAAAAAATTGCTTAATATATAAGGCTATCCAATTGGATAGCCTTTTCTTTTAAATTAAAAATAACTTTTATAATTAACGACATTTTTCTATTCATGATGTATAAGGAAAAATGCCAAAAAATTATATATTCTTAGATTAACATGGGCAACTAAAATACCCTATTTGAATATACTCAACATCTGTCCACTCTTTTCCATCATTTTTAATTAGCATTTCATCATCCCATAACTCTACTTCTCCATCATTATCAAAATCAGTCATATAATCTGGTTTAAATGTTCTTAAATAATCTTCTGAAAGATTGAAAATCGAAACAATTTTGATATCTCCATTTGTTACTTCCCATAAGATAGACATTGCTCCATAAAAATCGCCACATCCATGCCCAACAGCAATGGCACCATGTACATATTTTTTTGAATTAAAATCAAATTCTGTTAATGAAATTCGAGCATCTTCACTTTCAATCCACTCTCCTTTATAATCTGCACTATAATCATTTTGATAATCTTTGTACTTATCTGTTTTTTTCAATAAACTGAGCAATTCAGTTTGCAAAATTTCACCTTTTACTTCTTTTCCAGCAACACTTAAACCTGTTTGTGGATGAACACTTGCATAACTAACATCATCTGTATCCAACTCTGCCACTAAATAGGCATAATCAGCAGACATACCAACTAAATCTTCTGTATAAGCTTCTTTACTCACTTCACCTGATTCATAAGCACCAACCATTCCCCAATGTGGTTGAGCTTGTGATATGATATACAATCCTGTTACTTTAGCTTTTCCTTCTTCTCCTGTTCGACCATAAGTATATAACTCTCTATTTAGCCATTGTTGATACTCTGTAACATTTTCTTCATTAACACTTTGTTTTACTGTATAGTTATTCAATAATTCATAATCACTCGCTCCCCATTTTGAATTTTTCACTTTAGCTAACACCACATATTTACCTTGTTTAGTAAATAAAAATGATTTGTCTCTATTTTTCAATACCATATCAGCATTCTCTTTTCCCAAAATAGTAGAAGACATCATTTCTTCTTTTGCGATTTGTAATTGATCTTTTTCTTTGAACAAAACCAATTGTTTAGGACCAACATCTTTATAAGAACCTGATGCCCAAGTTTGTGTAAATTGGACAATCACTACTTTAGGAGATGCCAATACTTTTATGTCATCTGCTTCAACTGTTACTTTTTTTCTGAACATTCTAGCTCGATCCTTCAACCATTTTTTTTGATTATAATGATAGGCCTTTGATCCAACACGCTTGACACCTTCAAATTTTGTTGCATACAATGCAGAATAAGCCTCATAATCAGAATTATTTTGAGAAGCTAACCAATCATTTAAAAACTGTTTGGCTTCTTCATCTAAAATATCCTTCAAACTTTCCTTTTTCTCTTCTTTTACAACTACTTCTTCTTTTGGAATATTAGAAGAATCATCTTTTACTAAAACTTTTTTTTCAGAATCAGAAGATGAACAAGAAGCTCCTAAGAGAGCTAACAATACTAAACTGTAGAATTTATTCATTTATTTATATTTAGGGGTTTTATAATATTTTGGTTTTGTATCAAAACGAATGTGTAGCCATGCAACGCCTAATCCTGCTGTACTTAACCAATACTTGTTTTCAGAAGCTAATTTTTGTAATCCTACTCTTCCTACTTCCATCCACAAAGCAACAATATGTTCTGTTAAACCTGAACGAACAAATTTTGCTAAATGTGTAAAATCATTTTTTTCAACTGGACAAGGAACAACAAGCTCTGCATTTTTCCCTAAATTTTCAAAGCTAACAACTTTTTCTGTTGAGGAAAAATAGGATTGAAATGGAGCAAAATTTGGGGATTTCCGAGTCAATAATTTATTATTTACAAGAGCAAATTCATATTCTTTATTGGGATTTGCTAAAGAAATACATTCCCATGAATAAGCTTCAAAAGGATTGTCTTTCAACAATTGATTATAGAATAGTATAAATTCTCTAGAACTTGATAAATATTCAAAAAATTGCTGGACTGTAATAATTTTTCCTTCTTTTTGAATCGTATAAAAGTAAAAATCACTGTCTACTATTTTTTCTTGAAAACTCCACATATTTGTGGTTACGATATTTATGAAAAAAAATCCAAAAAATCCTGTATAAAAATTTACTTTTGTGTAAAAATAAACGAAAAAAACATGGATTGGGAAAAATATAGAATGTCTCTTTTGAGTGAAAATGATGATGAAGCAATCATTGCTTCTGATTGGTTAGCTAACAATTCAACTGATGAAATTTTCACATTTTTAATTGAATTATTAAATTCTGAAGATGAATTTGCTAGAGATATTGCAGCTGTAACATTAGCAAAAACAAATGATAATAGAGCTATAGAACCTTTATTTGAGGCAATCAAGAAGAAAGAAAATGAACATAAACGAGGTGTATTGGTAGGTTGTTTAGATGCTTTTGAAATTGATACATATTTTGTGGATATTTTCAAGTTATATCTTTTTGGTAATTTCAAAGTAAGTGTTTTTGCTTTTGATTTATTAAATACTAAAAGCTTTGACATTCGTACACGTACCTTAAAGAAGGCAGCAAAAGCTCTTCATCACTTTTCTCATAATATTGGTCAAGATGATGATGTTGCACAAGAACGAAAAGAGGAAGCAACTATTATTTTAAAAGAATTGGAAGAGTTATTATCTGAAGATTCATAAACATGTTATTTTGTGTTATTTTTCCTGTGATTTGTGTTCAAAAAATTGCTTGATTATAATGACCTTTGGATATCAAAACAAAATAAATAATTAAATATAAAATAACATGACACAAATAGATAAATCAAAACCAGTATTAGTAACAGGAGCAACTGGATATGTCGCTTCTTGGTTAATCAAAAAATTATTGGAAGATGGACTTACTGTACATGCAGCAGTTAGAAATCCAGACAACAAAGAGAAATTAGCACATTTAAATGCCATTGCTGAAAAATCGACAGGAAGCATTAAATATTTCAAAAGTGATTTATTAAAAGATGATTCTTATGCACAAGCTATGAAAGATTGTCAATTAGTTTATCACACTGCTTCTCCCTTTATTACAGATGTAAAAGATCCACAAAAAGAGTTGGTTGATCCTGCTGTAAAAGGAACTCAAAATGTATTAAAAACAGCCAATCAAACTTCTTCTGTAAAACGTGTTGTAGTAACCAGTAGCTGTGTATCTATTTATACAGATGCTATTGATTGTCAACAAGCTCCAAATGGCATTTTAACCGAAGAAATTTGGAATACTACAGCTTCATTAGATTATCAACCTTATGCATACTCAAAGGTACTAGCTGAAAAAAAGGCTTGGGAAATCAATGAACAACAATCTCAATGGGATTTAGTAGTCATTAATCCTTCTTTTGTCTTAGGACCATTTTTAAATCCTAATTCAATCACTTCTGAAAGTTTTAGCATCTTGAAACAAATAGGTGATGGAACTATGAAAATGGGAGTTCCAAAAATGGGGGTTGGTGTAGTAGATGTTCGTGATGTTGCTGATGCCCATATCAAAGCTGGTTTTACTTCTAAAGCCAAAGGTCGTTATATCACCTCTGGGCATAATACAGACTTTTTGGAAATTGGTACTTCCCTTCTACCAAAATTTGGAGACAAATACCCACTTCCTAAAAAGGCGTTACCAAAATGGTTACTAATGATGGTTGGACCTATGGTTAATAAATATTTCACTAGAAAATTCATCAAAAACAATGTTAATATTGAATGGAAAGCTGACAATACTAAAATCAAAAAAGAATTAAATATGAATTTTATTCCTTTACAAAAAACAGTGGAAGATGCTTTTCAGGTTTTAGTAGATGAAAAAGTTATCTAATCAAAAATATAAATCTCATAAGTCTCTCAATATGGTAAAAGACTTATGGATCACCAATTAAACCGTATATTTTTTCGTGTTATGACTTAAATTTTATTTTAGTAGGATTATCCAATATTAATCCTCTATCTTTGTGATGGGGATTATTTTTACACTAAAAAAACAACATGGAATATTATATAAGAATCATCTGTACGATTATTCATATAATAGGCGGGATTATGTTATTTACCAACATAAACAACAAGCCTTGGTGGATAAAGCATCGAAGAAAGATTAGTACAATTGTTATTTTAACCGCATTCTTAAATATTATCACATTAACAATATAATATTTAAAATCATATTTTGTGTTTATCATCTACTCTGTTTTTAGTACCTAGAACACAAAATATTTATTAAAATTTCATTACAAAAAAAAGGAGTTAACTAAATTAGTTAACTCCTTTTTTTTGTGATTCGGCTGGGGCTCGAACCCAGGACCCTCTCCTTAAAAGGGAGATGCTCTACCAACTGAGCTACCGAATCATCTAAATTTTTCTTGATTTTCAGGAACGATTTTCCTTAATTGCGAGGCAAAACTACAATCTTATTTTAAGAATGCAAAACATAAAAATACTTTTTTTAAACTTCATTTTAATTCTCTTCATATGCCTATTTAAAATAAATGAAGTTAGAGCCAATGAATCAGGCATTCATGTTGGAGACTCTCTTTTTCAAAAAAAGAAATATACGGAAGCCTTTACTGTTTATTCCACTATTTTTGAAAAACAAAAACAGTTCTCATCACAAATGCTTTTAAAAATGGCATTCATTCAGGAAGGTTTGGGAGACTATAGTGATGCTTTATATTATTTAAGCACCCTTCAACATCATTATCCAAACTCAGAACTTCAAACCAAAATCAACACCCTTGCTGAGACACATGATATCTATGGATATGATAATTATGAAGAACAAGTAGCTCTTTCTTTTTTACAAAAAAACAAAGATACCTTATTGTATGCTAGTCTGTTACTAATTGGAATTAGTTTTCTATCATTTTCACTTATCAAAATAATAAAAAAGAAAAACAATTACTTGTCTTTGAGCTTTTGTATAATTGGAATCGTTTCTTTTCTTAGTTTTCAATCTTTTATTTCAAATATTCAATATGGAATTTCTTCACGAGCACACACTTACCTAATGACTTACCCTTCTTCAGCAAGTGATGTAACTGAAATCTTAGAAAAAAAGGGACATTTACTTAAAATTGTTAACAAACAAGATGTTTGGTATGAAGTAGAATTGAATGGAATTTATCAATTTATTCATGAAAACAATCTTCGTATCATCCCTTAAGTATATTTGTTCTAAATAACATCCTATTTTTTGTCTTATGTAAGGCAAATTGTCAATAAACCTTTATCTTTGCAGATTGAAGATTGGAACTATTTTTACAATCACTTGGTTTTCAATCTATTACAAGTTGGTTTATCTAAAAAATATAAAAACGTGAAGAAAACATTATTTGAAAAATTATGGGATGCTCATGTAGTGGACAATGTAAACGACACTACTGATATTGTATATATTGACAGACATTTCATTCATGAAGTAACAAGTCCTGTTGCCTTTTCAGGAGTTGAGGACAGAGGAATTGAGGTTTTCAGACCTAATCAAACAGTGGCTACTCCAGACCACAATGTACCTACTAAAGACCAACACTTACCGATTCAAGAAGCTTTATCTAGAAATCAAGTTGATACTTTAACAAGAAATTGTCAAAACCATAAAATCAATTTATATGGATTAGGTCATCCTTTCCATGGTGTTGTTCATATTATTGGACCTGAGTTAGGTTTAACTCAACCTGGTATGACAATCGTTTGTGGTGATTCTCATACTTCTACTCATGGTGCTTTTGGTTCTATTGCTTTTGGTATTGGAACAAGTCAAGTAGAGAGTGTTCTTTCTACTCAATGTTTATTGTTGGCTAAGCCTAAAACAATGAAAATTGAGATCAATGGAACATTAGACAAAGGTGTTGAAGCAAAAGATATTATCTTATACATTATTTCTAAAATTTCTTCTTCTGGTGGTACTGGATACTTTGTAGAATATTCTGGTTCTGCTATTGAAGCTCTTTCTATGGAAGAAAGAATGACTATTTGTAATATGTCTATTGAGATGGGTGCTCGTGGTGGTATGATTGCTCCTGACCAAGTTACTTATGATTATATTCAAGGAAAAGAATATGCTCCTAAAGGCGAAGATTGGGATAATGCATTAGCTTATTGGAAAACATTAACATCTGATGAAGGTGCTGAATTTGATTCAGTATTGTCTTTTGATGCTGCTGATATCGCTCCAATGATCACTTATGGTACAAATCCAGGAATGGGTATCAAAATCAATGGAAATGTTCCTACATTGGAAGATATTGATGAAGATAAAATTCCTACTTTCTCTAAGTCTATCAAATACATGGGATTTGAGGCTGGTGAAAAATTATTAGGTAAACAAGTAAACTGGGTTTTCTTAGGTTCTTGTACAAATGGACGTATCGAAGATTTAAGAACTTTTGCAAACTTTGTGAAAGGAAAGAAAAAAGCAGACAATATCAATGCTTTAATCGTTCCTGGTTCTAAAAAAGTAGAACAACAAGCTATCGCTGAAGGAATTGACAAAATTTTAGAAGAAGCTGGTTTTGAAATGAGAGAGCCTGGATGTTCTTCTTGTTTAGCAATGAATGAGGATAAAATTCCTGCTGGAGAATATTCTGTTTCTACTTCTAACCGTAACTTCGAAGGTCGTCAAGGACCAGGTGCTAGAACATTATTAGCTTCTCCATTAACTGCTGCAGCAACAGCTATCAGTGGTAAAATTGCTGATATTAGAGAGTTATTAGACTAATAATTCACCAAGTTTTCAAGTATAATTAAAAAATTCAAGGGGATTCCCCTCTTTTCAAAATATAAAAATGGATAAATTCACAACATTAGTTTCGAGAGCTGTCCCTCTTCCAATTGAGGACGTGGATACAGATCAAATCATCCCTGCACGTTTCTTAAAAGCAACAAAAAGAGAAGGTTTTGGAGATAATTTATTCCGTGACTGGAGATACAATGCTGATGGTTCATTAAAAGCAGATTTCCCATTAAATCAAACTCAATATAGTGGTAGTATCTTAATCGGAGGTAAGAACTTTGGTTCTGGTTCTTCAAGAGAGCATGCTGGATGGTCAATTTATGATTATGGATTTAAGGTAGTTGTTTCTTCTTTCTTTGCTGATATTTTCAAAGGAAACTGTTTAAACTTAGGAATTCTTCCTGTACAGGTTTCTGAAGAATATTTACAAAAAATCTTCTCTGAAATCGAAAATAACAACGAAGCTGAATTCAAAGTTGATTTAGAGAACCAAACATTTACAATTGTTTCTTCTGGAGACTCTTCTGAATTTGAGATTAACCCTTACAAAAAGACTTGTTTAATCAATGGATATGATGATATTGATTATATCTTATCTATCAAAGATAAGATTACTGCTTATGAAAAAACATCTGCAATACAATCTTACTTAGAAAAGCCAGTAGTTGAATAAACTACTTATCTTATAAAAATAAAAACGGGGTATTGTGATAATACCCCGTTTTTATTTTTTTATGAGCTTTTTCTTAATCTTTTCTCCATTTTGGTTTTGAATAACTAATATATACATCCCTTTTACTAAATCACTCACATCAAGATTTAAATTATTTTCCAAAATCGATCTTTCATAAACTCTATTTCCCATATAATCAAATAATGTTACTTGTAAAGAAGTATTTTCTCTATTAAATAAAGAAATACTGACATCATTTGTTACTGGGTTGGGATATAAATAACTAATGCCAAAAGTTCCTTGTTGAAGCATTTTTAATTTACTATATGAAGTGCCTCCATCTATATCAATTTGTTTCACTCTATAATATACTTGTCCTTCTAATATATTTAAGTCATAAAAATAGTACTGATTAAACAATTGGTTATTTGCTACTACTTCTCCTATTTTTTCATAAATTAAACCATCTATAGAAGATTCTATTTCAAAATGAGAAACATTTTCTTCTTTTGCAGTCAGCCAATATAATTCTATTTGATTTTTTACCCTATTCACTTGAAAATCTAACCATGTCAATGGTAGTATTACATCATTAAAACAACCTGAACTAGCATTACTAGGATCTAGTGTCAAACCACAGTTAGCAGGAGGACCTGTAGGACAATTGTTCACATCTGCACTTCCTATATTAGATGAATCTACTACGACAATTTCTCCACTTCCCACCGAAAACCCTGCAGAAGAAATATTAGTTGTATTTTTAATTAAAAAAGCAGCACAACTAGAACCATTTCCTGAACTGATGGTACCAGCATTCAAGGTTAAATCATTTGCTATAAAAATTCCTCCTGAAATATCCACTGTTCCTCCAGCATTTAATGTTAAAACATTTGCTGTAATTGTACCTGAATTTGTGTAATCACCATTTAAAGTTGCTGCTCCTTTAATTGTAAAACTACCATTATTATTATAAGAACTATTAGCATTTGTTGTTAATTCTAACTCTACTGTAACATTAGAATTATTCTCTAAATGTCCCCCGCTTTGAAACTGCAAGTTCCCTCTTAAATCTAAAGTTCCATTATTTGTAAAAATACCATCATCTATAATAAAATCACCTTGTGCTTTAACATAGCCAGTATTATTAAAATCTGTTCTACGAATTGCAACACTAACTCCAGAAAAATCTATATTACCATAGTTATTAAAGATTCTATCATTATCACTATTAGGATTTGAAGTAGTATAGGTTCCTGTAAATCTAACTGTGTCATCTGATGTTGTACATAAACGAACCTCTCCTCCTTTTTTTAGTTTTAATTCATGACTA
>JACLAC010000292.1_pt1 | contig 10809 bp, 5 predicted proteins | sample 8027881 | NCBI WGS metagenome assembly JACLAC01 (sample SAMN15725517, study PRJNA655200) | protist metagenome | isolation source: fluorescence activated cell sorting (FACS) single amplified genomes of... | place: Spain: Blaines Bay Microbial Observatory, Mediterranean Sea | collected 2016-01-19 | reverse complement strand
ATTTTTGTATAAATATATATATACATTTTTGTCAATAGTGTGTAGTGTTATTTTGATGATGAATGATGAATTTTTTTTGAAATGGAAAGAAAAGTTGTTTGTTTTTGGTTAACTGAAGATGGTTCGTGTAATGCTGTGTTCATATTAATCACGTGTTTGCAGGTGCTGTGCTGTCCCTATTGAAATAGCAAAAAAAACCTGTAAAGAACATGAAAATATACACACAATGCTATGTGAGTGTATAAGCATGTACTGTATCAGTTTGTGCATACCATCCAGTATGCACTATGCACTGTGCCATTGGTACATTTAGAAATGAAAACACAACGTAATTTTAAGTTAGGCCGGTATAAATAATTGGTCGGGGGTACACCACTACACTCATCTCCTCCACTTGTTGAATTTATTGACTTATTATTATTATTATTGACCATTTTATTTATTGAATTATTGAATTATTATTTACCTGTATCATTAAATTTGATTGTTTTATAATCATTTTCATCTTTTGAATGAAGGTTATAATGTTCCTTTGCTTCCTCTTCATCTTAGTATTGTATTACTCATCTAAAGAGACATTCAGAATCATGTGAATATTGCACAGTGTTGTTGCTATTGTTGTTACTACGGCTAATTTGTCCAAGGTTTCATTGCATTTTAAAATGAAACTACGGAAGTCTGGGTCGGATTCTTCCACATTTAATTTTACAACATATTTCGCTTTGTCTTTCGAAATTGTTTTATTTACCTTTCCCGGTGAAGTAAACAATAATGATCGCATAGGATCTATATTTGCATAGATAACTGGCAAGCTGGGCGTACTAATGAATGAATGGTCTTCACCTTCCTCATTAGTAAAGACCAGCGGTTTTTAAAGCAAGTTGTATTGAATGTATTATATACCCCCTTAAGTATCCATTCAATTCATTCCACTTCTCTGATCTACCATTAATTCCATCCTTACCATTCATAATATCCCATATTCCTCTAACATTTTGCATTAACTTTATTAATTCTATATTATTTGCATCTAACTGTTCTATTCTTTGTTGTAACTGGCACAGAGAAAACACAGGTGCATAAATTGTACAACATTTAATATCATACATGATAGTGAAAAACAACAAGGGGAGATGAAAAAGAAACTAGATAAAGATGGATTTATTACTATTGGTATGGAAAAAATAATGGTGTCAATTGAGGAGGTTGCATTATTTTACAGAAGTAAACATTGTGATATAACAGATGGAAACAATGGATTATGTTATAAAGCAACATCACATGATACTTTGTATATAAGCAAAAATGTTTATTTTCTTTTTTAATTGTTTGTATGTTTTTCCTTTGTGAATGAATAACAATCACAAGAAGAACAAGGATTTGGGGACTCCGAAATTATGAAGATCTAACAGCATTAATGCATGAGTGGTTGCACCAAAGAAACATCAAATTCGTCTTAACCTCGGATTCAGAGCAAAATTTAGCAGAAATCGCATTCGCCAACTACAAAAGTTAGCCAAAGGATGGTAAAAATATTTCATCAACTCAAATCCTGATCAACAAATGATTTAGCATGAGAATAGTATTAAACCTATATCTTACACTATAAACATACCCTTTTAGTACACACAACCGCGCCTCAAAAATGAATCTTCACTGTGAAATTTGTTGTCCGCTTACGCTTACGCTGTAGTAAAATTAAAATTTAAAAATGTGCATAATGAATAACATGGAAATACCACCATTATATTGACAACAAAAAACAACAACAGAAATATATACTACTACATTGTGATCACTATATCTATCTATCTATCTATCTACATCACGGATAAGTGGTGAGATTTTATAAAATCACAATAGTGTAATATACAGAGAATTTACGATAAAATATTACAAAATGACAACAACACAACTATTCAATAATGTTGCTATGACAATAACAACAACAACAACGTTATTATTGCTGCTTTTACTAACCCAACCAATAAATGCAGATAAATGCCATGACTTAACAAATTTAAAAGAAGGCGATAGTTGTCACCAGCATTGGGGAAAGTTAAAATGGAGACTCCATCCAACACAAATAGGGATAGGAAAAGCATGGGCATTGCAAAAATATAAAAAATATATGTCGAATAAAAAAGATGCACAAGCTGAATTAGATGAAAAACCAGTTCCAGTTGTATTAGGTCCAAATAATGATGCATGGTTATTGGATCATCACCATTTATTATCTTCATTGGATTATTCAGGGTTTGATGATTTATCGGTTACTATTAATGTTGTATGTGTATTTGATCCAAATGAAAGTATGGCACAATTTTGGATTAAAATGCAAGCAGTACATGGGGTATATGCATATGGTAGACCAGTAGGTTCTCCAAATAGATTACCACTTGCAGAAGCATTTGATCGTCTGCCAAATGTAATTACATTTAATGAAACATATAGTAGTTTTAATGATAATATGTGGAGAGCCATTGCAGGGTTTTCACGTAAAGTCAATGTACCTCCTTGTGATGTAAAATACGGTAGCCGTGCCTTTATTAAACAATGTGCTACCGATGGGGATTCCATACCATTTTATGAATTTCGTTGGTCATATTTTTTTAATTTAGCATATAATGATCCATCAATGAAATATTGGGATAATACAACAGATGCAAATAAATTCAATACATTATTTAAAGAATTAGAAACTGATGTATTGAAAAACAATCATTACGATCTTGAAAAATGGCAATTAGCTGCTGAATATATTGTACCATTAGCACGAGGTAAAGCTGCTGGTGAATTTACATTTCCACGTGATGCCCCTAAAGTTTTATATGGTAAATTACCTGGATATCATAAAGGCATGTCCCCAATCTATCAAAAAGATCCCACGTGTAACTCACCAAAATGTCCAATTTCACAATCGTAATATTCCTCTCTTTGATTATATGAAAATTTGTGTGTACATGATGAAAAAAGATAAGATAGGAGTTTGGTGTGTGTGTGGTATGTGTTTTTTTCCCGGCACAAGAAAAAGGTCTGTACGCGTAGATTTTACAAAAAAAAGAAAGAAAAGAAAAAATATGATATGTGGCATATGCATAATACGAGAGGCGCTGATTATATGATATTATGCACATTATTATAATAATATCATGTACGAAGTAAAATATATTAATATTTATAATTAAAATGCATAACTTATTTTTTAATTTACTCATGATAATTCCTACTCTCCTGGTCTCCAGAAAGAATACAATATAACTGAGACAAAATTAATTAAAAATCCACTCTACACACCTCTCACTAAACTTAAAGATGGACAATATGAATCGTAACTATTGCGATAGAGTTCATTGAAATACCATATCCATTAAAGCTGTATGTACACACCATACACACCGTGAAAAAAAATAATACGCTTCGTACGTATTTTTTACGTTCGTATTTAAAAATTTAAAAAAAAATATATTTACGTTCGTATATGATACTCCTCTCTCGTAACTCGTAATATTGTGTGAAATATCCTCTCATTTAAATTTGTTTAAAAAATAAAAAAATGTTATGCGTTATGCACCATCTGAAACTCTGAAACTATATAGTTGAACTACGGAAGAGATTAATACTCTAATATAAGCTAACAAGTGATAAAAATCTTATAGCCTGTCCGTTTAAAATCTAAAATCCAAAACCATCAAATGGATTCTTATTATTATTATTTGGTTGTTGTTGTTGTTGTTGTTGTTGCATCATCATCATCATGTTGTTATTATTATTATTATTATTCATATTATTATTCGCCATCATCATTCTTGGTTGTATTGGTGTTGAACCTTTAAAAGCAGCATTAATTGCCGCAGCTTTATTCATCTTTGATGGTGTTGGTGTTAACATCCCAATACCTCCACCATTTGGCATCATACTATTCATTGGTCGATTGTTATTATTGCTTCCACTTTGGTTCTTTGAATTTTTACCAGGTGGAGTAGCTATATTGTTTAAATTAACTAAACCTAACAATGGATCGGAATTGGCATTTTGTTGATTATTCTGTTGTTGTTGAGGGGGACGCATCATATTGATATTGTTATTGCTAGCAGTATTTGGTGCCATTGGTTGCATCATCGCTGCATTATTATTATTGTTGCTATTATTTGAATTACTAAAATCTAATCCATTGAAACTACCTAATAAATCATCCGTATTTGCATATGTATTGCCATTTGTACTAGCAAATAAATTACTAGATGAAGACGATTGCGAGGATGTATCTGTTGCATTTTTTGCTTGTATCATTGATGGACCTCTTGTACCGTCCCAATATGATGAATTTGTTCGACTATCATCTTGACGCCCTGGTGCTGATGCAAACATAACACTACTATCTTGATCACTACTTTGATCAAACGATGCAAATCCAGATGTTGAATTAGCCGAATTTGAATTGAAATTTTCCCATTGACCTTCTCCTCCTCCATTACCAAAGCCATCATCAATGTTGTCGTTGTTATTGTTGTTGTTGTTAGTACCATTATCACCCCAAAAATCATCATCACCACCATTATTATTTCCAAATTGTCGTTTAGAAAATTGCAGCATGGCCTGTGCAATTTTTTGCATCATACGTACATCGTCTACAAGACCAAAATTGACTAAGAAATTGCCTCCTGATAATCCGGCTTTGCGCTTTCCATTGCTTTCTCGCTCCTTCAGCGCCCTTGCTTGGGATTCATTATAAGCTGCTTTTGCTAATGCTGCATACATTCGTCCAAATTCTTTTAATTTCTTTTTTTTCTCTTTTGACCATATACGCAATTGGTTTGCGCTCATATCTGATAATTTCTTCGTAGCACCGAACGTTGCTCGGTCAAATCGTTCATTCACTAATTTTGGCATACAACCACGAACAAAATTCCAAAGTACAGTTTCTTCGTGCACTGCTTGTTGATTCGCTGTTGCTATCACTAATTGTTTAAATCTGGCAACAATCCGTCGTTCCTCCTCTAAAATAGAATCCATCGCATTTTGAAAATTCAATATCCCATGCGATGCTCTTAACACCATTCCCCAATCAGAAAGCTCTGTTACAGTAACGACTGGTGGCGGTTCCGGTGCTCTTGGTTTCCCTTGGTTCTCATCGCTAGTATATGCACAAGACCACCCTGCAATTGGTGGCAAGATTCCCTCCGGTTTCCAATCTTCATCCATGCCTTGCAAATCTTCATTCCCAAGATCTAACCGAACGGCATAAAATGGTTCCCCATCATATTCAATCGTCCAATGATATACTTCATCGATTTTTCTTAAATGAATTTCATAATCCATACCATCACCAACATGGACATATTCCAAGGTAGATGTCGGACTTGTTTTTTTCACCGCGCAATATAAACCTTGGACGGCTGTTAAACCACATCCTGAAACAAGTAATTCAGGTAAGTCTTCTTCTTCATCCTCTTCACCAACAAGAAGAAATTTTAAATCATCCAAAGCAGCTGGTTTTTTCGAATCAAGAAAATTAGCGGTTTCGTTAAGCCCGCTAAACACCCCACCTTTCGTATTATTTAATCCATCTTTTGCATTATTCAACCCATCTCTTGCTTTTTTTTGAAGATAATTGATTGCATTAGTCGAGTGTACGGCTTTTTTCAACTTGTTAACACCACTATGAGCATGGTGAAGGTTTTTTTTCGTATCCTCTCCAGCTTTCACTATTTGCCTTTTTAAATCACCAAAAACTTTGATTTTTCCAATAGCACTGTCAAATTTTTTGTTAGTAGAACTAGTAACATCTGCTAATTTTGTCGTTTGTGCACTTATTTCATCAAACCCTTCATGTAAAGTCCTGTCTAAGAAATCAAGTATATTAGGCATGCTTGCAGGTACATCCCCAACTGCTTTAATGCAGGCTTCATGTGTATAAAAATCTTTTTTCTCTGCCGTAGCTTCATTTGCTGTAAGAGCAATGATTTGATGCAAAGCGATAAGGCTCTCTTCATCTTTATTTTCTTTACCTTCCTCTTTCCCTTCCATATTGTGCGTAGTCTCTTCGTGAAGTGTTTGGATGCGAATTTGATCAACGATGTCTGGGTAATGTTTCAATCGACACCATGCACTCCAAAATTTGTCTTGGGTTACGCGAAGCAATGACGATATGGTTGCAACTAATACCGCAGACATAAAACAAAACAAATAAATTCCATTTTGTTTTGCACCACCAGCATGCATAAGCGTATCACCAGTAACAGATTGGTAAATAGACCAGGTCATCGCTACCATCACTGCGTAGAATCCATATGCTATTTCCCTACTTCTCGGTTTTAATTTATTTGTCCTTGGGTCTATTGAAAACACTGGAAACACGAATTCACCATAAAATATGTTTAATGACGACGACGCTTGTTTATATATGGAGTAATATGATAAAAACAAAATGCCCATTACAAGTGTAATTACACTTTTCGATGTAATAAAATCGAATAGAAAGGCACCAGCAATCGTAGCAAGGAACAAAATAACAACAAAAATTATGCCAATAATTTGCAAATATTTAGGAAACGCAAAATGATGCGACACCCATACATATACAACCCACATTGTAATTAATTGCACAATGTATCCGGCAATCAAAATTGGCACGATGGGGTAACACTGTATGTTATTTTCTTCACTTGAAATGCAATTGCTAACAACAGTTGCTTGTTCGCTTCCACTTTTTCTGTAAAGGATTAAATCCAAGTTTGAAACTTTAGGAAAGACTGTAATCATAACAATCCCATAAACAAAAATAGAAACCTCAACAATACCAATGATAACAATTGTATTTGACCAAATTTTCCGATCTTTGCAACAACAGCAATTAAACATTTTTGGGGGTATATTCCATACCACTTCGAAGTCATCTAAATATAATTGATATATAGCCATAACACCTAGTTGCATCAATGGAATGGCAACAGCTAATGTTACCATTGCTGGAACATCGATAAAGTCAGCTTCAAAAAGTTTAAAGCATAAACCACCGATGCAACATCCATCCGCAACGGTAACCATCGTTGGTATTCGAAACGTATTGAACCATTTTAAAAATTGTAAATACGTACATACAACAATGAGTACGGCAAGTGCATATCCATATCCCGTCGTTCTATCAACATCAGTATCGAATTCTGCACATATAGCAGCAACTGCAAATAAAATACCAACAAACATGCCCATTGAAAAAGCTGTTAAAAAACTTTTTTTGAATCTATTGACCCAATCCCAGAAAAATGTTTTAAAACGTGGCCACCATTTTGTAATATCAATAGCCTGCAACGCTTCATCTCCAAATAACTTTAATTGGTCATCAAAACTCATTGGTCGAATTCCTTGGACATTTAATTCAATTAAAAATACGTAATCATTTGCCGCCCAATTTTTTATTGTCCAATTTGCTATGACAATTAAGAATGGTGCAGCAAGCATACTAGATAAAATTTCAACGTTCTTATTTGGAACACCATGAAAGAAAAAACTCCATCCAGCAATCCACCATACTACAACGAAAATAAATGCTTTAAAGCGAACTTTGGGATGGGGTAAGCGATCGAATTTGTGGCCATAAAAATTATAACACCTAGTAAAGTCATAGGCAACATAAAACAATGCAATGATACCAATCATAAAATATCCTACTATATATTGTTTGCATGGTTTGCCTAATAATGTGACCGGCTTTAACGATGAGAAATGCGTTTTGATAAAAAACAATGTTATGATCATAAAAATGCATATTAAATACAATAAAATCCAAAACGGATTTGTGATTGTTTTTTGAATAAATACTTGCGTACTTGGTAGATGAAAACATGATAAAAATTTATCCAAACAGCCAGCAATTTTTAAAATAGGACTAAGTAACAATTCTTCTAACAACTCCCCATCGAGGGCGGACCCACCAGCTTTGGAATCTGATCCGCCTGCTGCACCACTATATAGCCATTGTGGTAAAACACTGGATAAATTTCTACGTACAATTTGCCGTGGATTCAAAGTTGGCCAACGATTGTCTACAATATGATAGATTAACAAAATGGAAAACATGAGAAAAACAGCACAACCTGCGATGTAATAAAATTGCGATCCACCAAGAACCATAAATATTCTAGACACTACGTGCATAATAGTTATCGTCATGGCATCCGTTTTAATACCAGCCATTACTTGCCATGCTAATGCCAATTCAATCATTATAATGACACCGAAATGAAACCATCCAACAAAACGATCTGCGGATGATTTAGTTGCAATGCATGTTGAACCATGCGTTTTATATGCAAAATTTATTAACAAACCGAAAGCGGCAAGATAGCAAAGCCAATAAATTCCACGTTGTCGCTTTGTTTCTTTCTCTCCTTTAAGTTTCGCTTTGTATTCCGCTTCATACAATGTTACATCTTGTATGATAATAGATGGAGCGCGGTGATTTTTAATTTTGTCATTTTCAACATTGTCAATAACATGCCATCCTGAAGATGGGGGAAATGGCGCACGGATTGGATCGGCACGTGCAATATAACGAGATGCTTTTAAATGTATCCGATCAGTTGATTTACCTTCGCATATGTACCAATATGGCACTGGCTGTTCCCCAGGCACATCTGAAAATTCATGCCTTGAAATAGTATGCGTATATTTTTTCGAATCTGCCCAATCAAGTTTTGCAAATGTTGGGTATTTTTTTGGATCATTAGATAAAACATAACTTTCACCTTCCTGATCATCATCATTCATCGCTTCAAAATCCATTGTTAATTTTACATTAAAGGTTACTGCTGCCTCTGGCACTCGGTTGACCCGGACTACTTGACCTTTCACTCCATTTTGATTTTTTGATTTATTCAAAACTACTTTGATGTCCATCGCTTTTATTTCTTGATCTTTATTATTATCGACTAAACTTTGTAATGTGTTTTTTAATTCGGGGGGTGGGATAATTGCATGTAATGGTACATTTCTTTCAATAATAATACATGGAGTTGCAACATATACACCATTTACAGATGTATTCGATGCACCACATACTGTAATTACATATATATTATCACCTTCTACTTTTTTATTTTTATATCGCTTGACTAGCTCAGCAACATCAAGTGGCAACCTATTGTTTGCATTTGAAAATGTAATATAAATAACAGGGAGTACATTCAATGTTAATAATATTGCTGATACATAATTGTAATCACTGCGATATTGCACGGTATCATAAATTACAATGTGATATGCATATAATGGAAGCCATAAACATGCAAATGCAAATGTAAGACTGTATGCAACGACATTATCTAATTTCCAATTTCGATGCTTCCAACGACTAAATGCAAATAAACATAATATAATAGCTAATAATGTTGCAAATAATGATATGGACACTATCCATCCATCTTTATCGCCTCTACCATCGACTTGTAAACAATAAGACATACGAAATCGTTGTTTCACATTGATATATATGAAAATACAAAAAATAATTGGCAAGATTAATATGCCATATACTACCAGTGTAATAACAATTCCAGTATATTGAAACATTTCTACTTCTGGACCACTTAAAATTTTTGGTTGATGTAAATATTTTGCACGCTCACGATCAACAATTTCTGTATCATGTACGTGATGTTCCGTATCACAATGGGAATAAAGCGCATCTATGGTGAAAAACCAATTATGGGAACATTCTTTGCCTGCATGTTTGACATTATCTGGATATTTTTCATTTTTTATAGAATATGGACATCTATATTTAGCAATTAATGGTGGTGTATATACATATTCTCCAATTAAAAATGGAATGTCTATTAAACGATGCCTAACTTTCTTTAATATTTGTTTCGATAACCATAGACTGATTATAGTAGCCAATAACAAACCTATTAAAATTCCAGGTGAACTATAATCAACTGCATAATTAGTCGGACACCATAAAGTACAACAACAAAGTTTATTTATATCAAAAGTTTCCATCTTGGTTAAATTATTATTAAAATATTGATATTGTGGACAACCATTGGATGTATAACTTATAGGATCTCTACTACGATATGTAGTTTTCAATGGACAAATTGGAGTACAAATCCCAGCGTTTGCCATTTCAGTATAATTGCCTGTACCAATCATGGTTTTATTATTGTATGTCGGTTTAAAAGGACATTCTGTTGTTATATTATTATTATTATTACCATTATTGCTGCCCCTACTATATGATGTAGGTTTTGCAGTAGTTAAATAGTTACTATTGCCATTTAAAGAATTACGTAATTGAGAGACGTTTCTTCCATATACAGGATGCATTACCATATTAGAATATGGTTGCCCATCAATAATCAAATCATAAGTAAAACCATCAAATTTCTCATCAACAGTTAAACGTAATAAATGTCCATCATTTGTACTCCATGCATGATCCATTAAACCACTACGTCTTATTTTCACCATTTCTTTAATTCGTGAACCAAGATTTTTATGTTCAAATATAATATCATTATCGTAAAGAATTTTACGTTTTCCAGATACGATAGAATGAAATAAAACGACAGTATGCACGGGCGCTTTCTCATCTGCATTAAAGCAGAATTGCCACGTTATACGTTTTTTTGATTCTTTTACTTTTTTTCCAACATCATCATCTTCTAATAAAATACGTCTTGGATCAGCAAATTTGACTGATTTCTTGTTCTTCATGGAAGAAGATAAAGTTTTGGACGAATTGGAACTGCGACGTCGGTTATTGCTCATTTGCTATTGTTAAGAATTATTTATTTACGACGT
>JACLAC010022935.1_pt1 | contig 10810 bp, 6 predicted proteins | sample 8027881 | NCBI WGS metagenome assembly JACLAC01 (sample SAMN15725517, study PRJNA655200) | protist metagenome | isolation source: fluorescence activated cell sorting (FACS) single amplified genomes of... | place: Spain: Blaines Bay Microbial Observatory, Mediterranean Sea | collected 2016-01-19 | reverse complement strand
GGTTTTTGTGCTTCGATATTCGCGGCTCCCGGCGGGCGTCTTTTTCATACCCCCAATTACCGCAAACTCGATCAGCACATACGGGTCTATCTCGACCGAGGAGTCAGTTATTTTTCCCTTTGGTTCATGGATGCTCCCGAATCGGAAGATCTCGAACTCATTGCCGCTCAGATCGCCTCGCGTTTCCGGTGAACGATTCTAACTACAGGATCACCAAGCATCCCCGTTGTCGCTCCACGCTGATTACGGGCATTTTGTTCATTTTGGCTGGCTTTGCGCTCAATCCGTTTTCTTTCGCATACTACTTGCCCAGCGGTCGGCTCGAAAGTTTGGTAGCAGTTCAGGTCCTTATCGGTCTGCAGGTCGCACTGATAATGGTGGGGGGGTGGTTGCTCTGGAGAGGTTCACGTTTGTATCCCCTGTTGGGTGTGGGAGCTTCGATCCTGCTCTCTGTGCTGGTTGGCTGCGGTTTGTACGGTACGGCGCATGTTCTTCTAGCCTCGGGGCAAAAAGAGCACTTGCTCGATCGAGTAGATAGAGGAGAAATGCTGATTCTCTGGCTCGAGGCGCGGGTCTTGCCGGTTCTAACTCAGAGCGCCCGCGTGCAGGTACTGCCCGATTCCGCAAGCGAGTTGCTCTTTGCTGAGGAGGTTCTTAGTACTGACCTGGCTCCACTGGAGAATGGGTCTGCAGCATCTGAACCCGAACGGAATTGGTTGCTCGACGAGCATCGGGTCTCCCGGGCTCGGGATCTGCACCTCTGGCGTCCTTTTTTTGCACTGGGGGATTCGTTGCAGCGGGCGCATTTCTCTATCGAAGAGGGATATTTCACCGACGAGAACGAGACGAGCTTCAATACTATAATGCGTTTTACCGGAAAACTGCAAAGCTCGGATACGTCACTCATCTACGCTACTGCAGACCTGCAGATCCTCTGGCACAAATATCCCATCGCCGGATCCGAATCCGATTCGACCTGGCGGATCACCGAGTGGCATACTATGCACTTCAAAACGAAAACCACAGCTCGTCTGCTCTTTGTTGAAGCCCTGGTTGATATCTTACCGGATAGGACAGCCCGGGAACGCGCGCGCAGGTCGCTCCACGAAGAACTCGTCATCGACGCGCTGACCGATCCCGACTTCCGAAAACCGCATGATTACTTTACTTTGCATGCTTTCGACCGCCATCCCGGCATCAGCGTGGTTGATATCAACGGCGATGCTCTGGATGATATATACATTATGGCCCGGTGGGGTGAGAATCAGCTTCTAGTCAATCAGGGCGACGGCACCTACGCTGAGCGGGCCGCTGAATTTGCTCTGAATATCGCAGACCATAGTGCGGCCGCACTCTTCGCCGACTTCGATAACGACGGCGATAGCGATGTCTTTCTCGGGCGGACCCTCGCGCCGAGCATGTACCTGGTCAACGAGCACGGTCGTTTTGTCGACCGCTCTGACCAAATCGAGGGAGATCTTCCTCAACTGGTTGCATCGATTGCTGCCGCCGATGTCAATGGCGATGGTCTGTTAGATGTGTACTTCTCGACCTATGCAGCACGAATTTTACTCGAAGCGTTTAACACCAGTCCAGGTCAGTTTCTATCTGCTGGGGCTTTGCTTGGGGAGTTTATATCTCCGTTTAAGGCACAGAAACTTCATCGGCTCGTTCAAAAAAAGAAATCGGATCTTCTGCGCGATGCACCCGGGCCACCGAATTACTTCTTCAAGAATCGCGGTGGTGGTCGTTTCGTTATGGTTGAAGGTCCGCTTTCTATCTGGCGCAATACCCTTCAGGCCTCTTTCGGCGATTATGACTCGGACGGAGATCCAGATCTCTATCTGGCCAATGATTTTGCGGCCAACAACCTCTTGCGTAATGAAGGCGATGGTCGCTTTACCGATGTGACGGCTAGGACCGGGACAGCCGATCTTGGCTTCGGGATGGGCGCTTCCTGGGGCGATTATGACCGAGATGGTCGCCAGGATCTCTACGTCACGAATATGTACAGCCGGGCTGGCCGCCGTATCACTGCTCTACTGGGCGCGACTGTTTTTGCACCGCTGGCACGTGGTAATTCGCTCTTCCGCAACCTAGGCGGTCAGTTTGATCGCGTCTCCGGATTAGAAAATCCGGCGTTGCTAGTCGAGCGGGGCGGTTGGGGCTGGGGTAGCCAGTTTGCCGATCTGAACAATGATGGCTTTCTCGATATCTACGCGCTGAGTGGCTTCTACACTGCCCCCGAAGAAGTTGCGATTATCGAAGATACCTGAAGCCTGTTCTGGCGTGCGGTCGTGCGCCGTGGACACACTGATGGCAGCTTTAGCGTTGCTGACCGTCTGGAAGTTGGTGCCTCGCTCAGCGGCAGAGAGCGCAACCATCTCTTCTTGAGCCAGAATGGGCGGCAATTCATCGATTTTTCCGGTATCTCAGGGGCCGATAGCCCTGCCGACGGTCGTTCTTTCGCACTCTTGGACTTCGACTGCGACGGCTGGCAGGACCTGGCGGTGGTCAATGCCAACGCTCCGCTCTTTGAACTTTTCCGCAACCAGATGGGGGAAGGTGGTTCGAGCGCTGCAATATTAGCATTGCGTCTGGTTGGCGGGAACCAGACCAACCAGGCGAGTCGGATTTGGAGTGCGCGCGATGGTTACGGCGCGGCCGTAACCATCGACTTGGCCCCTGGAAAAATCGTCCGTCAGCACTACGCCGGCCAAGGGTTTTCGGCTCAGAATAGCCCAATTATGCGCATTGGTCTGGGGGAGCGGAGCTCAGTGGCCTCGGTGGAAATAAGCTGGCCATCGGGAAAGATGCAGCACACCACCAATATAGCGGTCGGAACAATGCTGACGGTGTACGAGAATGAGGATCACTCGCCGACCGGCGAAGCGTTTGTCGTTGGATCTTATTAAAGGCCGGTAGGTTTCATACGGGTACAGTAGTATGCCAATTGCTAGTATCGACCGTTGTGATTGGTACCTAAATAACCACCCCAGGCAATCTTATACGGGGCAGGTCGGCCCAGATCATAACGCATCAGGCCGCCCCGGCCAATCTTACTGAGCGGTACAAACCACTCAAGCCATCCATCCTCATCTGCATCGCCGATCCAACCCGAACTAGCACTGAGCCCGTCAATCTCTGCGAGTGTCTCTAGGCGAGCCTCCTCCATGTGTACGACTTGCAACCGCGATCTGCTCGCCTGGCCCATAAAATATCCAGGTTCCGATTCAACAAAAAAGATCTCGTCACGTCCATCTGCATCCATATCAGCGGCCAGTGGGGAAGGAGGGACTAGATCCTCGTCGACCTTGTATTCCCAAAGCTGTGTCCCTGTTGCCCCGTCGAAGGTGCGAACCACAGCTCCTCGCCAGTGCGGGAAGACCCCTTTATGGACTACAGCTACGATATCTAAATCGCCGTCGCCATCAAAATCTCCAACTGCTGGACTTGCCTGGGTCTCTTCTTCTTCTGAAGACGTGAAAGTCCACAGGGCCTTCATTGAACTGCCTGAGAGCACGATGAGTCGGCCATCAAAAGGAGTTGCTATTAAATCTAGCAGGCCGTCGCCATCTAGGTCAGCAAAAGATGGGGGAGCAACAAATCCTTTTTCCTCCTTATTGTCGATCAGCGAGCGTATGCCTGAAAACGTCCCTTTACGGACACTGTCTGCGGGAACACCCCATAGCGATCCGGCAAATGTTTCACCTCCGGTGCCAAATACGACCCATTCTTTGTCCATAAGTGGCCAAATTAGGGGTGAGCAATACGTCTCACGGTCGTCGGGAACCCTCAACCGGTGTATGATACTACCATCCACTCCACTGAGGACCATTAGTTGCCCCGGAGGACGACTCTCGCTGGGGGTGCGTTGGGAGTCGCCCCCGTTGGTTACTAGATAATCGATAACTCCGTCGGAGTTTACATCGTCGAACTCTCGTCCGGAATAGAAATTGTAGAACCCGGCGGAACGGCCCTCTTCCCCAAATGGGCGAAAATGCCAGAGTTCGTCTCCAGTGTCTCCGTCAATGGCTCGTAACTGACCATCGCGACCTGAGAAAACCCAGGGTTGTTGGCCATCTGCGTTGGGAGTGAGTGGTGTGGGGAGTGCAAAAAGTTCGTGTGTAGTCGAAATACGCCACCGGCGCTCACCGCTAGCTATGTCCACTGCAAAAGCACCACCAGCACGAGGGGCTTCATCGCCGAAAGCTATGAGAATCAACGGCCTTTCAGAACCGACAAAGAGACGTGGTGAACTATATGTTCTAAAATATAGCTCTACTTCCCAGGCGATTCCTGCTGTGGGCGGATTTTTTTTTTCTCCAGAAGGAGCAGGGGACGCTTTAGAATTGAGCTCGGTAAGACTATCGACCTCGTCTTGACATGCCACTGGACCAAGGTTTAGAAACAAGAGGAGATTTCCGAGCAAAATGGGGGTCCATCTACTTACATGGATCACGGATTTCAACCCCAGAATATAACGTTGTTAATCATGTCGTTAAAATGGTCTATAACGAGAAAGATTCCTCCCGGAGTATAATAGCCCAAAATCAGGCCCAAGAAAAAGGGCCTGGTTTTCAAGTAAAGACGTACTCCTCCGTACTTGAGTACCAGCACCTTAATCATCCAGGCCATAAACATGTTGATCCACAAGTGATCCATGATCCAAACCGGGCCGATCACGTATCCTATGGGATGGAAGGGCCACCAGAGATAGAACCAACGCCCAACCATCAGCCCAGTCATAATAACCATTCCAATAGCCGTATTTAACCAACTAAATACAAATGGCTCAGTCGGTGTGCGAATCAGTGACTCGGCAAAGTTGTAGCCACCACCGCTCCATAACCACAGATTTATAGCTCCGTACCTGTGACCCAGGTACATAATTGTCCAGATAGCACTGGCTATCGCCACCACTAGCGCTAAAACAATGATCCAAAAAAGTGGCCGCTTATTGTCGGTAAGTTCCTCCCCTAGCCGCAGACTATTGGCACAGGCGACCATTACAAAATTGCGTCCAGTTGTCCACAAATAGGTAGTTGCTAAGATCACCAGCCCTTGGTCACCGATTGCTGAGGATCCGACTGTCGAAACCAGGACTCCAGCAGGTACAACTGGTGGCGCACCGTCTGAGAGTCCGCCCTCGGCGACCACTCGGGTGTAGCCAAAAATTACCACAATTCCCAAAAGGAGAACGGCCAGGCCTACCCAGATCGGCATACCCGCGAGCCACAGCCAACCCACCACCACCAAGCTACTTATCAAACATGAGATCACAGCTGTGCGATAGGATAGTATCTCATCGGAATCGTCTATTTGTTCGTTCCCAATAAATGCTTTGTGCATGACGTTTTTCAAATGCACGCGAGCCATCCACAAACCGCCAAAGAAAAGCACAAGGAGTCCTCCCATAGACTGTTGTGCTAAAATCAGATTGGGGACTTGGTGCCCCTGCCCCCCGGGTTCCGAACTCATGATGCCGAAGATGCCGAAGAGCCCCCTAACTGCGAAGGATAGTAAGTTGAAAAACCACAAACTGAAGGCGATTTCGGTTTTTAGAAAATAAAAGAACCCTAGAATATTGAAGCGAAAAGCTATATAGAGATCTGCCGAACGACTGAAAACCGGCACCTCCATGTGAATAATGTCCACGTTCTGGGCGACAAAGACGATATCTGGAAAATAATTGTAGAGGCCGTGGAGTGTACCCCACAAAGCCGGTAATGCGAAACCGGCCCACATCATTGAATTTTTGTAAAAGGGACTCAGGACTTCGCCCGGTTTACCTTCCTCGGTCATGGACAGAGGCACCTGCATTAACGGATAAATTAGTCTCTCGTGATCAACCCACTGTTTGCGGAGGATGGCCATGATGGAGATCATCAGCATGAATAGCGCCCCCACAAAGGGCACCCATGCAAGCATTACGGGACTCCACTTCGCCCATGGAATGGGTTCGCCGCTTTCTGCTCCCTCGTAAAATTTTCTCACGGTTTGGAAATCATTCACCATCAACCATTCTGGCATGTATGGATGAAGAAGTTCTTCCCAGCGATTTTCGGGAGTAGCGTAATAGGACGAATAGCTAATGGCGCTGAGGAATTTGCCCACAAATAAGGTGGGTATCGGTGAGGCCATTACCATCATGATATAAACCACCAGCAATTCGCGCCGGTTTAGGCCCGCTAGGGGGCTGATCAGCTTTAATACAGGATTGATTATCAGAGTTAGGATGAAGAGGAGAATAACTGCGCCGGGCATACTCGTGCCCAGTGCCATGAACGAACCTTTTAGGTACAGCGTTCCGTAGGATGAGCCAGCTGACACACAGAAGGCTCCGAGGCAACCGGTCAGGATTGCCTTCGGCGTGAAGGCTCTGCCTTGATTGTCGTACGAAGCGTAGGCAATGTCTTTCTCTTCGATGTCTTTCTGGGTATTCAAATCATCTTCTGTCTATTTATCGCAGTAATAAGTCAATTCCCACGCGTTCAACTAATAGTTGTCTATAGGCTTCTGTTTTGGTGATTTGCAAATTTTCCAGCGGATTGAAGTCATCAGTTATGAGTAGACCATCGTTACAGTCAAACTCCTGCTCTCTATCCAGCATCCAATTTAGTGTTTCTTGGTGTTTCGGCGTAGGTTCGTTCATAGAGTCTATATGGACGGGATGGTTAGAAGCGAGAAAGATAAGGTCGTTAAAATTTTTTCCTGGTCGACTTACGAAGACTTGCTGGTGTGGGAAAACGGCTTCTACTGTTTGGCAGACTGAGGCTGTTGCTAGGGATTCTTCACCTTGGGTAAAACCGACAAAGACCAGTGCTAGTATTCCGTCATCCTTGAGGAGGCGTCTTAAATCCGTGAGTACCTCCATACTCAGAAGATGCACGGGCATAGATCCGCCGGTAAAACTGTCGTGGATGATTAAATCGTATTGCTTATCCAATTTGCGAATGGCGTGTCGTGCGTCATCGACGATTAGTCTACCGGTCGGCTCAAAATCAAAATAGTTCCTTGCTGCCTCCACGACCTTAGGGTCGATCTCTATTGCGTCAGTTGTAATATCGTACTGGTCGAGAGATCCTACCAGATGGCCTCCGCCGAGGCCGATCAAGAGCGCTTCACTGATTTGGGGATATATCAGAGGCAAAGTGTCTATAAGCCTAAGGTAGGAGAAGATCGCGTGTTGTTGGCCCTCTTGGGTGACGCTGAGTACGGATGAATCTGAGAGTAGCCAGCGAGCATGTCGGTCGTGCTCATCGACTACTCGTACCCAACCGTAAACACTTTCGGCTTCGTAGCGAACCTGAAAATTATGTGCATGGGCCTGAGGGGCACTGCTCTTCATAAAGACGATCACACTACAGGCGGTACCTATAACAAACACTATACCATATTTGGACGATAAGCCCCAACGGCGGTGTTCGAACGAGGCGAGCAGAATACTCAGCCCAGCTAGTCCAATACTTACCCCATAAATCACTAAACTAGAACCAACGGCCGGTAAGAGGAAAAACCCCAAAAAGAGTGTCCCAAGGACACTTCCTATCGTGCTTATGGCGTAAACAACACCTGAAGTGGTACCAACTTCATCCAGTTGGTGAACGGTTAGTTTGATGACCTGTGGGCCGACCATTCCTAAAAAGGTTAGCGGCGTAGTAAAGAGAATTAAGGCGCTGGCAAAAGAGCCACCGCGTATGCCCAAACTGTTCGTAGCTTCGAGTACAGGACGGGAACAAACGGGTATTAATGATGAACATAGAGCTGCCAAGATAACGATATGAGACAGTCTGAAATGCGGAATTCGGTCAGCCAACAGGCCACCGAGAAAATACCCCAACGCCAGAGCGATCAATGTCACCGAAATCAGCGACGACCATACGAAAAGACCAACACCATAAAACGGGCCAATAATCCGCGTACCCAATAATTCTAACATCATTATGGCGGCACCGGTTAATGAGACCGTTAGGTAGAGAACTAGCTGATCGGTACGGGGCCATAACTGCTGTCCCTGTATCATCGCGTTTTCGCTGATCATTGTCTTTTTATGGATTGATAAGAAACTAGTAAGCTATGTATATTGGTCGCGTCTGGGTCAGTTGTCCTTTATCTGTTTTGGCCGTAATTTGGGCCAAATAAATACCGGGTGCAAGCAGTTGACCGGTCTCATCCCGGCCATCCCATACCACGTTGTGAGGACCAGCACTTTGCTGCTTTGAGAAAAGCTGTCTTTGCTGCTTCCCATCCAAGGAATGCACAGCGATCTCAACTACAACCCCTGTCTGTATACTCAAGAGGTTGTAGTGAAACTGCACTAGATCATTGATGCCATCGCCTTGTGGTGTGAATACAGGTGGATGGACTTCCACATTGCTCAATATTGAACCCAGTGAGGAAGCCTGGGCCAATACGCGCAATTGATTAGTGCCTATATCATCGCTGACATCGCCGCCGACTACCTGTTGGGGAAAGCCTCTGCCGGTTCGGGAGAATACTTCGGCTCCAAGCGTGGTTGCAACTTCATAAAGGGTGGTTTCCAGCCTGATCCGCAGTCTTGGTGGTTTGTCGGAATTGATCGGTTGCGGTAGATATACGACAAATCCTCCATTTTCAATCACAACGCTGTCCGAGCTTACCGGGACGAGTGGTTCGCCCATTGCCAGTTCTTTAAATACGGCTGAGGATGGGGTGCGAATGCGTACAGCATCAAAGCCCTGTTGTACATCGTCGAATTCTGCCAGAACCTCGTAAATAAATTCCGTCGCTAAGCCAACGGGCACCTCAGCGACCTGCCCATCCGGGAGTAGATTGTCCACAGCCGCTACTTCCCCCAAAACTCGATCCGCAAGAAGGGATGAAGCTTCTACCATTAGTGAGCCCACGCGGGCCATCTCCCACAATTCGTCTGTTTCCAACTCCACTCGCAATTGAATATAACGCCCGGGCGGAACCTGGGGAGAAGCACCTGATATTGAATGGGGTATAGACCAAAAGCTCCATTGCTCCAGGTCGTCTGCAATTGGACCCCGCCAGCCTACTGCCGGTGGATCATAGGAATAAACTCGCGGTTTGAGACGCTCGTAATCATCAGGGTCTACTTCGGTTAGTTGTGAAAGGTCATTGTAGGTATAGTAGGCGCGTGGACTGTCGTCCAAACCGGTTCTGATATATACTTTGGCGAGTGCTAGAGATTCAGGTGCCGGCACTTCCTCATCGCCTTCGCTTCGCCACTTGCTGACATCAAATATGATTTTGCCGATATTGACCATCTGGCCCGTATCTATTACGAGCGATTCCCAGGTGACCCTGGGGACGTAGCCTCTGCCGTAGATCTCTAATTCGGCCAGAGCTTGTCTTTTATCGCTTCTAGCTATGGCATCTAGAAGCGCTTGGACACGAAAAAAACGCAGGTATTGGAGTGGAAAATTGACTTCGACTACGGCATTGAAGTTCTGCTCGACTCGAGCCAACAATGTGTCGAAGCTACGATTGCCAACTCTGCTGGGATCGAATAATTGGCCGGCTTCCTGCTGAACAAATGCTTCGTCATTTGTCGCCGATACCTCATACCCAGGTACTTTGTAATTGGGTCGGTAAGGTTCTTGCGTGAAGGGATCGACGCCTTCCGGGGGATAGAATACGAAGCGCTCCGCGGGTACTTGAACTCCCAAATCAAGTGTCAAAAAACTGTCCCATCCCCAAGTGTCGGTCCCTGCAGAATACGTATTGACATCGCCATCAATATAGAGTAAAGGGTCAACATCCTTTGGGGTGGAAATCGCCCCGATACCTGGCCAAATCCGAGGCATGCCCGGTGTATAAGAAGACACTATGGGGAATTTGTAGCGCGTCCAGGACAATCTGGAGACCAGGTTTTCGTCTTCCTTGAGTTTGTACGGTTGAATTGCGGTCGGGACCGAAGCGACATCGATCATCATATTTAGGTTGGTCCATTGCTGCCAGGTCGGATTATTCGAACCACCTACGCGCCATTGAATCAGATCGGCATGCACGACTGCGATATCTGCTACCCCGAAGATCCCAATAGCCAGCAGGGATATGGCTTTAATTTTCATGGCGATTTTTCCTTCGATGCTGATTGCGCTCTTGCGGTTTCTTTCTCAACTTTCAAGCGCTGATAAATCTCCATTACTTTGTCACCGTCTTCCTGCATCCCATTCTCGAGATACAACTGCCCGAGGTTGTAGTAGGCATCTACATTGCTGGGATCCATCTTGATTGCTTTTTGATAGGCCAAAGATGCTTGCTTAATGTCTTTTAACATGACATAAGCCGTACCAAGATTATTATATCCCTGTGAATAGCGTGGATTCAGGGCCAGTAAAGCCTCGAATTGTTGAATCGCGGCCGCTGCCTGTTTTTGTCGCAGCAAGAGATTGCCCAAGTTATTGCGAGCTTTTATATCATCGGGGTTAATAGTCAGAGTCGCTTGATATTCGAACATCGCCTCTTTATATCCACCCTGTCCTGCGAATAGGACGCCCAGATTGTAATGCGCTAATGCGTCCTCGGGATAAAGGGTGAGTATGTAGCGGAAGCGTTCTATGTCTTCGCTGACATTTCGCAAACGCTCAAAGACTTCTATCAATTGTGCGCCAATCTCGGTGCGACCCTGGCGAAGATAAAGCGTACCAAGCCGGTGGAAACTCTCGGGATTGAAACGGTCTAAGCGGATGCTCTGTCTTAGAGCTTTCTCGGCCTCATTAAGCTTGCCATCTAGAAGATAGATCTGGCCTAATTGGGTATAAGCTCCGGCGTGGCCAGGTAGTAAACTCTGAACTGT
>JACLAC010021616.1_pt1 | contig 10810 bp, 10 predicted proteins | sample 8027881 | NCBI WGS metagenome assembly JACLAC01 (sample SAMN15725517, study PRJNA655200) | protist metagenome | isolation source: fluorescence activated cell sorting (FACS) single amplified genomes of... | place: Spain: Blaines Bay Microbial Observatory, Mediterranean Sea | collected 2016-01-19 | reverse complement strand
TTAATACCCATCAAGATATAAACCGCTTATTAGCGGCCCTGGCCTAGCTTGGTTTATGCTCATCGGTTTTTCGATCCTGGTCGGTATATCCACCACCGCGCTATACGCCGAGGAAATACGTATCGGCACCGCCGAGCAGTGGCAGATGTGGACACTCCCCGGTGATGCTCTTAGCGTGGGTACTGACGCAATCAGCCCGAGCTTCGTACGGCGGGATATCAACGCCATACAAAACGCCCCGGACTTCGGCGGCGGACTCCGGGCAGCCGGTAGTGCTCTTGGTCTGGCGGAACGAGCGATCGATGGGGATCCCGCCACTGCCTGGTTCCCATCGTCAGAAACGCCCGTCGAGGATTGGTGGATCGAGTTCGACCTCGGCCGGGCGGTATCGGCGCGAGAGATCGTCCTAGCCCTGGCCCCAGAAGGCCCACCGCTGGAATTTTTCCGCATTTTCGCCTCCAACGGCGAGGAATTTTTCAACACTTCCGGTACCACAATCGCAGGCCAGATCCGCTACAACGACACCTGGCGCTACAGCTTCAACGAAGAGCGGCTCATTACTATCGACTTCGGACTCAAGCCGCTGCAGTTCATCCGGATCCAAGCCGATCGTACCACCCCAGGTGCCGGCCTGGCCGAGCTCACAGTCAAAAGCGTCGGCGATAATATCGCGCTGGGGCTCATCGACCGCGGCGGCGCGGTGAGCATCCTCAACGAGATCGGCGGCGCCAAGGAGGGCTACGAGTCCTCCGGCAAGAGCATTACCCTTGTTGACGGCGATATAAAATCGAATTGGACTTACAAGGGAGCCTCAGCCCCCGGCGATACCGAATTCGAATTCGACCTCGGCGCGGTTTTCTGGGTCGATCGGGTGCGACTACTCGGCGATCTTACCGGTATCCCCCGCAGTGGATTCGAGCGCGCCCGCACCCGCCAACTCGCCATTAACTATTCCTGGTACAAACTATGGGTATCCGACGGATCGCTGGCGCCCGATGGGTCACTGCGCTGGACCCTCATCGGTGGACTTCCAGAAAACCGGCGCAATTGGCGCGACATCGTCCACTTCGAGGAACGCTTCCCGCTAGCGCAAATCCGTCATCTACGGCTGCGCTTCGGCAACCAGGGCTGCTGTCTATCGGGAACTACCGCGGAGGTCCAGGTTTTCGGGGAAGGCTACCCGGCCGAGCTCAAGGCCACATCGCCGATCTATGACCTGGATGGCGATAAAAATATCACCGCACTAAGCTGGCAGGCCGACCTCCCATCCAGAACCCGACTGGAGATTCGTTCCCGGTCGGGCAATGAGCTGATTGAGCAGTACATTTTCCACGACAAAAACGGCAAAGAAATCACTCAGAGGAAGTATGACAAACTGATCCCCAGTTTCAAGGGTCGAATCGACACCCTCCGCGCGCCGGGAGCCGACTGGAGCACCTGGAGCGAGAGCTATGACGCTCCCAACCTCCCCTTCCTCTCGCCCGTACCGAGGCGCTATCTTCAGTTGGACGCGAGCTTTTTCAGCGCAGATCGGCAGAGAGCGGTCCGCCTCGAAGAAATTGCGATAGAATTCGACGAACCGCTAGCAGCTAGAACCCGGGGAGAAATTTACCCGGTCGAGGTCCAACCCGGCCAAGCTGCGATTTTCACCTATTTTATCCTCCCCGGTTTCGCCCCTGGCAATATCGGCTTCGACCAGCTGCTATTGATCTCCTCGGCCCCGATCGAGTTCCACGAACTCAGGATCAACGGAGAGACCGCAACCGTATCGGCCCACGCAACCAATAGGGGAGCACGAATCGATCTGGGTCAAACGATCCGCTACCAGGTATTGCTGGAAATCGAATTCGAGAGTACGGTCTTTGCCAATCAGACCCGTTTCGATGCCTTTCTGCTCCATGCTAATAGCGGCAATGGAGGCAATGGAGCCCTAGAAGAAGTGCGCCAGCAGGTCGATCCCGGCGATGCCGCAACTAAAATCCCCAGCGAAGCGATCTCCGTTGCCCTGCCCCCGGAGGTACCGATTCTGGATCAACTGGTCCTTTCGAGCAATTTCTTGACGCCCAATGGCGATGGCCTCAACGATGAATTGCAACTCTCGCTAAACGTACTGCGCCTGCTCTCGCCGCGAATTCTCCGCGTCGAAGTTCTCGACCAGAGCGGACGACTAGAGCGTCTATTGACCGAAGCACCAATCACTGCCGGCCGCGTTGAAATAAGCTGGGACGGACGCAACCAACACGGCGTCCTACTCGTCCCTGGTCTCTACGTCTTGCACATAGAGGTCGCCGGTGACGCTAAGACCGCACGCAAGGCCCGTATTATTGCGGTGGCGTATTGAAAAAACATCAATCGATATGGACCCGACTAAATCGATCGCTCGAAAGATCATAAGGATGAAAGAATGAGCATTGGCGAAAAATTCCCTGCCGAGTCGAAGACCTTTCAAGATCCGCTCAGCGAGATTACCGTACAACAACTGACCAGCTACCGGGGTCACTCGCATCATTTTTATTTCACCAATCCGGGGTGGTACTCAAACGACCAAAAGCTGGTTTTCTCTTCGGATCGCCACAACCGCACCAACCTCTACAGCATCAATCTCACCAGTTGCGAAATCACCCAGCTCACCGATCTCGAACCGGTTCCACTTCCGCGCGAGGTTGAATTCCTGCACGCCTGTTTGAGCCCCGACAACAACGAAGCGTATTTCTGGCACGATCTATCTTTGATCGCGCTCGACTTAGACTCTTTGGCGCAACGAGTACTCTATGTGATGGAAAAGGGCTGGGATGTATCGATGTGCAATATCACTGCCGATGGCAAATTCATCTGCGCCAGCATTTCCGAAGATACGTCGGATGAATTTCCAGTGAATTTACTGCGAGGCTATGTCGGCTTTAGGGAAACATGGGCTGCGAAACCCAGAAGCCATGTGATCCGCGTCGCGGTCGACGGAAGCGGGGGCGACTCCGTTTGGGAAGAAGATTACTCGGTCGGCCACGTCAATACCTCGCCAACCCAGCCGGATCTACTCACCTTTTGTCACGAAGGCCCCTGGGAACTGGTCGACAATCGAATTTGGGGCCTGGATATCAACACTGGCCATGCGTGGCCGATCCGACCTCGCGAAGAAGATTTCGAAAAAGTGGGACACGAATACTGGCACGCCGATGGAATCCATATCAGCTACCACGGACACAAGCCCAACGGCTATAAATTTTTTGGACAATGCCGCTACGATGGCAGCGCAGTACTGGAATATGCCTTCCCACATGAAACAAGTCATATTCACTCCAACGATTTTGAGCGGATTGTCGGCGACGGCGATAAAGAAATACGTTTATGGCAGTGGAGCGGCGATGGATTTGCCGGTCCACGGGCTCTTTGTCAGCATCGCAGCAGTATGCACATTCAACAGACTCATGTACATCCTCGTTTTAGCCCACAAGGCAAGTACGTGCTTTTTACCAGTGATGTCTCGGGGTATGGAAACATATATAAAGTCGATCTACCTGAGTTCGAATCCCTACCGGAAATACACGGTTAAATTTTTTCCTGAGGCTTTTATCTTTGTTGAACGGGATCTTTTGTATGCTGGGGGTGATCGTCCTCTGGGGCATTATTCCGGTTTTAGTCAAACTTCTTTTATCGTTCTTTGAACCACTCTCTATCGCTTTTATTCGCCTTTCACAGGGTTGGGTCCTGGTATTGGCAGTATTCCTTGTCCGGGGTCATAGTTTGAGGGATATCCAATGGAACAGATGGCATGTTCTCGGGGGTATTGGACTTTCCCTCAATTTTCTGCTCTACGCGCTCTCACTCAGTTATACTACGGTCAGTACCGGAGTCCTGATCGTTCAATTCCAGTACGTTACCTTTGCCGTGTTGGCCGTTGTCGTATTGCGAGAGCGACTCGGAGCACGCAAAATAGCAGGTATGGCCATCGTGCTTATCGGCATCGGATTGGTTGTGAGCGTGCGCGTTGAGGTTTCGGACCTACTCGCACCTCGTTATGCGCTTGGAAATTTCCTGATGGTATTTTCAGGGCTCGGTTTTGGCATTTATGGGCTCGCCAACAAAGCGCTTGCCGATAATGCGGATACGCCGACGATCCTGCTGCCGATGTTGACGATAGCAGCAACGATCACCGGGGGCCTGGCAGCAACCCAATTCGAAGCACGTGCCGAACCGACTCTCGCCAGCCTAATCACGGCAGCGGCCTTAGGGCTGGTTGGTACTGGCGGCTCCTTTATCCTGATTTCCGAAGGGATGAAACGACTAAGTGCGGCGTTGGTCGGAACGATCACGGCCCTAACCCCGATTGGGCAGATCGTGCTGGCACACCTGGTCCTGGATGAGCCACTGACCTGGATTCTGGCTATGGGCGGGGGCTTGATCCTAGTCGGAGTGCTCAGCATGATATACGCCGAGAACGCTCAGGTTCGAGAGGGTGTACTGCGGTAGTTCAGAACCCAGCTTGACCGGCCATACTCACTCGTTCATCACCCCACCTATCCACTAAGAGAAACTTGCTGTGCTGCCCAGACTGCGCGAAGCTATCGAACTGCTGGTTCCAACCGAAGCACACGTTTGAGATCGCCCCTCAGACAATACATATAGCGCCAAAACACCCTATACTTCCTCGACCGTAAAATCCTCAATTTCGTCCCAGGCCAGGTCGTAACCCAACCCCGGCCCATCGGGCGGCCGTACACAGCCTCTTTGTCTGGAACGATCGGCGGATAAGCCAACCACAGGTGCGCGCCTTCTTCAGGCACCAGAATCTCGACGTATTTTGTATTCCTTATCGCACAGTCGGTGTGGATCATCGGGATCTCGCCATGGTGCAACTGGACCATCATCCCGAACGCCTCACAGGTGTGGGCAATCTTGAGAATTCCGCTGATCCCGCCCTTGCGGTACCAGGTGAAATGGATCATCCGCCCGGTTTTCTGTGCGATATGGTTGGCCACACCGTAGAGGCTGTCCCAGCCAGTCTCGGCCACGCAGAGATGAATTTCGAGCCGCCGGTGCAATTCATAGAGACCGGTGATCTCGTAATCGCGCAGCGGTTCCTCGAACCAGTAGAAATCGAGTTTCTCTAACTCCCGACCAGCCCAGAGGGCTTCTTCAAAACTATAGGCGGCCGAGGCGTCGAGCATCAATTCGATATCGAGCCCCACCGCATCGCGGACCACCCGACAGGATTCGATATCTTTTTCCACCTCGCCGAAGACGTGCAACTTGATGGCCTTCTAGCCCCGCTTTACGCAATCGATAGCCAAGGGCCGATATTCTTCAACCGTTTCCTGAGTAAAGGTACTAGCATAGGCAGGTACCTTACTCGCAATCTCCCCAAAAAATTACAACGATCATCGATACGCCAATAATCGCCAAAAAAGTCAACACCAATAACCAAATAGCTTGGCGGATACCGGGATAATTCGTGCGAACACTCATACCTGAGCTCATTGGAAATTGCCAGTTTCAGGTCTAATCTATAGAATACCTTTTTCAGACCCAAATGATATGAAAGCCGCTATATCGCCCATCGGATACTATTTCGAGCCTTTCAAACACCTAAAATGAAAGAAATAACACCCCAATGAAGCACACCTTTACCAATCCCGTGCTCCCCGGTTTTACGCCTGATCCTTCGATATGCCGGGTCGACAACGACTATTATTTAATCACCTCCAGCTTCGAATACTTCCCCGGCGTCCCACTCTTCCATAGCCACGACTTGGTCCACTGGCGTTCATTAGGCCATATTCTCGACCGCCCCTCACAGCTGAACCTCGACAACGCCCTACCCTCGCAGGGCATTTACGCCCCCACCATCCGCTATCACGATGGCACCTTCTATATGGTCGTCACCGTGCGCGGGCCCGACGGCCAGGGCGGCTTTCGCGACGACAATATCATCGTCAGCACCAAAGATCCCGCCGGCGACTGGTCCGAGCCGATCACCCTCACCGACCAGCCTGCGGTCATCGACCCCTCGCTCTTCTTCGACGACGATGGCTGTGCATGGTACATGGCCAATGCCCGCGTCGAGGCCGAGCCCTACCCCGGCTATCGCGATATCTGGCTGCAGGAGTTGGACCTCGATAAAATGGAACTGGCCGGCGAACGCTTCCTGCTCTGGAACGGCGCTCTGAAAGAAGCCTCCGCACCCGAAGCTCCTCATATCTACAAGATCGATGGCAACTACTATCTGGTCTTAGCCGAAGCCGGCACCTTCCACGACCACGCCGTGACCATAGCCCGCTCCGACGATCTGCGCGGCCCCTATCAGGGAAACCCCAGAAACCCCATACTCACCCACCGCCACCTGGGGCTCGAACAGCCCATCACTAACCCCGGTCACGCCGATCTAATCGACACCCCTGCCGGCGAGTGGTGGATGGTGGCACTCGCCTCCCGTCCCTACGGCGGGTATTTCTATAACCTCGGCCGCGAGACCTTCCTCACTCCGGTCGCCTGGGAAGAGGGATGGCCGGTGGTGAACCCTGGCCACGGCCGGATCCGCATGGAGGAAATCGCCCCGGACCTAGACCCGCACCCCTGGCCTTCCGAACCGGCCTGCGACCACTTCGACGCTGAGAGACTTTCCGACCGATGGCATTTCATCCGCACTCCGCGGACCGTATTCCATTCGCTCTCTGAACGCCCTGGATACCTGCGCCTTAAACTTCGCCCTGAGAGACTCGAAGAGATCTGTAATCCCTCGTTTATCGGTCGACCGCAACGCCATATCAACTTCGCGGCACGGACGGCTTTTCAATTCGCCCCACAAACCGAATTCGAATCCGCCGGACTAGCCCTGTTGCAAAACAACGACAACCACTTTCGCTTTGTTCTTCAAGGCAACCAGGTCTGCCTGATCGAACGCAGAAAAGGCGAGGAACAAACCCTTAGCTCCAAAACGCTCAACCGCATCTCGCCGCAAAACACTTCCCAGTGCGATTCAGTACCGCGGATTTATTTGAAAGTAGAGGCACGCGGCCAGGAGTACAGCTTCTACGCTGCCACCTCTCCCGAAGCCTGGATACCAATCGCCGAAAATACCGATGGGCGCGTCCTCTCAACCCAGGTCGCCGGAGGCTTTGTCGGTGCCCATATTGGTCTTTACGCCACTTCCAACGGGCAGCCTAGTGAAAACGCGGTTGACTTCGACTATTTCGAATACGCAGCACTACCCAGGTCTCTTCGCTGATACTTAGCGAATTCAGAACAGAGAACGTGTTCCGCTTTCGCCAGTCCAACATCGACCAAAAAATCGAGCCGATTTAATGCGTCAGAAAAGATTGCAGGTTATTTTCAGCCCTTTGTTCCTGTTTTTTGTAGTTTTCCCCGCTCAGGTCAGAGCTATGGATTCCGAGCAAAAATATTTCTATGAGATCAATTTTATCAATAACATAGACATAATATTCGCAGCAGATGACTGGGATCGTACTCTATTTCGATTCTATGCCGCTGGTGAAGAAGAGCGACTGGTTGGGACTGCCCTTATCAACGGAGTGAGATTCGACAGTGTCGGCGTGCGATACAAAGGCAATAGCTCATATCGACCGATATAAAATCAAGAATCCATTGAATATCAAACTGGATCATATCATCAGCGATAAAACGCTGGACGACTACGGAACCTTAAAGCTGGCCAATGTATTTAAAGACCCAAGATTCGTACGAGAGGTCCTGAGCTATGAAATCGCTCGCAAATAGGTGCTGGCACGCTTTGTAGAGCCCCCTTTAGGTGCCAATGAATCAAACCTCCCGAACAAAGCTACTCAATTAACTCGGCCTCGATATTCGGTTACGCATGTCAGTTCCTCAGTGTACATAAGAGCCACCTGCAGGTCGCACGACTTTACCAACTCGTCAATCTTTCTCCTATAAGTATTGCATGACGCCCATTTTATTGCTACCCTAGCTCAAACAAGGAGATACCGGGTGGCAGACCGGTTCCAACTCAATACAAGAGCCTGATGAATCACCCTAAACCGGTCAGAAGAGGAGGATTCTTTTTCATAGATATATCGTTCGCGAATTTCGCTAGTGCCATAACCAACTTCTGAGACGGCAGCCCCCACTCTAACCTGAAAGGTTTATCAAGATGGAAATCTTAGTAGCCCCAATCCCGGAAGAAAATATCGCTGCATGGAAAGCATGGACCACCCAATTGCGAGATGGAGAAGAATTTAAAGCACAAATGAAGCGTATGAAGCTCACTCGGCACGATGCGTGGCTGGCTTATTCGCCCGGAGGACCAGTCGTCGTCGTCGTATGGGAGGGTGAAGGAGAGAAAGATTTTGTGGGAAATTTGATTGCTTCCGACCATCCGGCAGATAAAGCCCATCTCGAAAAGGCCGGTCAATTACACGGTGTCAACTTCAATGCCCCGCCCCCCGCCGACGCACCACCAGCCCCAGAGCTTGTACTCGATAGTCAGGCTATTTAGCTGCTGGTTCTATTGACAGAGGTACAAAATTGGTGTGATGAATCTTTTTTGGGTAGCAGCGCTGACCGTTCTGGTTTTGGCCGAAAAAGCCCTTCCAGCTGGAGAATGGACAGCGAGGATTACCGGTATTTCGATGCTGGGAGCCAGGATTTGGATCTTGTTAAAAACCGGGTAGATAGGCCTGCTTAAAAAAACCAGAACCGAGTGGCAGCTCGATTCCGGCCTCGATCCGAAGATCGTATGAACCACCCCAAACCGGTCAGGAAAGGAGGATTCTACAAAGAAGGTAATGATTTTTCTTTATGACGCAAGTTCTACAGGAAAATCATCGACTTCTTTATTGCGATTTCCCCGATTAACTTGGAGGGATAAACCCATTGCACGAAGTCACCGAGGAAGACCGATTCCTTTTCGACCTGCAGGGTTTCCTGATACTGCGCGGAGCGATCGAAGCTGATTTAGTCAAGGCTCTCGACGCAGCCGTAGTCGAAAACGAGGCCATCGACCACGACGAAAGCTGGGCCGAAGGTATCCCTGTCGTCCATGGCCAGCACCATACCAAAGATATCAACGTGGAAAACCAGGTCCGGCTCAACGGTCTACCACGACTCGACCCCGTCTTCGATAAACTGATTGCCCATCCATCCTACTTACCCTATCTCAAGGCTTTTATGGGCGAGCCGCAATTGGTCAACACCTGGTCGATTTCAAAATACGAAGGCCGCAGTGCCACAGGCTGGCATCACGGGCTGCCAGTCGACGAATACACTGTACGAGATGGAGCGATTCTCTCACCGATGCTCAATGTAGTGACCATGCTCACGCCCAACCACCCCGGCGATGGCTGTTTCACCGTGATCCCAGGTTCGCACAAGAAAAACTTCACCCTCGACAGGAAACGATGGGGGCAAAGTGGTCTCGACACTCCAGGGGCGATCGAAATAACCGGCGATCCCGGCGACATTATGCTCTTTACCGAAGCACTGACCCACGCCGGAGCGACCAAAACCACCAAGTGCCGGCGAACAACCCTGCAGTACAACCACGTCCACCTCTACCGGGCCAGCCCGATGTGGGATCACCATAATGCCCGACACTACTGGATGCCCCCCTCGGTCCGCCAGCGTTTTACCCCCGAGCAACGCGCACTCACTCGCTGGATGAGTTACACGCTGCCCGACCGCGACGTACCAGGAGCGGAGAGGTCTAATGACCCGGGGACTAAGGACTAATAAATAGCGCCTCCAGGCTCCAATAATAATTTTCTGATTGAGGTATTGGTCCCTGCACCTGCAATTTCAGCAGCTGACAAAACCGGTTAAGAGCTCAGTTTCACGCTTGATCTAGCCGCAATGTCTTTTTTATGGGTATAATGTGCCGACTCCACCAATTCACGGGTTTCTGGCGCCAACCGCTCCTTGACCCTATCCGGAATAGGCCCTGCCTGGCGATGATGCGGCCGGTAGCGCAATACCAGCATCCGCCGCTGGCGGTCTTTAGGCGTCCAGGGCAGCACCCCATGAGTCAGGCATTCGGGTATGATCACCACATCTCCGGCCGATGGAGTGATATTTATAATCCCCGGAGGTACCTCTCCGTCGATTCGCCCACCAGAAAACAAGTGTCGCGGCCGATCGAATTGGCATTTATGCGAGCCCGGTACGACTAAGAGCCCACCGTCGCCAGGATGCACATCGTCAAAATACGGGAACACCACGAAATCGTCGCAATAGATCCGGCCATTGCGCACCTCGTAGCGGGCACTCTCCCAGCCGTAATCGTCGCGAGCACAGTGTAAGGGCGACGCTTCAGATGGTATCCTAGGATCGTCTACCATTAGAGTCCCGCTGGCAAGCATCGGCTTGCCGTTAGTCAACTCCAGGATAATCGGCCAAACTCCAGGCAAGAAGGCCATATCTTCCAAAGCCCGATCGAAAGCAAAGCCGTGAGAATGCCCCTTGCCATTCACCTTGAAATCGGGGGGGCGGTCCTCTTCGGCACTCTCGATATAGCGTCCTGCAGCTTCGGAGGCGGCCTGCAATTGTTCCGAACTGAGGATGTTTCTCAAGTGCAGAAAACCGTATAGGTCGAAGAGGTAGCGCTGTTCTTCATTCATCGCGACGGGGCTCCGATTAAAGCCACCAGCTAATCCCGGTGGCGGAGTTTATGTAATAAATAACCATAGGATTTGACTATCTTAGTCCTGCCATCTCCACAGCCTCTCCGCCGTCCCGCCCAGAATCCACGCCCGTTCCTCGGCACTTAACTCGATCGCCTCGGCGAAAAGCTCCACCGTCTGCGCATAACTCGTCTGCGGGCTGTACATTAACTGGGGGAAATTGC
>JACLAC010023202.1_pt1 | contig 10811 bp, 9 predicted proteins | sample 8027881 | NCBI WGS metagenome assembly JACLAC01 (sample SAMN15725517, study PRJNA655200) | protist metagenome | isolation source: fluorescence activated cell sorting (FACS) single amplified genomes of... | place: Spain: Blaines Bay Microbial Observatory, Mediterranean Sea | collected 2016-01-19 | reverse complement strand
GGTTGACGAACGAAAGCAAATTTTGTCGGAATATGCGTACGGTGAGGACAAGAATAATAATGGGGTTGTTGTGGATGGTTGCTTTGATAGTGAAGGTTCAACTGCTATAAAAGAACTTAAGTTACCGAGTTCAGGATCCAGACCTACTGCAACAAACTCCTTCAAAAGCACTGGAGACAACCTAACGTCATCGCAACAACCGCTATTCGTTGAGGTGCAAAGTCGACGGAAGACATAAGAAAATATAAAGATCAATTGAAGTATTCCCATAAACTAATACTGTTATGTGTTCTTTCTGTGCTAAAACGCTCGTCATAATGTGATGCTGTGCGAATATGATGACAATATCTACGTTGTAATGTTCTCTTCAGCAGTAGTTCAGTGGCTATTAGCTTTCTGTTGCTTTGAATATCTAAAAGGGAAAGTCCGGAAAGATCTTGAAGTGTATGAATTTGATTCCAACATAAGCAGTGACCCAAAGAATCAATGATTTTCCCACGAACAAATCTATTGCGTCCAACACCTCCCTCGAGAAACCAATTGCCTGTCCAAGGAATTTTGTACCGCCACTCACAAAGACCACAGGCACATTTTTGGGATCTACTTCACTGAAGTTTACATCGTAATCGAAGTTCTTCTTCTCACTGTCATTCTCTACATCCTTTGGACCGATGACTCGGGTTTTAAATGGTCCAAGACCGACATCGAGAATGACCGGCTTTCCACGAGCCCGGTCAAAGAAGAAACCACCGAACAATCGGAGGGGACCACCGATGAAAAAGTCTGCGTACGTAAGGAGGACAGTCAAGAGCTTGGTAGATCCAACCAAGATGAAGGTAGTTGCCAGAGCAAATACTGTTCCTGCCAAAAATGTTTCCACTGTCTCGTGCACGGGCAAAACCCAGGAGAGTCCGTTCTGGGCAATGAAAGGACCGACCGCCTCGTTGAAAAAGGATTCGACGACGCAGAGTTCCAAACGGACCCGAAGCAACCCACTCGCAATTAGCGGACCATATTCCACAAAGTTTTCCCGGCCCACAACAGCCTGTGCTGTGCCCTGCAACGCACGATAGAAGGAATCCGAAGCGGCACAAACAGGGACAAACGAATTTGGATCAAAGCTCGCAGTAAGTTCCTTTGGCATTTTAATCGCTGGGACGGCAATAGCATTCGCAATTTCCGATAGAGTGGCAAGGCCTACAATGGTGCTTGTTGTGGCAGCAACTGTAACTGCCATGGGGTTCTTCTCATCTGGTGTTACCAATTGGTTCTTGACGTCGGGGTCGTCATTGAGAGACTCTTCATCGGTAGGAATCAAAGTCTTTGTCTTTTTTGATGCCATGCCCAATCGAACGGTGGGAGATTCCATCTTAAATTGATCCATCCTACTTCGCACCGACATTCTCTCCACCGGTGTGACAAATGCCCAGGTAGCTGTCTTTGATTGAGACGAGAGGGAAAATGCCAGCACCAACGTTGACACCGCCGTCATCAAAAGCGTTCGAAAACACCGAATAGCCATTGTCAATTTCGATTTTCTTCTTTAAACTTTGGTATCGATAAGGGAGAGGTTCAAGAATGAAGACTGAGGTTTCGACTTTCTGGAAGTTAACCTCGATCGCAAGCAAATGGGCCTTCGTTAGTGTTTGAGTTTCAAAAGGAGAGAAGTATGTACTTCGAAGTAGTTGATTGAGCCGATGTCGAGGACGACGCGATTTGAATCATTTTTTGATTTTTGATCGCGTTGACTTCAACAACCAATAGCGCTACGCTATTTCGTAGTGTTCTCATTGATTTTGCCGGGACTGGTGACACTCGGGATTAAGGAATTGTAGGTATTCTTCATACTCTATAAGCATAGGAACATAAGAAAAACATTTTCCCAAGAATCTCTACGTAGAATTCAGTACCCTACAGATCTCGTCGATCTCGGCTCAAAAAAATTTGAGATCGAAAACAATCATAATCTCCCGATGCTATCGATATTAGTAGACCATCTGCAAAAACGGGGTTAAAACAATCATAATCTACGCCGACAAGCATACAACTGGGGATCATGAAGGAAGATGTCCGTCGAATAATTGAAGATTTACATTTCGCCTGTCTTCAGCCGCTGTTCAACGGCATTGTAGGACGGTGTGATGATGTCGGAAAAGGGTCGTCTCCGTACAAGGAAACGGCTGATTCGAAGTTGCCTGTCGGAATAAAAAGTTTTGATCGACCGTCGTCTAAGCGACAACGAACAGAGAATAGAACATTATCGGATAGGACGAAAAGATGGGATACGGTACGTTGTTCAAGACTTCCATCGGTGCATTTCGAAGCATGTTTCATAGTGGTCCTCATTTGTTTTTCTTTCACTGGTTCGCTTTTTCTAAAGATACTGGCCGAAGCAAGCTCCCTTCTCCCTTTGATGACGAGTCATGAGCATGGACAGGCGTCGAGGCTAGTGGGTATACTGTTGTTAGGATTTTTTCTTCCCCATTCTACAGGTAACCTGTTCTTCTCTTCACAAAATCTTTCCACACTGCCATCTTCGGTTTCTTCAAGCTATCAAAATCAAAAGGTACGATATCAATCATCCGGAACCCGAACATCAGAAGGATTAAGTGATACCCAACATGTTAGCAAACGCTTTGTTGCAATGTCTTTGGGAGAACGCCTCGAAGGCAGCGCGCATAGATACGGCAACGAATTTGGGGAACTAGACGATCTCATTGTGCATCAACATCTCGAAAATTCCTTTCGATCCTTCTTGAAGATCGGCTTGAGATCCTTCCTACTCGGTCGCCCAGCACATGCGACAGAAGTTGATCTAATACACATTCTAGCGATGGCCATTCATCCGTGCCCATCCGATCAGTGTATACGAAAAACGACAACCAGGCTTGAGGATCAAAAGAGTGAAATATGGGAGACAACTCTCGGGCTCATGTCCAGTTTGGTACCAAATTCGTTCAATATCAATTATCAGCATCGTGTTGAGTTGGTCAGAATCGTCCTTGACTGCCTTGTGTTGCCAGAATGTCAACAGGAAGCCGGGATCTGCCAGAATGCACCATTGTTTGAAGGCGCAATACCGCACCTCCGCGCATCTCTATACGCCTTCGGTATGGCTTCAACAAGTCTCTACGATAATCACTTGGCTCAGCGTGCGATGGTATCATTGGCAATTCAAAGCAGAATTGAGCACGTGATAAAAGAGGAATGGAGCCGTCTTCTGCATCGACTCGTAGACGATCGAACAAACTACAAAAACAATGCGAACTTGGGAACAAGCACTCAAAACTTCTGCCCCCATACTTCTCGTGGTGTACTTCTACGGGACTTCTTGATAAAATGTAGTCAAGCAAGGCGTTTTGCGGATGAGGACTTCTTGCAATATGCTTTGGGTTCGTTAACGGATGCCATTGAGATGCAGGTAGATTGTTGGACTAAAGAAGAAGCAGAAAACGAGCAAGACTCAAAGGTCGGTTCTATCAATCAACCTCCACAAGTGTTGGCGTCACTCCTGAGTGCTGCAACAAATCTGTTTCATTTTCTTTTACCTCTGAAAAGTAGCGATCCGGTTGACAAAGAGGGCGACGACGAAAACGAAGAAATGGAAGAATCGGATGATAGCCAATACAGAGACATGTTGATCAGTTGCTGTATTCAATTAGTGCACCATTGGGATCCCGTTATTATCAAGAAGGCCTGTACCCTCTTGATTCTGGCTTTCAGCTATTCAGAAGATATGTGGGAGGACTATGTTGGGGCTGTCTTCGATAGCGTTGTTATTGCTATAGATGTCGCAATGAAACGGAGTGAAGATCAAGGTTCATCGGTTGTATCCATCGAAGGGTTGGTTTCGGCCTTCTCCCAGCGCTCGCTTACTTTCGCGGTGAATCTATCCAAACTTCTTTTGAAGGAGAAATCAACGGGAGCAAATCCACTGGTTGCTTTCAGGCTGATCGCTGCCATTGCCAATGCGCGTCCAGCCGTTGCTCACGAGCATCGAGATGCACTTGTGAACCATTTGAATACGGTTCAGGATCCCAGCATAAAGAAGCACATTCTAGCGAGCATTCTATCGTGCCGGAAAACGCATTATTTTTCGAATGATGAAGACTCGGCGAAGAATCTCTTGCCTCTGATATCTAGTCAATCTCTTGGAAATTGGGATTGCTATCTGATATCCCGACATGCAATGCTTACTGGAAATTTTGATGTTGCTAAAGAGTTGTATGGCGAGCTGAAAAATTCGGCATCGTCAGAATCAACTTTCATTTGGCTCTCAGCCATGGAAAAGGTTGCCGATGGAGAAGGAAGACTTTGTACAGGTGGTGCGAAGGCTTTGCTCGAGTCGTCGTCAAAGCTTCGAATGGCTATTGGTTCATTTCGTTCCATACAGGCATTGAATCAAGTGTCGACTTCCTTTCAGATCAAACTTCTTGAACTGAGAGTTAGTTTCCTAGATCTTGTGACCAACATACGTCAGCTGACAGTGTAAGTGAAAACGAAAAGATGAGTTCATACCTTTGTGGATGAAACAAAGATCTCTCACTATGTACTTTCCGATGATACTTTTGCTTTCAGAGAAATGAGGTTAGTAGGTGCAGAACCAAAGAAGTTTACTCGACCTCATCTTCATATTAAAAACATAACGGAGCTTATATTCAAGCTTGGTGTTGATTATATGAAACTGTACAAGAAATATGGATTATTTCTGTGTCAGCAGTCACGGAGCGTTCTACGAACTCTCCATACACTTTGTTCCTTCATTGCGAAAGGATCACGCCGAGTTTTTCCGAACTCCATTGTATTGGAGAACAACGTTGGACATAAGTCTCTAGCTGGAGGTGATGTTGCTCAACCGCTGAGTTTGCTACTGAAACAGCTCGACTCTTTTGCTTTAGAGAAAGTGGATCCGTCCATCGATGCAAAGGTTCGCGCTGTAACATTACTCGAAATATTTGATGGTATCTTGAAAACTCCTGTCCCTATTCCAAGGTCCTTAACACATACGAACGAAATTCCTTTCGCTTCTCTCGAACTTTTCAGTGATCCGGACGTGCATGACAATGGGAGCAATAAATTGAAAATTTTGTCGGGCACGAAAATTGTTTGCGTTGCTAGTGGGGCTATTCCAACGTCCTTGACAAAACGATCGAGAATTCGCTTCAACGTCATTCTCCTCTGGTATACGCTTGAACCAAAAGGAAGTTTCGCCAACGCTTCTTCATCTACGAATGACTCAAGAATCGAAGGTGGTCCGATTGCTACGTCGATATCACCAAGCGGAAGCTTCTTCGTCAGGATCAAAAGCCAAGTATTGCTCAATGAAGGCCACTATGACCTCAAAGTCCGCCTTGGCTGTAGAGATATTCGTGGAGGAGAATGGGATCTTCCACTTCAAGCGGATCCACCAGTTTTCTCTGTGAAGGTCCTACAATCTGAGTCCAAGTGAAGCGTACATTAGACATGAGCCCAATCTTTTACAATAAAGGTATCAAAATGTTTGAGTTAATAAAAGCTTTTAATCCTCGGCCCTCTGTCTCTTCTTTCTTCCTGTGACTCGCGGTCTTCTAGTTCGAGCCAGGGAATTCTCATCTGGCATCTCGTAAGGGAGACAATCACCATAAAATGTCGCTGTCGGTATGCAAGCATCTCGCCCACGAGGTCTCATTACTTGCTGCTTTTTGTGTTCTTCGAGGTCCAAACCTTCCGCTCGAGGCATCCTTCGGTAATCATAATTTTGGATCGTGTTGAACGAAAATGATGTGTTGCCATTACAGCACCAGTCTTGAAGATCTTCAAAGCACATGAACGCTGTTGCGCTAGGGTCTACCTCGCAAAAGCTTTTGCGAACTTTGCGTCTTGACTTGGGTGTGGAAAGAACCAGCGTCATTGGAAGGGTCTGTGTAAAGCTACTCGGGCGGCCTGCAACTAAAACGTCTGCGTGACTTAATAGCATCATGTCCGAGAAAGAGTCCATCCAGCCATTCTTGCACCGATCGCCATCACTGTTGACATCGCCAGTTTCGCCGAACAGAACACCCTCGCCGTGATTCACTCGATCTTGTTGATAGTCCACAACTTCCATTTTGCCCTCCAGCAAAGCCCCAAGTTTGGAAATAATTGCAGCCGTATCCGTCGCAACGAACAAAACCGGTGGATCTTGCTCCTTAAATTCGTTCGACAACGAAACCAATGTGTTGGAGATTGACAAACACCATTGATCGATATCTTCGATCGCCCTATTTTTCCTTTCAAAATTTCCCTTTTCCCCATTTCCAGCTCGCACATGCAATCCAATGACAGTTCGACCAGTAAAATGTTTTTGTCGGAAAGCTTCGATTTTGTCTCGGCCTCGAAATCTATTGTCGCGAAGATCCGAAAACAGTTCGATATCCGAATCAAAACGCTGACCGACAGCACCGATACACGGACAGTTTGTTGTATTGCCATGACCAGTGCGTGTTAGTTTTTGAAATCCCGTGACTTCGTTGCTCACTTTGATGTACATGTCTGGTGTAGTGCTCATATAATCCCCGGCCATAATATCTGCACTTATCCTGTCCAGGACTTGGGCCTCGTTCAGAGGGCGTGCCCCGAAAAGATAGGAAAAAACCTCTTGAAGTCCGCACAATCCAAAGAATACTCTTACGGTAAAGCCAAGTTCTTTTCCCAAGTAATAGGCATCCGAGAGCCGGTTCAATCGGTGACCGGCACCACAACAAGAAAAGTAATCGACCGACGATGCTCGCTTCAATCTCGTCGCTTGCTGGCGCCTGATCCGAATCTGATCGACATTGGTTTTATGAATCTCCTCATGTGAATTTAGAACACGGACAATGCGGTAATGAAGCAGGCAATAAATGCAAAGGCCGACAAGCAGAAAGAGCCTCGGGTGTTTTATGCATCTCGACAGGAGGCGCGATGCTTTCATGATGAATTTCCACAGAGTCAGAGGAAACCAAATTGCTTCACAATACCGAAGCACATAGTGATGCAATCAAGACTCGTGTTGACAAGATAGTGCACCCCCAGTCTTCAATGATTGCACAAACAGTTCTTACTCACAAGAAACACTTTTGTATGAATTCATCAAGAATTGAATTTCAATGAAGCAACGTTAAGGTTGGAGTTAGTTTTCGAGGTACTAATTGAGTTCTTTTGCGATGAATTCAAACCACGCCTGCCGGGACAATAGCCGTTATCATTTGTCCTCATTTTTTCCGAAAGCATCACTTTCGACAAGAAGAATGTGCGAGACTGATCACAAAGGAACACACGTACTCGAGCAACCCGTCTCTTGCACTCTTTTATTAATCACATATCGAGAGTAATCATCATAATTGGTCCCTGAACCAAGCAAAGAAGTTTCAAGATGGTTGACGACGAAGCTGACATTGACGCCATGGGTCGCAAGGAGCTGCAGGCCTTGGCAAAGACTTTTGGGATCAAAGCAAATCAAAAGAGTGTTGTTCTTCGTGACATGATTCGTGAAGCCATTGCGCAGCAGGAAGAATCATCTGTTTGTGTGGAAGATAGCGATGCTGAAGATAAGCAAGACCAACCTGAATCTGTGGTTGAAGATAATTTGATCGTCGATGAAGATGTAGTATCTACCAAGAACGACACCGAACCCCATCATTCTACCGAAATCGAGTTGTCTCATTCCCCCTCGACGTCGGAAAGTGATGAGATGGCTGATGACTCTGACCGATTCGAGGAGGCGAATGATGCTGGAGAAGAAAATGCTGGCGAAATGAAAGTAGATGTGAGCATTTCGGATATGAACGAAGTTCCTGCCGTAACCACAGATGAAAATGACGATTTGGACGACACCACGACTGTAGAGGTGGTAGAAGTTGAGGACGTAGCAATTGAAAAGGAGCACAATATTAATGAGGCACCTGATGAAGATGCAGTAGCTGATGTAGAGGATGACAAATCCGAAATCCACATTGGAACGAATGATTCTGTAGGGAGACAACCTGAAGAAATTAATCAACAAATCGAAACCGCGAAACTAACAACATCGAGTGACAAAAAGGTTTTGACAACAAAGATTTCATTCGATGCTGAAAAGAGTTCGATCAAGAAGCATTCCCATTCCAATATTTACAAAAATGAAAAGTTCACTTCGAAACTAGACGAGTCGTTTCGTAGAAGCAAGGAGAAAAAACAAGTCGCAAACTCAAATCTTCCCAAAAAGGTTGCTCACCAACCTACAGAACAAAAACAGAAAGCAAAGCGAGAGGTTCCGTTATGGAAAGTTCATTCTAGGGATTTCATGCGCAAGAGAGGTACAGACAAATTTCGGGACTTGAACTCAAAAAAGAAGAACCCCTCGCCAACAAAACATATCCAAAGACGCCCTTTTGGCGACCGTTCGAACAACACCGTCAAAACAAAAACTGCAAAGCAGAAAATTCAAAAGAATGATGTTAGACGAATTCCTCCAAAACCACAGGCAATGTCAAAACGAAACGAAGAACAGATGAAACTATTCGTGGAGCGTCAATCGGTGGGTAAAAAAGAGAAAAACAAACGCATTCCTCCAAAGGCATTACCAATGTCGAAACGAAACGAGGAGCAGATGAAGCGCTTTTTGGAGCGTCAGTCAGTGGGGAGAAAAGAGAGAGAGAGGAGGGAAGAGGTCAGAAAGCATGCAAATTATGTTCGAGGCTGAAAAATTAAGTTAATGCTGCGATTGTTGAAGGGTTCCAGTGTGAAATGTACAGTGTGACAATAAAGTGTAAACCAGTAACTGAAAAAGTAAATGAGATATTTATCGAATTAGCCCAGAGCTTTAAACCACGTTCTTGCTGTATCAAGAACTTGTCCAAACGAATTACTGATGGCAATGATCTATACCCGTATAAATTTGTATCTGGGCTGTTTCGAGAAACAATTCACATTCCTTTCGAAGAGCGGGTTTGTTTATTCTGGTCGTTTGGGTTTGATAGATCTATTAGGAGCTGTCGTCTGCCTTTCTCTATAATTAATCGGTTGCCCTTGGTGTCCTATCTTTCGGTTCCTTCTCCACGGCTTGTCGGGTAGATTTTCGAGGTAGCCCATAACTTTCATACGTCTTGTGAGCCTTTCAACTCCCTTGCTCAGTTTTGTAGGGACGGATTCGATGGAAGAAGGCAAACGCATAAGTGGTTTGTCTACGATTATCCGCTGGACTCCAGTTTCCGAAATTGGCAACTCTGCAAGGTAAAGACGAGGGCCAAAGTACCACGCCATGGCTGCACCTCCGAGTGCGCCACCAATGTGTCCCCAATTATCTCTGTAACGATTCACGAACGTCATAATAAAGTCCACAAAAGATCAAGTTCATGGAGAGCAGATCACAAAGTCAGTATCAAAGCATAATCAAAAGTAGATTTCGGCAATAGTATTGCCCATTTGAACCACTTGCATCACCAAAAATATGAGATGATGTCGAGAAAGGACGCATCTAAAAGACTGTCACTTACACCATTGGGTTTACTGCGCCCATAAATAGGTTGATTAACAGAGTTTGCGTGATTGCGCTCGAATACCGTTCACCCAGTTCTCCCATGACCCAACCGTTCTGTGCCAAAAAGACCTGCAAACCTGCCATGATCCCAAAGACAGCACCCGATGCTCCAAGCGCCGGATTGGGACTGAGAGTGCCGCCATGTTTCAAAGCAATATTAGATACAGAAAATTGCACTTTCGATTGTTCCATCTTCAAAACCATTACAAGACGCACCTGTTCATCGCCGATAATAAATTGCCCGTTACTCCCGATACAAGGTATGTCGCCAAAAACCTCCCAGGTCCAAAGACTTTCTCTGCCATTGGTCCTACATTGTTGAGCGAGTAGCTATTGGTCATCAAGCTGAATTTAGGAAAAAGGAGAGATTAGTATCGCCGTTTCGATAGGATATGTCTTTATGGGCCACTATCCATTATCACACAAAACATGAACTTACTGATAAAGTCCTCCATGAAGAAATACAGGTGTGATCAATCTGTAGAGATCTTTGCCTGCCATGATGCGTTCACTTAGTTTGACTCCCCACTGCGTGAATCTTGGGTTGAAAGATTGTATCCCATAGCAAATAATATTCGCGAAAGTAAGACGTCCACTCCAAGATCTCTCATTGGGACGTTTTCTGGCGTTGTAATTGGGGTCCCAAATGCGAATGTTCTTGTCAGTCATCCAATTTTCGTCGTCTAGGAAATGTTTGCTGTAATCATATGCTGCTGTACTGGACGGCGGAGAAGGGCTCCTCTGAGTGTTGTAGTAACGTCGGCGGGGTCTATAGCCCCGTCGACCGTATCCTCGAAAACCAAAGGGGGGCATCATTGCTGCTGGTCCTCCAATCGCAGTTGCAGTCGTAGGTAACGGCATAAGGAACAAAGAGCAGGCAATGCCAAGAACAACCATCGCAATCTGCTTCATCGTCATTCTTCGGGAATCCCGCATTCGAGTTGATCTCGACATCGTTCTGTTTTGTATTCTCGAAAAAAACTTTTTTCGCAACGTTGGTACACTATTAGAGTCAATGGACTAAGCTTCGATTGTTGTTACGAATATATGGACAAAAGCAACCAGAGGAAGACGTGTGTTGAGATGCTTATTACTGTGAAAGTTATAGAAAAAGTTTGTTCGTGATGGAAAAATATTCAAATCGACGTTCGTGAACACGCATGTTTTACGAATAATTATCGGAAGTTCAAAGTTGGGTTGATGACCGAAGCCGTAAGAAATTTTGACTTTACAGGCCAAAATCGACACGTAACAAGGATCTAGATTTATGGATGCTCTAGAGAGACGCATTGCA
>JACLAC010015761.1_pt1 | contig 10811 bp, 8 predicted proteins | sample 8027881 | NCBI WGS metagenome assembly JACLAC01 (sample SAMN15725517, study PRJNA655200) | protist metagenome | isolation source: fluorescence activated cell sorting (FACS) single amplified genomes of... | place: Spain: Blaines Bay Microbial Observatory, Mediterranean Sea | collected 2016-01-19 | reverse complement strand
GCATCCTGATGACCGAGGCGGGGATCAGAGTCTGCGCGCCAGTTCATGATGCTGTATTGATCGAAGCACCACTGGAAGAACTTGATGAAAGAGTTCAGCAAGCACAGGAGTTGATGCGTGAAGCTTCCAGACAGGTACTCGGTGGTTTTGAGTTAACGACTGATGCAGATGTCTACCGCTACCCAGAGCGGTACCGGGATGAAGAACGTGGAGGAACATTTTGGGACAAGGTAATGGGTCTGCTTCCAGAGAACTTACTTCCCACGGATTAGAGTCAGACAACCTGCACACTGGTGAGCACCTACCTGCACACTGGTGAGCACCTACCTGCACACTGGCGTGCACCCGGTCCATCTATTATTCTATATCTTGTTATTAGTATTATGTTACCTATTGAGGAGAAGAGATTAGTCTACAAGCATCCTAAACTTGCTGAAATTACGTCAAAGCAAGCAGCTAAGTTCTTTCTGCATCCTAAAATAGAGATGTTGTGGGTAGAAAAGGCTGCTCAGCTTGGGATACAGGCACTAATGGTGGGTATTCTCCTGCACTTCAGAGCTGTCTGGTGTGGCAGGGACTCTGTTACACTACCAAAGGAATTACTAGATAAGTTTCGTATATCCCGTGGTGTAAAACAGCGAGCACTTAGAAGCTTGGAGGAAGCTGGTCTGGTGAGTATTGTCCAAGAAACTGGGCATAGTCCTTTGATTACTTTGCGCAAGGTGTAACTGTTAGCAAAATAGCTACATTCATAAGCGAGAATGCCTAGGACAGTACCCTATGTGAGTATTATTTTGTCGAACCAATTTATCGAAAATTAGGGAGAGGCTGTACTCAATAACGTAGAGGGGTGGGGTGTCACTTTGTACCCCTTCTCCTGTCAAAAACTGTTACCCACTTGGATGACTTTAGAGCAAGTGCAGGATATTTATTTTTAATGCTGCAACCTGCCCGCTTGCTTAGGCGCCACCGCTTTTTCAAGTTGAAGTGTAGGCACACAAACAAGAGCAAAGGCCATTTTTCATAGCTATATCAAGAAGTAATTACGATATTTTTGCTACTATTTTGGAAAATGCTCATATTTATTGGCTAGTATCCCAGTATTTATCGGAATTTTCTTTCATTATGCTACGGATTTAGAATCCGGTGGTCTAAAGTTTTTGCTTATATTGCAAAGAAATATTTTGATTTTTTTTGACTAACTAATAGGTTATTCATTTATCAATGAATACGCTATTTCACCACCTGTTTTGACATTTCTACCCGTATTTTTTGATTGCACTAAGTAAAGCGGCAATAAATTAGTTGCCAATTTTGTTTCACAATATGGAGATTTCAATGAAGTTATTAATGAATTTTAATTTAGTTGCTCTCACTGTCCTGATTACATCTGGCATAGCTTTCGGAGGTGGCCATCTCAAAGGTTGGGAAACTGTTGGAACACAATTTCCTATTTCATCTGAGACGAAAGAAGGAGAAAGTGGTAGTGTTTTATATGTTGTTTCCAACGATATTTGGGACTATTCGAATGCACCTGAGGGCATGCCAAGAGTAGTGAAAGCTACTTGCCGCAATATCATTGTCAACGATTCGAGCGGTGCGTTGGTTGGAGGTCAGTTTATTTGTGACTCAGTAGATCCCAATGGCGACGTGCAGATTTACGCTGGTTCTTTAGCCAGCGACGGCTCTTATGACGTCAACTTGACTCAAGGTACAGGCAAATACGCTGAATATGTAGGCGTGAAATTAACTGGAAATTTTGTTGGACAAGTTGCCAGTGGCGAAGGTGTCTACCATGTTAAGCCCGTTGAATAACTAACTTAAAAAATTGCTCTCGGGATCCAATTCTGTTGGATCCCACCTTCCCCTCTTAATGCCCCATCGACTAATTCCCACTAACTGATGTATCGGATTGTGAATCCGTTGGTCTAAAATTTTGGTTTTGTAGATAACTTTACTTGCTGATTTGCCATGATTTTATTGATATCAAGTAATGCAAAATTGCTTTCTCTACTAGTTCAACGAGCTGAAATCAGACAATGAGGAGATATGGCAAACTTTATGGCTGTCGTCAAACTTAGTAAATCTACTTTTGAAGAGTGGAAGCAGGGAATGGACGAAGATGCAGAGATGACTCAAATGTTCATGCGAGATGTGATGATCGGTAAGGTTGATGACTATACTGCAATAGTGTGTGCAGATGTTTTTGATCCGGAACTTCAGCAACAATATATGTCTGATCCAGCATTACAGGAAATGGCAGAAATGTATGGAGCCGAGCATTCACTCTATTTAGCTAAACTTGTTGCAAGTTCTTAGTTGCACGAGTTGTTCTGTCAGAATTAACTTCGGTTGAAAGAGGGAAATCTTACATGAAATTACTTGTCATTGTTAAAGTCACCCAAGGATATCATCATTGGAAAAATGAATTTGAAAACGAAGAGTCTATAAATCTTCGTGCTTCAGCTGACATTGATGTTATTGGGTATGGTTACTCGTCCGAGATGCAGCGCGTTTACGTTATACTTAGTTTGGAGTCGATGGAGATTTTAAAGAAAGTAATGTCAGCAAATCAAACCCTAATCGATGAAGCGGGTGTTGACATGGATTCTATGCAAATGATTCCTCTTGAAGGATGATATGCGCCTCAGTCTTTAACTGACTGTCGATGCGTTGGCCTAAGATTTTATTTTCAACAGTTCCTATTAACCCTTCAAAAACTTTTGTTTTGCTGCTGAAATAATAAATATATTATTTACCTTAAATTTACTAGAGAGTATGGGTGGCCTCTGTAGATAATTATCGTATTAGTAACCAAGTCACTTTTCTCAATTAAAGTAGTTCATGTAAGGCCTTGCAACACCGGAGGAAACTAAAGCACTTACCATAAACAAATGAACTATTTTTGAACTAAGAAAACATGGTTGGCCAAGAGAAACTAAACATAGCCCTGAGGGTGCTCAGAATCGCTGTGGAGAGAGCTTTTATGGTTAAGCATGACAGTTGTAACTAATATGTTGTGCTCAATAGTGAGCCTCTCAGAGCTTTTGGTAGAAAACATTGCTCCTCACTTAATCAGGATAAATTTTGGAGCGAGCCTCAGAAAGATACAGTAAATCACTAAAGCCCCATAAATAATCCTGAGGCTTGACAGCATAGTGGTTCAGCAGTAGCTTGCCCAAATTGTCCCTAATCGCCTCTAATTCCCATAAAGGTATCTTTTTGGAGAAAGTATGTTTGGGCGAACTCTTGTTTGGCTACTCTGCTATTTTTCCCTGTTCATCCTGCCGGCTGTTGCTCAACAACGCGCTATCCGTCCTGTCGACCAGATTCCTAGTCCTTCTAACAAGCAAGCCTTGGTCATCGGCAATTCCGCTTACGAACACACCTCCCTACTGCGTAATCCTGCCAACGATGCCAAGGAAATTGCTAAAACCCTGAGGCGCTTGGGTTTTGAAGTTAAAACATTGATAGATGCGGACCAGCGCAAGATGGAGCAGGCTATAAGTACTTTTGGAAATAATCTCAGAAGAAAAAAGGGGATAGGTCTATTTTACTATGCCGGGCATGGGGTACAGGTTCGGGGTGAGAATTACTTGCTACCAATAGATATCATACCACAAACTGCTGCTGATGTCCGCTATGACGCAGTGCCTGTCGGTAAACTACTAGGACAGATGGAAGAAGCAGACAATAATATGAACTTGGTCATCTTGGATGCCTGTCGAAATAACCCATTTCCCCAAAGTTTCCGAAGTGCAAATCAAGGATTAGCCCAGGTAAACGCGCCAACAGGTTCTTTCATTTCTTATGCTACGGCCCCCGGGCAAGTAGCTGCTGATGGAGAAGGGGCAAATGGTCTCTTTACATCCAGCCTTTTGAAACACATGGTGGTCCCAAACCTCAAATTGGAAGAAGTCTTTAAGCGAGTACGGATTGATGTGCAGCAGGCAAGCAATGATCGGCAAGTCCCTTGGGATTCTTCTTCATTAACTGGTGATTTCTATTTCATCCCTCCTAGCCAGCAGCAAGTAGCATCGTCTATTGCAGAACCTCAGCTTCAAGAGAATACAGAGCAGCAAAAAAACAAAACTATATGGCTCAACTGGCAAAGCCAAATGCAAAAGGATTTTGATAAAGTCCTCAAAATTGAAACAAAGGATTCGGGTATTGGCTTGAAGATCGAATCATGGAAAAGGTTTCTGCAAAACTGGCGCGAGGACAATCCTTTATCATCAGATGATACGAACCTCCGGTCAATGGCTAATAATCGTTTGCAGTACTGGGAAAGAGAACAGTCAAAGGTTTCGGAATTGGAGCAGGTTGAATTGGATTTGGAGGAGCAAGCCAAGCAGGCTAAGCAGCGGATCAATCCACCCAACAAAGATTTTCCTGCAATTGCTCGATTCCTTTCAGAGGATAAAAGTGCTGAAGCTGGAGAACTGTTGAGTAAGTATGATAGGGGTGAGAAGCAAAGTGAATTGCGAACTTTCTTTGCCAAGCAGCCAGCCGCAATTCAATACGAACTGGCACAAGTCTATCGTAAAGGACTCAATGTCGAAAAGAATGAAAACATTGGTCTTAGTTGGTATAAGCAGGCAGCTGAAGGAAACCATCCTAAGGCACAAACGATGTTGGGTTATCTGTATCAAACGGGCAAGGGCGTGGAAAAGGATCTACAGCTGGCAATAGAGTGGTATGAGCGAGCAGCTGCTCAGGGTGAAGCAATGGCATTGTTTAACTTAGGTAGTCTATATCGCAAAGGCTACGGTGTTCGGGAAAATCAAGCCAAAGCCCGTGAGCTTTATCGTCAGGCGGCTGCCAAAGGGAATCAACCCGCCAGGCAGGTGCTGAAACGGATGGCAGAGTAAAAGATATGAAACAAAAGTTTTTTCACGGGATTATTTATCTTTGTGTATCTCTGTTTTTTATTGGTTGTGGTGAGCCTGTACCTGTTGCCTGCACACCTGATGAGGAGGAATGTGCGACAGAACAGGAAGGAGGATTTGAAACAGGACCAGTTGCAGGTATTGCTGCTGGAGGTGCCGCAGCTATTGCCCTGATTGGTGGTGGCCTAAGTGGTGGTGAAGATGGTGGCTCATCTTCTTCGGGATCGAGTGGAGCCAATAATACTAATCAAAATGTTTCCACACTGACCGGAACTCTTCTCGATAGCGCGGTTGGGGGAGTGACTTACAACACTTCTTCTAACCTCTCGGGTATGACAAATGCGGATGGGCATTTTCAATATCGTAGCGGAGACCAAGTTACTTTCTCTCTTGGTAATACAGTTCTCGGTAAAGCAGACGGTAGTAATGTAATTACTCCTGTAGAACTGGCTGGGACTAATAATACTGCAGACCGAAGAGTCATCAATATCACCCGCCTGCTGCAGTCACTTGACCAAGACGGTGATCCTGCCAACGGCATCAGCATCAGCCCAAATACTCGGACAATGCTAGACCTACAGACTTTTGACTTCGATATTCCAATCAATGAGTTCCAACTGAGGACTAATCCTTTCATTGAGAACATTCTCAAAAGGCCAATTGTAGATGCCGATGAGGCAATCAATCATCTGCACAGCAGCTTGGCTACGGAAGGTCGTCCCGGTAGTATTGGTACTCAAGATGGCATCCGCCTGTTGGTACCTGGGTTTGTAGCAGTAACTTCGAATAATGTGTCTGAAAATCAACCTTTGACGACAGCTGAGCTGAGCTGTAATTTTGCTGGAGGCACCGTCCCTCATGGTGGGACAGTTACCGCTTACCAGTCGGCAAATGTATCTGCTGGGCAGCTCTGCTCATCCCAAACCCGATTCTGTAACAGTGGCCAACTCAGTGGTTCGTATGTCCACATCAACTGCGATGTAGAAGAGGCTATAGATTGTCAATTTAATGGAAACTCAATTGCCAACGGCACCAGCGTCACTACCTACCAAAGCTCAACGGTCCCCTTCGGTCAAAATTGCACCTCTGAACAGCGCTTTTGTTCTAATGGTGCCTTGGGGGGTACCTATCCGTTCCAAACCTGCCAAGTAGCAGAGCCTTTAAGTTGTACTTTTGGTGGAGCAAGCGTACCCCATGGCAGTTTTGCAACTGCTTATTTTACGGATTCAGTACCCGCAGGAAGTTCCTGCAGTTCCCAAGTGAGAAGTTGTTTAAATGGAGTATTGAGCGGGAGTTATTTGTTTGGAAGCTGTCTGGTGGAACAACCGAAGAGTTGTAGTTTCAGTGGTCAAGAAATCAATGATGGAAGGGTTGTGGTAGCCTACCAAAGTTCGTCAGTCCCTTTTGGGGGTATCTGTAGCAGTGAAATAAGAATATGTACCAATGGTTTTTTAAGTGGATCCTATGAATATTCTAATTGTGTGTCTGAACCTAGTAGTTCTAATTTAGGCATTGATTATACACAACCAGGTATACTCTATTCCTCATGGAAAAGCGTTCCGAGTATCACATATAATTTCTTAGAGTACAGAATATTTTGTCAGGTACATTACAATGGGGACCGTTACATGGAGGTTCAAATGAAAAATAATTCCTACTCTACTTCAGTAAATGCTTGTGCAGGTGTTTCCTCATCATCAGAATATTATGATAATAGTTGTGGTATTTATCTAATAGGACCACGCGAATCCCGTCAATACATCGGAAATTTTTATAATTCACATGGAGGTTTTGGGACAACTGGATTACAACAATGTGAAAATTATTCAGCAAGAATAAGAGTCTGGGATCCTTCGTCTTCTTCCTATTTATATGCACCATCAGTTTTCAGTTTTGATGTTACATCATCCACAGATCCAGTTGACCAGTTAGATTAATCTGTATTTTCCTTTCATTACACTATGAATTGACCATCCGTTAATCTATTAATTCAAGGCCACCAACTCTCTAAAAAATCGTCAGAAATTTTTATTACTTTCTACAAAAAATCATAAATATATTATTTATATGAATTTACAGCAGGTTTAGGGTCATTTCTTTTAATAACATTTAATTAGCTGTCGTGTCACTTTCGTTGATTTCGGAAGCTGATGTGGAAACTTTGGTGGAGTGGGGAAACTGAAATACTTATTCGGAAGTACAAACCGATGCCGTTTTGAGCCTTGAATTAAGCGCTTTAACAAAATTCTGCAAAACCTTAATCACAATTCTAGCATCCGTTATGGCCTCATGGAAATTAAGATTGCTACAATCAATTTTTGCGTAATGAGCTGCCTCGCTGAGGGTTGGCCACTTCCCTAAACCGCCATAATACGGATATGGAAGTTTCATAACAGGTGCCAAAGATTTCATTAAACAGAAAGTCTCGTATGGTTCTGGTAGCATATCTTTGATGATAGTTATATCCCATTCTATCTTATGGGCCACGTAAAAATTTGTATCTTTACAGAAGTTCCTAACTGATAGATTCTCAAGAGAAAAACTTACTGGGTAACATGCATCAGCTCTCAATTTCTCAATTCTATTATGATCAGGGTCATTTGAATTATGTGTTAAAGCATAATAGTAACGGTTGAAAAATTTTATCTCATTTACTTTATAAAGATTTGTCTCACTTTTCTGCACAAGGCATTTTATCAAAGCTAATTCACGAACTCCTTCTTTTGATGCTGGCTTCTCTATAGAAGAATTTTCATGATCTATTGAGATAAATGTCCCTCCGCTCAAAACCACCTTATCGAGAAACTTAATTAATGCCTTAAAAAAGATGTCTTTATCCATGTAATACCTTCGAATTTAATTTTGATTTATAAAATAAAATATTTATTAAAAAGGTGCATCTGACTGATTTTTTTTAGTATCTGTAAGAGAACCAAAGTTAAAAATATTATTACCAAAATAATGATGTGGTAAAACGTAATGTAACCCACTGCTACTTTGTCGGACCCTCGAATCTCCGTTAATTTTAGTTACTGCAACTAGCAGCCAAGGTGTTGTTAACCGATGACCCCTGAAATCCTCATCACCTCCGTACCAAGCTTCTTCAAATAGCGCTGCTGTAAATAACGTTAAATGATTAGCTTCTAACTCTTCGTCAAGTCTCCTAGTAAGCAATCTATTCTGGAAGATAATCTTTGGTGTCAGATTTTGCTCAGGATTATTTAAGGAATCACCCCTAGAATCAATAAACTCGCTAACTTGCATACAAAAATCTTCGTGTTCATCGTCAACATTTCCGAAGAAAATTGCCCATTTTTTAGATCCCATTGAGAGTTCGTAAACATCATTAAATCGCCCTTCATTACAAATATAGTTATCCTCATGATCATCATGATTTAACTTTTGAATATGACTAGGAGTATATAATTCCCGGCTTGCATTTTTTAGCTCCAAAAATTTTATATAGGATTTGAGTTTCACCTCGTCAACTAGTTCACTTCTCTCTATCTGGATTATGTGGGTATGGTTAATTTTCTCGGCAGATATTTTAGACGCTCTCGCAGCAGAATCTTTTTGGTTAAGCCCTAATTCCTCTCTTTTTTGTCTAAATATCTGGCCACTAGGTATTACTTTTGGCATTTGATTCAGCCCCCTTCTTTTTGACCCATTTCTCAAATTAATTATCAATAAATTAAATCTGACTCGATGTCCGCAGTGTATTACTAAAATATGACTGAGTCAATACCAAAAATTACCAAAATCTTACTAAATCTTACTACACGATTTAAATATCTGATATAAAGCCTTATAATTATTGTGAACCGACAATATTTGCTGGCCAGTAACATTTTAATTTTCTAAGCACCTGTGAAGATGCCCACATTTATTTAAATTATCTTTACACCTTCTAGTCAAATTCCGTCGGTGGATTTGTTAGGAAGAGGATTTACAGTCTATTAAAAGGGGAGTAATGCAGTGGTATGGGCGATGAGACGGGATTTTGAATATTGAAAAGTCGATAATATCACAGGTTTTAGGTATGGATTCGGAGACAGGATTACTACCGAGCAGGTGGGGATAGTAGTGGGGACAGAAAAGAAGGGGTGTTTCTGGTAAGGAAACAGTCTAATGCTTAAATACTGATTTTACTGAGGAAAAGTATGGTGGCGGGGGCAGGATTTGAACCTGCGACCTTCGGGTTATGAGCCCGATGAGCTACCTGGCTGCTCCACCCCGCGATGTGGTGTCAGGAGTGCGGCATTGTCAGATTCTCCCCTCCTGAAGGAGAAAGCTGGAGCGAGAGACGGGTCTCGAACCCGCGACTTTCAGCTTGGAAGGCTGACGCTCTACCAACTGAGCTACTCTCGCGGAACTCAAAAGATTATTAGTGATTGGCCGTACTTGTCAAGTGGGTTGTTCAAGAAATCTTAATCCTTGGTGCAGAGACATCGTAAGATGGAATTGCAACCACATCTGTTGGGTTGGCCCTAGGCAGCTTGGACGGCTTCTTGTCGAAACTGGAGTTCTGCTAGTCGGCTGTAGAGGAGGGAGCTGTGCAATAATTGCTGATGAGTGCCGAGGGCAACCACTCTACCTTGGTCCATGACTGCGATTTGATCTGCATGAATCACGGTTGCCAGTCGATGTGCAATGACAATTGTTGTTCTCTCCTGCATCAATCTTAACAAGGCTTCCTGCACCATTCGTTCACTCTCCGCATCCAACGCACTGGTGGCCTCATCAAGTAGTAACAACTTGGGATCTCGAAGAATTGCGCGAGCAATCGCTAGACGTTGACGTTGTCCGCCTGAGAGTCTCACTCCCTGCTCCCCTAGAAAACTATCAAAGCCCTGAGGCAGCTTGTCCAAAAATTCTTCAGCATTGGCATCCCTTGTTGCCGCAAGCATCTCCTCCTTGGACGCATCGGGTTGCCCGTAACAAAGATTTTCCCAAACATTAGCGCTGAAGAGCGTTGGTTGTTGAGGGACAAAAGCGATATGTCGTCGAAACTCCTGCAAGGCTAAGTAGCGCAGATCAATTCCCTCAAAGTGTATGGAACCCTGGAGAGGATCGTAGAAGCGCAATAGTAACTCCAACAGCGTTGACTTCCCAGCCCCAGAGGGGCCAACAAGAGCCATCGTCATCCCTGGTTCAATGTTTAAGTTGACGGCTTGTAATGCAAAAGAATCAGGACGAGAGGGATAACAAAAATGCAGATCATTTATCTCCAAAGAGCCACGCACCAAAGAGGGTAGCGACTGTGGGGAGATAGGGTCTGTTATCTCGCTTTTTGCCTCCAGAAGTTCCATCAAGCGTTCTGTTGCTCCGGCAGCTCTTTGGAGATCTCCTATGACCTCACTGAGAAAACCCAGAGAGCTTGCGACAATTAACGCATAGAAGACAAACGCTGCCAATTCCCCAGGTGTTACTCTACCTGCCAAAACATCCTGACCACCCACCCATAGCATGCCTCCGATGGATCCAAGGACTAACAACATCACGATAGCGATCAGAAAAGCTCGCTGTCGGATGCGTTGAATTCCAGCATCAAACGCAGACTCAACGTGTTGTGAAAAGGACTTCTCGTCTACCTGCTGATGATTCATGCCCTGAACAATCTTGATGTGCTGTAAGGCCTCACCCACGTAAGCTCCTACTGAAGCTACTTTATCCTGGCTGGTCCTTGAGAGCCTTCGTACTCGACGTCCAAAGATGACAACTGGGGAAACAAGCAGGGGTACCGCAATCAACACGATGGATGTTAGCTTGGGATTGGTCCAGAAAAGCCAGGCAATGCCACCCAAAAAGAGCAATACGTTCCTCAGGGCTACGGATAGAGATGATCCGATCACCGTTTGCAGAACCGTAGTGTCGGCTGTGATCCGTGCCTGGATTTCTCCACTGAGATTGGTTTCAAAAAAG
>JACLAC010016614.1_pt1 | contig 10812 bp, 9 predicted proteins | sample 8027881 | NCBI WGS metagenome assembly JACLAC01 (sample SAMN15725517, study PRJNA655200) | protist metagenome | isolation source: fluorescence activated cell sorting (FACS) single amplified genomes of... | place: Spain: Blaines Bay Microbial Observatory, Mediterranean Sea | collected 2016-01-19 | reverse complement strand
ATTCAGGTGATCAAATTCAAATCACTGATCAAGTGGCTTACTTTGCTTCAGACATTTCACCAGATATCATTCAGGGTAAATGCATAGTTTGCCACGTAAGTGGTGGTGTTGCAGCAGCAACTCCGCTCAAATATGACTCTACTTCGACTTTTGGTCACCTCGAGACTAATTATCAAACTATTTCAGACTACATAGAATCAGACAGTTCTAATGCCGATTTATTGCTACAAAAATCAGTGGGAGCAAGCGGTCATGGTGGGGGAGCCATCCTCAGTACTAGCTCTAAAGAATACGCAAAGCTGAAAGCCTTTGTGGAGTCTTTGGGAGCCAATGTGAGCCCGGCTGATCCTCTGCCAGCAGGCAGATTTTGGGATGGAGTCGAGGAAGCGACTCGAGAAGAAACATTGCGCCGTGCTGCCCTGATAGTTTCACGTCGTTTACCTACAGAAAAAGAGATCGAAAAAGTAAAAAATGGGGACGATGTTGCCCTACGCGCTACTCTGAAGGGTTTGATGGAAGGAGAAGGTTTCCATGATTTCCTAATTCAAGGCGCAAACGATAGATTGCATTTGAAAGCTTTTGAAAATGGTTTGTTTCTAGAGGCTGCAGACCTAAATGCCACTCCACTCTTCCCGTTAGGCGCAAAAAAGTTTTTTGAAGCAGGGGACAAGAGCGAAGGATGGCCTGACTGGATGAAAAAGTGGATGTGGGGGATGGCTAATTCTCCGTTAGAGTTGATTGCCTACATCGTGGAAAATGACCGATCTTACCAGGAAGTGGTGACAGCAAATTATATGATGGTAAATCCTGTAATGGATGAAATTTTACGCAGTGAAACTGGTCTTAATGAAAGCAACTCCCATCAGGAATATCGTCGCGGTAAGAACCGTGGTCAGGTAGTTCCTGATGATCAGCTTTCTTCAGAGTTTATTCAGGATTTTGGGCATCGTGTAGACTCTTATGGAGCTTTTCTAGACTACCCACATGCTGGCATTTTGAACTCCCATGCTTTTCTAAACCGTTATCCTACCACTGAAACCAATCGCAATCGTGCACGAGCTCGTTGGACCTACTACCACTTTCTTGGGCTAGACATAGAGAAATCAGCTTCAAGAACAACAGATCCAGTGGCATTGGCTGATAACAACAATCCAACAATGAACAATCCAGCCTGCACGGTTTGTCACCAAGTAATGGATCCTGTTGCAGGAGCATACCAGAATTATGGGAACGCTGGCCTCTTCAGGGACTCTTGGGGTGGGATGGATGCATTACCTGATACTTACAAGCATCCTAAATGGTTTGAAGAAAGTGCAGAGCCAAGTCTCTACAGACATGGTGATACTTGGTTTCGAGACATGCGAACTTCAGGTATTAATGGAATGTACGCGCCAAATCAAAATAACAGTTTGCAATGGCTAGGACAGCGGATTGCGGAAGATGCACGATTTCGTAGTGCTACTATCAAATTTTGGTGGCCTGCGATAATGGGTGAAACCGCTAAGTTAGCACCGGTGTCAAACGCAGATACGGATTATCAGATCAAACTTGCTGCATTTACTGCACAGAACGATTTCATTGAGGAACTAGGGCAACAATTCGCAGCAGGCATCGAAGGAGGAAATCCTTTCAATGTGAAAGATCTCTTTGTTGAAATGATCATGAGTCCTTGGTTCCGGAGCCAATCCACAGACTCACCACAGAACACAGCAGCTCTGACTTCAGATTTAGGAGTTAGAAGATTGCTAACACCTGAAGAACTAGAGGCTAAATCAAATACCCTATTGGGCTGGAAGTGGGGCAATGATAACAGTCCAGACCCATGGGATTACGACGAAGAATGGACCCAACTAGGGAATCGTTACAACATCTACTACGGGGGTATTGACTCAAATGGTATTAAGGAGCGGTCCAGAGCACTAACCGCGCTTATGAGCAATGTTGCAGAAAAACAAGCCGTTGAAATGGCCTGTCCAGCAGTTGTTCTTGATTTCGACAAACCTGATGGTCAGCGATTGTTATTTGATGGAATTGATCGCAACACCACACCAGCCAGTGAATTTGGAGAGACAGTGTCCGTTCAAGGTTCAAATTTCAATGCCAGTAGTACCTACGCAACATCAAGTCATCTTGAAGCTGGTAGCAAATTAATCAAGATCGGATTCTTGAACGATTGGTATGACGAAGTGGAGGGAGATCGAAATTTACACGTAGTGACCATCCGAGTAAAAAACAAGAATGGAAACACAGTTCTCTACCATGATTCTCAAATCCCAGTCGAAGGAAGTAGTACCTTCACCTGTGGGAGTACTCGGCAGAACATGTCTCTTTACTGCAACGACAGTAGGATTTTAGTACCTCTTGAGATTACATCAGCTGGAACATATGAAGTTGAAGTCAATGCTTGGGGAGATCAAGCTGGCCCAGATCCAGTATTTATGTCAATTGGGGTAGAGAGTGGAAGTTACGAGGCTGGAACTTCTGGTGGTGCCATTGCTTTAAAGGCCAAGCTGGTAGAAATGCATCAAAAATTTCTGGGGGAAAATTTGAGCATATCTGACGAAGAACTTGAATTCAGCTATCGTCTCCTTGTCGAAACTTGGCAAGATCGTTCAACTCAAGAAAACAACGGTTGGGCTTGGGATTGGCCCAATGAAAATTGCCATTTTTACCTTGAAAGCCAGTGGCAGGAGGGTGGTGCCTCCAGCCGAGCTGGTGACCCAAAACATATGCTTTATGCGTGGACATCAATTTTAATCTATTTGATGACCGATTTCTACTATCTGCATGAGTAGAGGTAAGATGTTTAGAAGAGAATTCTTAACAAAAACAATGCTGCTCGGAGTAGCTGGATTAACTGTGTCAACTCCGAGACTCTATGGCGCGACACTAGAGCCTTACTCTGGAAGGTTGCTTGTTACTTTACAGGCCGAAGGAGGGTGGGATGTTAGTAGTTTCTGTGACCCAAAAGTTAATCAGTCCGGGGAGAAAGAAATTACCAACTGGTCAAAGACAAATGAAATCGAAATCGTTGGGAATATTCCCTACGCGCCCTTCGCAAAGAACAGTTGGTTCTTCCAAAAATACTATCGCCAAATGCTAGTCATTAATGGAGTGGACGCGCAGACAAACTCTCACACAACAGGAGTTTTGCACAATTGGAGTGGCCGAATTGCAGAAGGATTCCCCTCACTGACTGCATTGTTCGCAGTACGCAGTGCACCACAGCAGCCTTTGTCATATATTAATTTTGGAGGGTTTAGCCAAACGGGTGGAATAATCAGATTCAGCCGCTTCGATGATGTGCAGGCCCTTAGAGGAATCCTTGAACCAGAATGGCAGCGCTACGATGAAGAGAATAAGCAACAAGCATACGTGCGTCGGCCCAGTGACATGGCACGTATTCGGAAGTTCCGAAATTGGCGTTTGGCAAGAATGCTGGAGAATCCCCAATTGCTACATCGGCAGCGAACAAATCTTGAAGCCTATGCGGATGCTCTGGAAAGTAAGGGTTCTCTCAGCAGATTTAAAGACTTTATTCCTGAGGAGAGCGAGATACTGCAGGATGTGGAAGTACATGCTCGCCAAACTAGCAACTTGCCCAGACAGATCCAAATGACCATTGCAGCTTTTCAATCAGGGCTGGCTTCAGCTGCTGATCTCTACACAGGGGGATATGACACTCACACTGATCATGATAGCCAACACGACGCTTTGTTTGGACATATTGCTGAAATGATTGATCTCTTCTGGACACAAGCTGGTGAAGCCGGTATTGCAGATCGGATTACAATGGTGATTGGCTCAGACTTCAGCCGGACTCCCCACTATAATGCGGACAATGGTAAAGATCACTGGCCCATCGGATCAGTGATTGTGATGGAACAGAATCCCAGTTGGGGCAACCGAGTCGTGGGCTTGACCGACGAAGGACAGAACGCCTACAAAATCAACCCCAATACTCTCCAGCGAGATGATGCCAACGGTACCCTCATTTACCCCAAGCACGTCCACAAGGCGCTTCGGCGTTATCTGAACCTTGAAAACACTTCGGTAGAGTCTAATTTCCCCTTCAACAACACGGAGGATTTCAAGTTTTTTTGGGTGATTAGGAAGCGGATTGCCGTTTTTAGAAAGACCAGCAGTTCAGTGGGAGCTTATTCAGGCGCGCCGTTGTTGGCCCAATCCTTGAGGTAGGTGATTTCTCGGTCAGTGAGTGGGGTTGCGTATTCCAGTGGCATTTTTCGGATCCCTCCTAATTTCTGCTCCAAGATTCCAGCATTAATCCAAACTTCTAAGGAGTCTCCTCCTCGAATCATCCCAACGCTCTCAAAATATCTCAGGTCCATCGTTGTGGGTGTTCCATGAGGAGTATAACTGTCAGCAGGAACTTGGTGACAACTTGCGCACTTCAGTTCAACTAACTCAACAATCCCATTTCTCCAAGTAGGGGTTCCTTCGATGACGATTTCTGTTGGTGGTTCATCACCGAGAGTATCTGCTTCAGAACAAGCCAACAGCAGAAATGAGCAACAAACCAGCAGAAATCCAAGAATCTTGAACATAGAGTCCTTAGCGCATTAAGGTCACGGCGAAAGACCAGTGACGTAAGATCTGATCTGTGGAATGCTGGGTGAAGTTCAGACGAAGATCCGGACGAACCAGATAGCCGATCCCGCCATAGTAATAAGTATAGCCCGCAGAAGGTTCCTCCAGCATCACCCCGTCCTCCTCAACCAAAAGCTTGTTTTGAACGCTGGAATGACCGACTCCAGCGGAAAATAACCACTCCTCCCACTGATATCTTAGAGTCGCATCGATCCCTTGCTGTTGGACTTCAAAAACATCTTCTGCGTCAGTCATTGTAATGGGGCCATGAATCACTGAACGTGCAAGGTAGGTTCTTGCTGCTAGAGCCCAGTTTTCGGCAAACAACCACTGGTACCCAAGCTCTCCAGCTAAAAAGGCGTAACGATATTCCATCACCTCAACAGGAATTTGCAGCCCAACCCCAACCAGATAGCTTTGATCAAAAAATTGACGATATCTAAATCTAGGCAGAATGGGTGGCCCCTTGACAGGCTCTTGCTTGTTCCCAATTTGGTTGTTGACTTCAGGTCGATGGAGAAATTCTATTTCCCATTCCTCCCCTTCTCCCACAACAGTCATGGGTGGACGCTGAGAGCGGAAATCAAGTAGGTGGGCGTAAATCAATTGTAGTCGTTCTGATTGTTCTTGGGCTGTTACAGCTGCAACAGGCGTTGCAGAGAGAAATCCACTAACACCCAGTAAGCTCAGGATCAGCATTCGGATCAACATAGAACGCCTAAATCTCCAAATGAACAAAGAAATCGTTGATGGAAGGGAAGGGACAGAGCAAAAGAAGGGAAAAGGCCAGCAGAGAACTGACCTTTTGTGAGAAGGTTAGAGCCCTTGGCCAGTGACACAGTTCTTCATGCAGGCCACATTTTGAACATCAGGGCGTGGATCGGGACCGTAGAAGCCCGCACTATTGGGCATTTCGATCTCCATGATCGATTCATTGTTCAACTCAAATTCCTCATCCACCAAGTCGTTGAGGTAAAAGACATAGGCCGTGATAGCGTAGGTCTCTTCATCAGAAAGCGATTGTGGATTGTAGAAAGGCATGGCCCGACGGATGTAGCTGAATACAGACGTTGCGTAAGGCCAGTAACTACCAACTGTTTTTACAGGTTCCATGGTAGCCAGAGACTCCTCACCACCCATTAGAACGGGCCATCGTCCAACGGCCTCTCCAAATTCCCCATGGCAGTAAGCGCACTTGGTTTGATAGAGTTTCTCTCCTTGGAAGACGGTTCCTTTAGCCTCAGGTAAGTTGCTGCCATCTGGTCCAACGCTAATATCCCAACCAGCAATTTCCTTGTCTGTGGCAATGCGCCCAAGCTTGTATTGCAGAGGTTCTGCAAGCAGAGGAGAGACCAGTAACAAGCTGCCTAGAAATACCCCAATAAACTTAGCCGAGTTGAACATTCTTAATCCCCCCATTTGTATCGATTTCCCAAGTGTAAATACTGTTCTTATGATAGATCGAGTTTACTCCACGAACCTTACGTAGCTGCGCAAGCGTCGGCTGGACGTATCCAGTTTCATCTATCGCTCGGCTTTGCAACTGAGCTTTCTCCCCGTTCCAGTGCCAAGGGATTCGGAAGCGTGTCAGGCACTTGCTCATTACGGGCTCTTGTAGCTTGGCCGTTCTCCAGTTACGACCCCCATCCACAGAGACATCTACCTGCTTGATCTTGCCACGGCCCGACCAAGCCAAACCAGTGATTTCGTGGAAACCTTTATGGCTCATTTGTTGGCCTGCTGAGGGATAAGTGATGCAGGAGTTCGTTTCTTGTACAAAAGTGAACTGGCGGGCAGTACCGTCATCCATCAGATCTGTATACTTCGAAGTCTCCTCACGAGTCATCCATGGAGCTGTGCCAATCTTGAGACGTCGAATCCACTTGATGTTCATGTTGCCTTCAAATCCGGGGACCAATAGACGAATGGGATAGCCCTGCTCAGGACGAAGCCGTTCACCGTTTTGAGCCCAACAAATCATCGCATCATCCATCATTTTTTCCATCGGAATGGAACGATCCATTGCTCCTCCATCAGCGCCCTCTGCAAGGACCCAAGTACCTTTTGGATCCACACCAACCTCATCCAGCAGAGTGGAGACCTTGACTCCGGTCCATTCACAGCAACTGACCATGCCATGGGTGAACTGAACGGACTCCATTTGTGCACCCTTCCATTCCATTCCTCCGTTTGCAGGGCATTCGATGAAATGAATGTGTGATTCACTTGGGAAGCGCATCATCTCCTCCATCGTGAACATCAAGGGGTACTTGACCATTCCATGAATGATCAACCGATGCTCGTTCGGATTGATGCTGGGTACCCCTCCATGATGTCGCTCAAAGTGCAACCCGTTGGGCGTGATGATCCCGTGTAAGTCCTGTAAGGGTGAGAAGTTGATGGAAGACTGTGTCGAAGAAGTCAGCCAGCCTACATTGCGACGCACTACATGAGCCTCATGAGGTGAGGGGCTTCCGTATGGGCTTTGAGTCACACCCGGGCCAAGCATTTGCGACCAAATCGGTTTTTTAGGGGGCAGATTGGCGGGGTTCACCTCCGCTAGCGCTTGAGTTGCACCGGCACTTGCTGCAGTTACAGCACCACCAGCCGCGAGTGACTTTCGCAAGAAGCTACGACGATCCAAATCACCATTTGGTTCCGTAGAGAGTTCAGTTGTTTTATTTTTTGCCATTATTTCTCATTGAGAAGATTTGCTCATGACAATGATTTAAGTGAATTTGCGATGCAAAATTTAAAGAACAATTCCAGGGTTGTTTTCAACTCCCATCAATTTGGGGAGATTGGGTTCCACATCTCGAATAACTTTCTTATCACGCAAGTAATCTGAGACCACTTCCCAGATCTGCTTTCCGTCAAGAGGAGCCGCAACACTGGCCCAGCCTCCAACAGGATAGTCCTTGTTGGCATCAAGGGGCTGACCATCTAGCTCCAGATCAGAGATACGATTCCCAATTTTTTCAGTAGGATCCAACGAGTATTTCAAGCCACCAACGCGAACCATGTCACCACCTTGTTGGTAATAAGGATCCGTATTGAAAAGATTATCAGCGACATCTTCTAGGATTGTTTTGATCTGCTCACCACTGAGTTCGTTACGGGTAACGGCCCCATAGGTCATAGCCGTCTGGGTCATCACCTCATCAAAAGTGATGGGTTGTCCGGGTAGTACAGAAACTCCCCAGCGGAAACCCGGAGAGAATGCAATGGGAGCATTCAACTCCTGCATCAAAGCATCACAAATTACCTGGTCAAACGTACCGTTAAAATTACCCCGGCGATAAAGGGTATCTTCTGTGACAGCCAGTTGCTCATTCAATTGCTGTTCGTATGGTTCACGAACCGATTGGATGTAAGCGGTCATCTCCGGATCAGCTGGTAGGAGTTCAGAGAAGACAGGGAGCAATTTGTAACGGAAATCCTTGACCTTCCCATCCTGCACATCCAAGTCGAGCAATGACAGGAACTTACTGTTGGAACCGGAGTTGATCACCAACGTATGGTTGCCATCAGGATCCTTGACTCTGATCGGCTGAGGAACACCATCGTGGGTGTGTCCACCCATAATTGCGTCAATCCCCGAAACTCGGCTAGCCATCTTCAGGTCGACATCCATCCCGTTGTGAGAAAGCACGATCACAACCTCGGCACCCTCATCACGAGCTTCCTCAACCCTCTCTTGCATCTCCATGTCCCGGATTCCAAAGCTCCACTCTGGGACCATGTAGCGGGGATTGGCTATTGGAGTATAAGGGAAGGCTTGTCCGATAATGGCTACATTGTGTCCGTTGATTTCACGGATCACGTAAGCAGGAAAGACCGGATCTTCAAAGTCCGTATCACGAACGTTTTGGGCCACAAAATCCAGACCTGCATTGGCTAAATCATTTTCTATAATCTCCTGAACTCGCTCTGCACCGTAGGTAAATTCCCAATGGGCAGTCATGATGTCGACTCCCAGCTTGATTTGGGCATCAACCATGTCCTGTGCATTTGTCCAAAGGGAGGTTGCAGATCCTTGCCAGGTATCTCCACCATCGAGCAGCAACGCACCGGGACGCTCGGCTCTTAGTTGATCCACCAGGGTTTTCAAATGGGCAAAGCCACCAACCCGTCCGTATTTTTGGGCTGCTTCTGCAAAATTCAGATAGCTGAAAGCATAAGCTTCAGGCGAGTTAGCAGGTATTTCAAAGTGTTTCAGCAGGTGCTCACCAACTAAATGGGGTGGATTGCCATACATGTCAGCGATGCCAAGATTGATGTGAGGTTCCCGAAAATAAATCGGGTTCAACTGAGCATGGCAATCTGTGTAGTGCAACAGTGAAACATTACCGAACTTGGCAAAATCGTAGGGATTGCTGGAGGAATGCTGACTAGCTCGTGAAGATCCAGGGATTAGACCTGCTACTGCAGTGGCTCCCATCACCTGCAGGAATTCTCTGCGGGAAAAGGACATCTGGCCTCAAAAAAACGAATTCTTTGGAATGGATCGATCAGGGATACTGAATTTCAGTATCCCTGACACGTCTAGGAAGGTTTGTTCACTTCAGAAGTGGGGGCCGGCTCCCCGTTGGTTGATGGCTTGAACATATCCGGCTCGGCCTTCGTGCTCAACTTGGACAATGATCTCACAGGCACGCCCAAAATTACCTGCTTGAACAGCCTTTTCCGCCTCGTCTAGTGGCTTAGGCATGCTTGCTTTCCACCATTGACCATTAACGGTATCAGCTGCTTCATGAGCTGCGATGGCGACTGCCTTGTGCAGAGGATAGGTGTCTTGATCGCACTTGCCAAATTCTGCAGCCAATAAAGCACTTGGGGTGACAAGGAGGCTAAGGAGGCCTGAATTTAATAGAATTTGTTTCATCTTTCTTACTCCTTGATTACTTTCGAGCCCCAGGGCCGTTGATTTCCATACCGTTGTTCATGTAAGCCATGAAGTACTCGAGATTTCGATATTCCAGACCCTGAGCCTTGAAAGACTTTGCACGAACCTGCTGATTGCATCCACCATACCGGCGATGCATTGTACCCATTGCACCCCATTTCGAGCGATATACGGGGAAGTGGGTGGTGTGCCCCAAAGCTGGACTCAGCATATCTGCACGCACTTTATTCCCTGAATTGTAGACATGACAGTCAGCACAACTCATCGCAAGCTGACCGCGCTTGGTATAATAAAATTCTTTGCCCATCTCATAGGCGGCCAAGGCATCTCCGTTTGGAATGCTGATTTGAATTGTACGCCCACGCCCTTGAAAAGCCACGTAAGCGCTAAGTGAAGCAATTTTCCCTTTCTTCCAACCAAAAGGTTTTTCACCATTCGCAGAACGACATTCGTTCAGCGCTAACTCAAGAGTCATCACTTGCTTGCGAGCATCATCCCAATGTGGATACTTGGCGCGAAGCCCATCTTCGGGAGTAATGTCAAAGCAGTCCTGGTAGGTTTTACCGTTGGTGAACTGGGTATTCCAGATGTCTGCACCTTCTCCAAGCGCCAGTTCGTAGGGCGGAAATTCTTCTATAGTAAGCCACTCATCGTAGGCCGCTTGATTCAGTGCGTAGACACCGTTGGCATACGCGCTGATTTCGACACCATTGTGGCGATTCTCGAAATAGTTTACGAATGCTTGACGATCTGCTTCAGGATCTGTTTTTGCGGAAACAGTACTGACAGCAAAAAGTCCAATCAGCCCTAGGGAGGCCAGCCATTTCTTAATTTTCATGTACTTCTCTCCGTTACTATTGAATGAGTTATTTGACCTTACCTTTGCCGTCAAATGTCTTTCCCTCATTATCAATCATCGCAATTTCAATTGTATCCCCTTTTTGCCCATCATACTGGAAAGCAAGGTAAGGGTTTTTTGACACAGCAGGACTCCACTGAGCTTCCAGGACTACTTTACCATTTGCCTTAGCAGTGATTTGCTGGATGAAATGCGCTGGGACTAAGCTTCCATCTTTAGCTTTTCGCTGACCCGTCTCCATCGGATGTTTGACAAGTGCCTTCACTGTAACCAGCCCGCTTTGCTCTTTGGCTCGCATTCGAATGGACATAATTCCTCTCTAATTTGAATTTTTGAATAAATCAACCACCACAACCACCAATGGTGACCTTGATTTCCTTAGTTGCTTTCATGAGTTGTCCATCAGCTTTTACAACAGCATGGACGGCTGAAGTTTTAC
>JACLAC010024975.1_pt1 | contig 10814 bp, 4 predicted proteins | sample 8027881 | NCBI WGS metagenome assembly JACLAC01 (sample SAMN15725517, study PRJNA655200) | protist metagenome | isolation source: fluorescence activated cell sorting (FACS) single amplified genomes of... | place: Spain: Blaines Bay Microbial Observatory, Mediterranean Sea | collected 2016-01-19 | reverse complement strand
AGAAAATCGCTGCCATCACTGAAAAAATTATTGGCTGCAAGAGAGCAATGACTGAAGAGGGAACTAAGTTTAAAAGTCTAGGTGATCAGTTAAAAACCAGGGAAGCAGCTTTGGAACGCACGAAGAAATTGTGTAAAGGGCAGCTCAATGACATTGAAAAAGAGATTAAGCTGACCGATCAAATCGTCGAGATGATCCAGAAGCGTGTCCACCACATTCAGCAAGCGCTTGTAAAGTACGAAAGTGAGGCAAATAGTGAGACTGGTATGACTGGTATGGCTACGGGTCCTATCGGTGATCTTGAAAAGCAGATTAAGACTGCTGAGGACTGCGCCAAATATTCAAAAGAATTCTGGTGCGCTTCGGAATACAACATGAAGAAGTGTGGCGTTGACGCAGAACAGTGCCGTCTCATGAGAGGTACGTTCGTAACAGGTGCTGCCACTGGGCCTGTCAGTGCTACTGCGGTTGCCAGCACAACGAAGAAGGAGCATGACTTCAAAAGGGTTTTAAGAGTATTTGATCAAAACAAAAACCAGAAAATTGGCATTGACGAGATTGCAGCAGTTAAGGGGAAAAGAATCGCGGAGAAGGTGAAACCTGTCTTCCACAAGAATGCTGGGCCAGATGGACAGATGGACAAGGGCGAGTTCCAAAACTTCATGAATGGCGGAGCCAAAAAGTTTTTCTTCTTTTAAGGTGATTAACTAATTGATTGAAAATTTACAACAAAGGCGATTTATTGGTATTACACGAGGAATAATCACTTGCCACATTTCGAACCTGGTTGCACGAAGGGAAATGGGGAGCCGAGTGGTATGTTTAGGGATTCGTTGTTATTCAACACTTAATAAAGAATTTTAGAAGTTGCAGAGAAGAGGAAGGAAACATAAAAATAATTATATAACTTATAGTTTGAAACATTGACTCTAGCTTACAGGTTATCAAGTACAACTCGTACGAAATTAATTGTACGGGATTCATTTCTGCGAAAGCGTGTATTTCTTCTTTACTGGGTCGGGAGGTATGATATTTGTTTCAATAAATTAGTTTTTTTTTTTATTAAATGTTTTTTGTATTATGATATGTGTGATAGATGATGATGTTTGTATTTTTCATTTCATTCTTCAGTCAGCCTATGACTTCAGTAATATAAGGTAATAGTTTGAAATGAACATTTCTTTAATATAGTTAAATCAATTTTTAAAATAACCTATTAAAGTCAAAAACATTATTTTTATTATCTATGGATTTATATATATTATTATTATCATCGTCGTCGTCGTCTTCTTCCTCTTCTTGCTTCTTCTACCTTCTTCTTTCTCCTCTTCTTCTTCTTCGTCACCACCATCAATTCTATTTTGCTATTCGTTCGGCACTGGAATTTTTGCTGTGTAAAGTGATGACAGCCTATCCAATGACGTTTGCTATTTATATGAAAAATTTGGATCACACATCTGGCGGTACCATTTGCTGAAAGTAGTTTTTTAATTCAAAACTCATGTCTCTTTCGCAGCAGCTTGCGCAGGCAAACGACCCCATGTTCGATAAAGGTATGTCCGAGTATGAGAAAGCGAGAATACTGAATATTCGAAAAAATGAGGCTGCCCTGCGTGCCCTTGGGTTGGACTGCGCATCGCTTACAACTTTGGCGCAAGGGGATAAAGTGCCACTGAAGAAGAACAAATCTCATCCCCCCCCGGCGTCGAAAAATACCTGTCCTTGGGCCGGTTCGCTTTTCAACACGCAAACGAAAAGCCCCAGTTTCGTACGCAGAGCTTCCAGAGAAAGTGGATAACGTGAATAGAACACGGAAAGTGAGAAAAGTGGAAGCAGAGGCCAAGATATACATTCCAGAGTCCGTTCCTGGGAAAAGGAGGCGCAAGAGAACCGAACGTTTTGCACCCGAGGAAGAAAGTAATAGCCAAGAGATCGTGGCAACAGCAGGTGGAAGACAGTCGATAAAACACTTGAACGTAGATTTGGAGAAGCTCGAAAACGTATATCTTGGTAAAATTATCAAGCCACTCGGTGGCCAAGTCAAACGTGCGGCAATGGAATGTGCAGCGCTAGGGGGTACGCCAGTCTTTAGCCGAATGAGTGGGATTCAGCAATGGAAGAATGCGATCATGCTGTTCGTAAATGTGTACGGTGATTCGTACAAAAACGTCTTTTTAAATGGTGGAAAGCAAATCACTTGGTTTGCCCAAAATAGGCAATGGGAGGGTACCCCCGTAATTCAAACCATGATACACTCAGCAGGAGCTATTGTTGAAAACGAAGATGGCACTACATTCGAAGAGCCTGGTACCCCTATACTTCTGTTTTGTCGCAACTTGGGCTGCGGGTATGTTTATTGTGGCCAACTGTCGTACATGGCACATGACCCGGAGCGGCTCCCAATACGCTTTGTATGGCAATTGGAATCTCACGAGGAACTTTCGAAAAATTCAGCACCATTTCAACAATTGCTGGATTCTGTCGAAGAAATTACGGGGGCAAAATGTTAAGTGTGTATTTCTAGAGGCATAATTAAAAAGCTTCTTTTGGTTACAAATAAATGTTGAATAAATGTGGATACGTGTATTAATATCTCTGTCTAACCCTTTCTCTTCTTCTCTAGCTCAGATTGTGTAAGAATTTTATCCATCTCCATCTTCAAATTCATATTATCTTCGCGTAAGTGATCCCGGGCCTGTTTTGCCTGCTGGTAAAGGCCACGAGTTCGCCCCATTTGCTCGTGCAATTTTGCAAGTTCGTTCTTTAATGACTTCGTGTTCCTAATATGCTGGCTGTCTTGTGTTTTCACCTGATTCTTTAAACTCACTATTGCATCGTGCATATTAGACTTTTCTCCTGCCAACATATCTGCCCGTGCTGCTGTGGTCTTGTAATCTCGGCGTACTAATTGGAGTTCCCTTTCTGTATCTTGCAATTTTTGCTGGCAGCTTCGAAAACTTGCAGATAGGTCATTATATTTGTCCTTTTCTTCATTTAAGCTACGCGTCAAATGTGATTGTGATTTTGCGAGGTCGTCATACAAGTGCTGACGGTCAAGCTGCAACGTGGTGTTGACTCTGTTTGTTTTCTCTACTTCTTCCATTTTAGCATGAAGACGCTTTTCCATATCGGCGCGCAATTTAGCACTAGCAAGAGCGTCCCCTTCCGCTTTTCTCGCTTTTTCTTCTGCTTGGCTAACTTCTGACTCAAAGCGTGATTTCAAGGCCGCAAGCTGATGTTGTAACCGTCCGATTGTGTCTTCAGACATAATCAGTTGACCATGTTCATCATCCCGCTGAAGCATCGAAGTCGCTAATTGGTCTTTTGCGTCTTCAAGGCGTGACCGAAGGTGTATGTTTTCTTGTTGGACGCTTAGCAATCCATTTTTCAGCATTGATGAATATTTCTCCACCGGTTTCCAAATTTGATCACTAAACACGGTAATGCGGCTTGCCATGGACTTTACTTTGATCCCCAACTCGTTCATATCAGCCTGATATTCCATGCAACCACGAGATAGAGTTGCAAGCAACGATTTCATATTCGATAGCTCAGAGCCGTAATTAGATAAAATGGCTTGAAGTTCATCTTCCATGCGAGCAATCTCGTCAACAAGGCGCGCACGCTCGACCTTGTGTCGTGTTTCATTTTCGTGCGCAACCTCTGCCTCGAGCTGGCGGAGCTCTGTCAGTTCATGAAGTTTCTCCCGAAACACTTTGCGCTCTTCTTCGAACTCTTCTAACTTCATGGTTTTGTCCTTCTGGACCTTCTCAAGCACTTGGTTTAGTGTGGTGTACTCATTTTGTAAACTAATATACTGCGTATCCATACGATCTAATTTTTGACGATAGTCCTCCTGTGCCTCTTTCAGTCGTTTGCTGTTTGCAAGAGATTGTTCGTGCCCTGCTTGAACGGCATCTTGTATTTCATTTCTCATGCTTTCCAACTGATTTTCATAACTTATTTTTTCGTTTAAATAAGTTTGCCTCATTTCAGCCATTTTATCTTGGTGCTCTTCAAATTGCTTGCGCACATTTTCCAATGACTGCTCAGATTTTTTGTAGCGTTTCGTCATGGCTTGGGACTGTAAGAGAAGGTCTTCTTCCTTCCTTTTGTAAGAGTTCGTGTTTACGCGGAACTTGTCCACCTCCTTCTCTGAATGTGCCAGGGCTTCCCGCAACCTATCTATCACTTTTTGCAAGTCTTTTTCATGATTTTCTTGGCGGCGCAACTGATCTGAAACGCGGAGGAGCTCTGCTTCAGCCTTCTTTTTTTCACTTTGAGCACGTCTAGCGTTACTAGTTTCTGTTAAAATTCCCTTTTTGAGCTCATTCACTTCACTGGTAAGACCGTCTTTTGCTTCCTTTAATTGTTGTAGTTCTCCACTCTTTTCATCCAACAAGCGCTGCATTTCTCTCATTTTCATAGGCATTTCCCCATTCTTCTTGTTTGATTCTTCGTAGGTGCTCATCAAATCGCTGTGCTTGTCATGTAGCATTGCATTTTGGTCTTTTGCAATGTCTCGTTGTTCTCGAACAGACTGCAACTCTCGCTTCGTCTCTTTCAACACGCTATCCAACGACTCCCTATTTCTTTCGCTAACTGTAAGTGCAATTTTAACCTCTTGCTCATTTCGACGAGCTTTCGATATGGTAGTAACATGTTTATCTATTTTACCCTTGAGGTTGTCATTTTGTTTCTTGACTTCGTCCAATGCTCGTAAGACAGCCTGAAGGTTCCGCTGCTTCTCTTTCAGCTCCAAAAGGTTTTTGTTATTTTCTTTTGTGAGATGGGAAACTTCGTCCATAAGACCTGTGTTCAGTTCCATCTGATCGTTTAATTTTGTTTGTAGATTTTCCATCTCTTCGTGATAAGCGTTTTTCCCCATAACTTCGCTTTTTGGCGTTGTAGGAATGCCTTGGATAGGGTCTCCTACACCGTCTACATCATATGTGTCCCAGGACTGCTCCAACTGAGCGGCGTACGCTTGAAAAGGCACAGAATTGTCGGACATTTTTTGGCAACAAAACGCAGTGCGACACAGTTATTAGTTTAAAGTTTCCGTTGGTTTGATGCCTACCTTAATTCGTTTTTGTTCTGCATGTTTACAAATGTACTAATAATATTACTGCAACTACTACTAACTGAATTGTTTTGTTTCTGGAAGAAGAAGAACAAATGTCATCTCATTATCATCATGTAGTAGTAGTAATAATAAACAGCAGGTAATAATAAAAAATATTATTATATGATGATGATACAGTTTTTAATAATCTTTTAGTGTCATATGTAGTGTACATTGACACATCGTAGTATTTGTTGTTGTTTGTTTTTGGAATCCTAGTAGTAATAGATTCATTCATCTATATTATAGGAGAGTATTGCAAGAAAGATTATTATGAAGAGGAGTACTGAATTATTTGTTTAAACACATCATTTATCAACAAACCTTCTTCAGAAGAAGAAGAACATCCATTTCTTTCTTTGCATGATTTGAGTCGTTCTTGTTGTTTGTAAAAAACTTATGTTGGAAAGAACCGATAAGTACGATTCATGTTAGATGATATGTTTATGTTTGAAGAAAAAGGAAGAACGAATAAGTTGCCACCAAAGTTTCTTCTAAAAAAATAGTTTTTATTTAAAACTACTACATCATGAATAATGATTATTATTGGAATTATACAACAGGTATTATTTAGTAGAGAAGAAAAAGACCAGCAAAGCATGCAAGAAAAGAAAAAAAAAAGAAACTTTCAAGTAACGAATTCATTTTTGTGAATAGATATTCGTAATTTACATATTTAAAAAAGAAAACTTAATACTATTTTCAATTTTAATATTGTTTATAATTCTATCAATTAGTTTTAGAATATTAATGTATTAAAAAAATATTCATTCCATTTTGCACAACTTTTCCTATTTTATCAACAAGACATGAAGAAGAAGACGACGACGACGACGACTGCTTCTTTTCTTCCAATAAAATATAACAATGCTGTCTCCTGTATGTAGTTTCTTGATTTCTCATATTTTATTGAGGAGATAAGAAGAATTAATTTTCGATAAGGTAGAAAAATAATACAAAAGAAATCACTATATTATTCCTAATTATATTACAGTCTTACACAATATTTTACCACGACGACGGAATAATAATTATTTTTTCTTCTCTTCTTCTCTCATTCATCCTAGACTATATATATTCAAGGTCATCATCCTTTCTCTCTTCAATAATAATAATTTTATTCCTATCAAAAGTATATATATTATATATACTAAAAATAGAACCATGGATGGTTATTGCAATTAGAATAATACTTCTTCAAAGCTTTTTGATAACGGATAATATTAAGAAGAAATGGATAATAATAATAAATCACATCAAATTATTCATACATTTACATACAAGGTACACATCATTACATCTAATGATCCATTATTTATATTATACTATAAATAGGCATTAGTTATAGTTAATATTCAAATATTTTTATCTAAACAGTACACTATGACATTAAAACTATATATCTTAAAGAATTTAGTACATAATCTTATTATTATAATGGTAATTTATATAATATATTTTATTATTATATAGTACGTTATGTTTTTTATTGGGTATATGATAGGTAATATAATTCAATAATACAATAGACTAATGACAAATATGATAATGCTGCTATTTCCATGAAGGTGGGATTGTGTTGTGTACATGATGTATAGTATAGTATAGTGTACAGTACTCACCCCCCCACCATCATCATCATCATTCATATCATCAACATGATGCCGCCGCTGCTGCATGCTGCGCTTCTTCTTCTTCTTCTTTTTATAATATTTTATTATTATATATATTATAAATTCGGTTCAAACAATTTATTTTATAAAAATAAACACCTTTTACATTAGTGTCTTGAAGAAAAAACAAACATTGGAATACATTGTTTGGTGCATGTAATTAGCTGATTTAAACGTTACAACAATGTATGGGGCGATACCAGACAAGAAGTCTAGGACGAAGGTAAGAACGAGAAGGGCTATTAGGCGCACTCGATCCGATACCAGTTCACTGAAGCCCCTCTCTTTAAAACACACAACAACAGAAAGGGATATACAACACATTAATTTTGGTAAGACAAAACAACAGAAAAAAAAACTTACTCGTAAGAAAAGGGTTGATGACAGACATAATAAAATATCAGTGCTGCTATTGATTGAAACGAATGTCCTCTTCAGCACTCAACAACAAGAAAACCTAAAGAGAGAGTTTATGTGCAGCTTCCCCCTTCCATGTATATACCAAAAACGGTCAATGCTAGCGCAGCCAGTGCGGAAAAGAAAGACGCACAGTCGCTCGACCTCAAGTTTTATGGCAAACGGCGAAAAAGGTAGCCGCCGCTTGAAAGTCCGTTTGAAGTATTCGAAAGACGTGCCTGGCCCATATTTTGGTGGCACCAAAGATCCAGCTGCTTTCTGCGAATTAATTGTTAAACACAATTTATTGGACTCAATCAATAATGCCATTCAGAAGAAAATACAAATTTTTGCGGCGCAGTGCCTGAGACGTCACCTAGGAGTTCCTATCGACCGTTACTTCTTGCGAATTTTATCAGGTAAACATATAAAAGATCAAAATAGACTTACAAGTCACCAGGAAAATGCTACGGCGAAATTTCGGCAATTAAATGCAGATCTAGCAGTTCGAAACGGTACTGAGTTCCCAGAAACAGGATGTGATGTTCTATACTATCCAAGGAATAATAGGGCTTTCAGCCCACTTGCCAACAGATCTAGTTTGGTGTCTTCTCCTTTCCGCGAGGTGCAAGACAATTTTGTATTTCCCAATCGTGCAATGTCCCCGTCGTTGCGTTATACGTCGAACTCGTCCAAAGAAATATCGTCTGGAATTGCAGAGGGGCACCCTTGTGAATATGAACCCAGTCCATCAACTCCATCATATTTCTGTGAGGAGCTCTCGACTACTTCCCCCTCGTCAAGGGACCAATACAACGTTTTTGGAATGCTGCCCAAGACTCCTAGCACACCGTACGGAGGAATCGGTTATCTTCCCAAGACTCCTAGCACGCCTTACGGAGGAATCGGATATCTTCCCAAGACTCCCGGAACTCCATATAGAGGTTTCGGGGCGGACCATGGCATGTACACTATAAATGATGACCTTTTGGACCAAGGGGAGAACTTAATTAAACGAAGAATGATCCACAGTAGAGCAAGAAGTTCAGGTATATTCTAGAAGTCTCCACATGATCTTCATCAAAATCCGTAAGTATAATATTTGGCGCGGTTACGTCTAAGTAAAATATTCTACAATTTCATACTCGTACGAAGTTTGATAGAACATACAATGTTATAACTTGTTAGAATTATTTTTTGTACAAGTTAAGTTTTTCTTTATAATACAAAAGGAATTTAACTACTACGAGTACTCGTATAAGATAATTATCCAAAACATAAAATATAATTCTTGGCTCGCACTAAAAATATACACGAATAGATCTTTACACGCTACATCTAAACAGGCCTGAAAGCTGCTGGAACATAAAAAAACAAACGTTTATGCGAGCAGTATAATATTTCCTCGATAGTTATTGTTCTTTCAGACGTACGAGAAGTATTTGCCCAACCACTACAAGAGCAAATATGAGGTGTTGGGGTCCACATCTATTTTTTCTCCTTTTCTTCACGCTGGCGTTTCAACGCCGTTTGGTATACATCTGTATAGTAACCCAAGCCCTTCTCACCATTTTTAAATATAAAGCCATCTCTTGCACCGCCAAATGAAGGTGATGGTTCAAATTCAACCTCTATACCAGCCATTATTTCCATCAATCTTTGTTTCTCATTGACCTCCTTTCCAATATCTGGGTTTTTATTCGCCTTGCTACTTGCTTGCATTGTACGGCAAGAATTCCAAGCACAGCACTTCTTCGTACGAAGCATGCAAGAAAACTCGTCAAAATTAATTGTTCGCTCAGAATCTAGCAACGGTGGTGTTCCAACGACTTGCGGAAAATATGGGTATTTTCGCTTTGGTTCCACATTCTTTTTTTCGTCATCCGACATGTACCGTTGGACTTCATCGGCCATTCCAGGTAAAAATGTCTTTGGCTCTTCGTCTCCATAACCTATGGGAACGCGAATCGGTGGCTGTAAAGGCCACTGCTCTAGCATCTTTTCATCGGTTGTGTCAAGCAGCAACATTCTAGTCAACGTCACTGGAGAAACCATCTCGTACTCTGGAATTGGCCACTTCTTCGACGTACGAATTAAGCGTCGTGCTGGAATTTGGTTTGTCAGGATCATTGCCCGGAACAGCTCTGGTAAATTGTTCGCATTCAACCCAACCTGTTTGACAGCTTCTTCTAGTTCCGCGATATTGGTCACATGTATATGTTTGCCGAACTCTGGTATCAAGTTATTATCAGTAAACATCACAGTGGCATCGAAAAGACCCATCATACGAGCAACCAATGATTCCGCAGGACTTATCGCTAGGCTTAGGGCAATTAGTAAATAGTACAAAGATACGGTGCCATCCGTGTACCCTTCTTCTAACTTTGCATTCTGTTCCAACGTTTGAAACACGCGTTCCAACATGAAGTAGTTCCCGATCGGGTATTCGCCTTTGTAGTACATCCCCCGTTTTTCATTGAAATCCATATTTTTGGTGACGTCGCCAAAGTTTGGCGTCAAGTGCCCCAGTGAAAGTTGCAAAAATTTTTCGAATTCTCGAAGAGTGATTCTTTTCGGGGTTCCGTCCGGCTCTGTGGTCCCAAAACAATCAAATGCGGTTTTGCAAAGCTTGTTGTACTCATTTACGGTGAACTCGTAGTTTCCAGAGCGTATTTCTCTCGTTTCGTTCCTGGAAACGGCCTTCTTCGCCAATATTCCTTTCAGCACTTTGTCCTCACGTTCCCCGGACGTAGAACTACGGTAAAAATAAGCAGAGATTCCACCAACAAACCAAGATATCCAAAAACCCGCAGATTGATAAAATGGAGTTTTTGTTTTTTCTGAATTGGCCGCAGATGCAAAAGATGCACACCTAGGGTAGAGTTGCACCTTTGCCCCTGTCCTAACCACTCCCGACCCTTCATTTACGCCTTGGCGCAGCCAAAGACGAGTGAAGGTTGCCCCTCTCGCACGCCTTCCTATCTGTCCCAAAAACATACAAACCCAGTATCCTACTAAACAATCTTAAATAAATATTTTTAAACCTTATCATCAGTTGAATGATGTTTCTATTTACTTACCCCTCAGGTAAAATTTTCTACATAATGTATACCACGGTATATGATGTGGAGGGAGAATAAGAAGAAGAATAAGACGATGAATGGAGGACTGTTGTTGATTTTTTGTAGAGAAGAGTACTACCACAAGGAGGAGGTAGGTTGTATAATATATAATGGATGATATTATACACATCATATAATAAATGTTTACTATGTTTTTTCACAGATACTGTGTCTATATACTATTTATATTATTGTTGCTTTTACTATATATTTTGTTGGTTTGTTTATTTAATTTGTTGGAAGAAATCCTCAAATAGTAGATAGAGCATCATGGAAGAGAATATATACAGGAATAATATATTTTATAAAGATAAAAATATTATTATTATTATTCTATCATCTAATTAAGGCTTATGTATAGGAAGTATTCCATTCCATTCAGCAGCAACAGCAACAGCAGAAGAAAAAAAAAGAATGAAAATGAATGAATAATAATAATAAACCAAAAGTATTATAGGAGAAGAGTGTAGAAAAAAAATATTAAAAAAATATAAATAA
>JACLAC010000291.1_pt1 | contig 10816 bp, 6 predicted proteins | sample 8027881 | NCBI WGS metagenome assembly JACLAC01 (sample SAMN15725517, study PRJNA655200) | protist metagenome | isolation source: fluorescence activated cell sorting (FACS) single amplified genomes of... | place: Spain: Blaines Bay Microbial Observatory, Mediterranean Sea | collected 2016-01-19 | reverse complement strand
TATGTTGAAACTAGGCACTATTTTGATAGAAAATCATCAAAGTTTGTCTCTATGAATGCAACTTTAAGTATACTAAAAAATTTCGTTCAAGTACACCATTAATTTTAGAAATTACCCTTTTTGGTTATGCGTTTTTATGAAACTAACCATCACCATACGTTATTAATAGTAATATGCTGTGTTCATGCCATGCCCAAATTTTTATGTTACAATTATGTGATGTAATGGACACAGCATTGGTATGGAATTATGGACTAAATATTTGTTCATGTACCGCAGGTGAAGTACATGGTTTGTTAATGCTATTTCAAGCCTATTAATTTGACATACTTTACTATGTATCTTAATATTAGGATATTCTCATATTAAATTCATCATAAAAAATGATATTTTGGGATTATAATAAAATATCGTTGTAGACAGAAAATTCACAATCTGAAAATTATCAAAACAACAATAACATATACATACCATTAAAATCATACACAACATGACATAAAATTGCATCAAAAACCACCACATATAAACAGGTACATGTTACAAAAATATTAAAAAACATACATTATTTTATACATAGATCATAATAATTTTATGTGCAATATCTTTTAAACTGTTCAAACGAACGATATTAAATTTTATATGACAACTGGATTTAAATAACTAATTTTTTAAAGCTATATTTGTATCATAGAATTTTTTTTTATTTTTTTTTTTTAATTTCATTTTTTAAAGCGTTTATACCAAAAAAGCAGTTATATTGCTATATTAAAAAAATGATCTGAAAAAGTAAGTTCTTCTTCAATTCAAGTAATAAAAATTAACACGATCTTTTTTAATAATATTGCACAGGATTTAAAGCTATCCGGACAAATATTGAAGTATGAGAAAGTCATTTTCTATCATGGTGGTGTATATAGGCAAATTCTCCGCATTTTGTAAAAGTTGGAAGATATCTGTATTTCAGTGCTAATCGTATGGTACAAGGTGTACATGACGTGACCCTTTCCTCTTTTGAATGAATATGTAATCACTAAATTCACACTACCAATATGCTAAAAATACACTTTCCCATTATACATATTCCTGATGATAGCACTTTTATGATGCGCTGATGAATTCTAAACGACCCCATGCCATTTATTCCACTCTGCAACATATATTTGCTGAGATAATACATGTATTCCATTTTTGCCGATTTGGATTTTTCAAACGGCTGAAATCTAGCATGGAGATACTATTGGATGGAAAAAACATAGTCAACCAAGATGAAAATAAATATAGTAAAATGTTTCGGATTGTTACAAAGCCAGGTAGATCGACAATTGGACATATAATCTGTGATCGAGTCAAAGGAATAGTGAATTCGATGTTTGTATAGATATGTTATATGTGTTACCCCGATCGATGGTGATTCAAATACACTAGGTTTACCTTAAATACCACCATGGTACTGCCATGCTAATTTTCAGCGAGATTTAGGCTGATTTTTTATTGAAAAAGACACTCAAAAAATGCGTTGTACATATTTGATTGAGCTGCACGCAGGTTAAAATGTGTATTTATATGTAAAATGAATATACACACTGTTATATATATAAAATATCTCCAGTTGGCTTCAGTCTTGCTATTTGTTGCATTTTTGACCCTGAAAAAAACTGCATTTTAGTCCTATTCCTATAGTAAGTCGAAATCCAATCGGGAAAATGCTTGTTGATAACTCAGTATGATTGAATCGTTCAAATTTAAATATATTCGTGCTCGGATGGGCAAATATATGTATTATGAAGCTATTTGATGTGAAATTTGAAAAGCCTGTGGTTGAAAATATTTTTTTTTACAAAAGCATTTTCTGACTTCTCAGCAATGCTGGGAAAAATTAGCATTGATATAGCATTAGGCGCTAGTTGCGCTGATTTGCGCTGATTTGCCCTGATGCCTGATGCAGGTGATGCAGGATGCAGGTTGATAAGAAGAATATGATAGGAGTTATGATCATATTTATGTACAACAATATGTAGAGTGACATGAAAACAAGAATGCCTATCAATAAGCTTTTTTTATACCAACTATACTACAAGATGAATTTTGTCACATTTTTTAATTAAGTCAACCGAAAGAGCCGAAAAATACCTAGAATGCGGCTACTTTGAAGCCAAAAAACAAACTTTCTATCAAGAATTTGTAAAACCCCAGCATAAGAATATCACTGAAAAGACAAGATAGCATATAATTACCATTACATAAGGTATTTTAATCTGATTTTGCCGGGCCGGGAGAGCCCCGTTCGGGAGACTATATTGCATCTCCCCGGGATCCCGGGGACTGGGACACTAAATGTGTCGGGACTGCCAGCTTAGGGTACCAGGTGTATCCTTTTTAACTTCTTCGGATATTATTTGCAAGTTGCATTTCTGATTGACTGATTGATGAAGGACTTATGGTTGATGATTATTTTAGTATACTTATAGTACCATGTGGGATAATATACCTATCTAACCAGCGTTCATAGGTTTTAACATACAAATAGCATTATAGATGATGGGGATCAATAGTTAGGAGTAAAAAGGGTACTCGATTCCCTTCGTTCTTCCCTGCTACAGACAATAGGTTAAAATATGAGCGCAGCGAAGAATATAATATATAATAGGGGGATCGAGAAGTATCAATGCTATGTACCTTGTGAGTATAATAGCATGTAAATACTACAGGGAGATCGACTATGATGGACACATCATTGTCATTGGCAACATTGCACATTGCAAATATATATATATCTAACTGTTAGAAATAAGAAATGTGTACTGTACACATATATATATGAACTGTGCGTACATGCCAGAGTGTGTGTGATCTGGGTGTGATGTAAATATACATTTCATTTCATTTGATTACAGCTGCATATCCGTGTAAACAACGACGACGACGACAGAAAAAGAAGCAATCATATTTTATTTTTCATTCATTGTTTGATTCAATTTTTGATATAATATATACTGTACCTTATATATTTACGTATTATTATTATTATTCATCACTTTGTGGGGGGAGGTTTTCTGGTATATAATTGCAAAGATAAATAACCAAGTTGGCATCATCTTTACACAAACAAAATGCCAACACCGCGTAAACCAAAACCAGTACATCCATCAATATACAATGCAGAAAAAGCGATACAACGTGCGCATAAAGCAATACATACAAATACATTATTATATCCACCAACCTTTCAATCGATTACATTAAACAACAATAATAATAATAATAATAAAATATTAAAATTAAACCAATTATCATCCATACCATTGCATGTACAACATCAACCATCAATACAAACAATTAAAAAAACAAAACAAGGACAACAATATAGTAGTATACCATCTGCACGTATAGTATCACCAAAACAATCGCCAACTACAACAACAGGAACAACATCTACACCAAATTCATATGCAAAAAAACGTTTACAACATTATAAATTAAGAAATTTAAGAAATCCAATATATTATCATGAACAAATAATACCATCATCACCATTGGATCGATTAAAATCACCACAAACATCTATCAAGATAAATACTACAAATAATAATAATCATATGGATGGTATACCAAGGATGTCAATACATCCAACTAATACTACTACTACTACTACTACATGTATTGTAGCAAAATCACCAAAACGTATTCATGAAAAACGTAATAATAATAATAATAATATTATTATTACACAACAAGAACAACAACAACAAACAAATGAAAATGAATTATTATATAATAAAATGATATCGAATATTAATACACCATTTCATTTTATTAATCGTGATAATAATAATAATAATATCAACAAATTAACAAACCATGAAACGATTCATGTTATCAACATTGTAAATGATGATTTAAACCAATCATTTCATATGGAACATGATGAATATCATGATCAAGATACAAAAAAAACAATATTATCACCACAACAACGTGTTGAAGCAATTTCCCCAAAACGTATACGTAATAAAAGGCGGCAAGGAGGTGATGATAACAACAACAACAACAACAATTTTAATAATAATAAAAATATAATGGATAAACATATACATTCACCATTAATAAAATACAATACGAAGGTAAGAAATCATGATTTGAAAATACAACCACAAGAACCATATATTATTATTCATCCATCATCGTCTCCAATAAATCAACGATTAGTACCACCACGTAAATTATATGAAACAAAAACAATTAAATATAATAAAAAAGTACTTGGTATATATAAACGTTGTGAAGAAAAACCAACATCTAAATTAACACGTGATAATCGTAAACGTAAAACACAGCCAACACCATTAGTACGTATGTTAAAAGGTGATCATCGTTTATCATATGTAAAAGAAATTGTTAAATCAGCAAAAGAACGACGTGGAATGGAACATTTGGAGTGAACATATAACATTTTTAATATAAAAAAATATAAAACGAGTTGTAAAAGAGAGATTTAATTGGCAAAGAATATCTCGCGCCGTGTGATAAAATATACGAGTATTACGAGTAAAAATTATTAACGCGGCGGTAATAAAAAAAAAAAAGAACGACACATTTTTAAAAACAAAAAATTAAAAAAATTATGTGCGTAATTTGTACGGTTAAATTTTTTCTTGTTCTCTCTTTCCTCTTTCTCTCTACTCTCTACTCCTCTCTAGGTTTCTTGTTTCTTGTTTCTGGTTGCTCTGTTCTCTGGTTCTCCTCTGGATTTTAGATTTTAGCTTAAACTTTTTTAACTCTCGCACCTCGCACACACCTCACCCCTCACACCAACACAAAATCATGATGATCATTATTGACATTTCGTACTTCTTTCAATGCATGATGGCGTTTTGGTGCACCGGCTGTAATTACCTTTGCAATTGGCATATGTTTATTATATTGTTTTAAATGCATACTGCTACGTCTTTCTAACATAACATGTGAATGATCCGTATGATTACCATGTGCTCCCGTATGGAAAGGTATATGTTTTAATCTTTGTTTTGCATGTGATGCAGCACGTTGCCATTTACGTACACCAACTGCAGCACGTACACCTCGTCTCCATAACTCTTGCACTTTTTTGTTCGTTAAACCGACATAACTTAATCTACGTTTACGTTTTGAATATGAACCTTTTCGTTTCATTTTATCTGAATTTGTTGGTGATGGTGGTATAATCGATGATAAGATTAAATTTTCATCATCATTTTGTTTCTTCTTTTTTCCTCCAGCAGCAATGATTAAATCTTTAACTAATACACCTTTATAATTTGTATAAAAATCAGGTGTACCTCTACCTTTTAAATATGCTTTGACTGGACTATGTTCTGGATGTTTTTCTATATCTTGTTTCATTTTAAAATCTTTTTCTTCCTCATCTAAATGGTTATGATGATGATCCTCTATTATTTTTTTCACATGTTGATCATGTTTTGTATGATGTACTCTTGGTGAAAATTTCGTATCATATATACTTGTAAATAATTTCGTACGATGTTTATGACCAACTTGTTCTTCAAAATGATGTTTAAATTCATCAAATGACATTTTCGTTAAATGTTGCTTTTTCACATGCGTATGTGATTTGGCTTTATATATATATATATGAGGAAAGATATTATTAAATGCGAAGGTACATATATGTATATAAATATCATGTTAGTTTGTGTGTGTGAAAAGAAAGACCAACAGATATATATATATCTGCAAATACAACATACCATATGCTTTATTAAATTCCGTATGTGCACGTTTTAATGATGCCATGTCTGGATTGTAAATATCTAATCCAGGTACAAAACCAGCTTGAACTTTTAAATGTTTTAATGCAAATTCACGTGCATGATGATAATCAATTTTATCATTTACCACTTCATGTTCTACATGACTACCTAATTTTTTCACTTTATGTGTATGTCCAATATGTTTACCATGATATCCTTTTTCATGATCATCATGTAATGGCAATGGTAAAAATGTACCACAATGTATACATGTTGTTCTACCACGTTTTGCAATTCCTTGGCAACCTTCACATATAACAAGTGCTAATCCATGCGAATGATCATCTGTTGGATCTTGTAACATTGCACTATGTCGATATGCAATTGGATCTTTCTTACGATGTGATATTTCATGATGTGGTGGTGATGATTGTTTATGTAATCCAGCTTCGCGTTTCTTAGCAATACGTTCTAAATCAAATTGTGATAATGGTGTATAATGTACATGAAATTGTTTTAACCCTTTGGATGGATCAATATGTTCATGATCGGTACCACCACTTCTAGCACTTGGATCATTTGGTAACATTGCTTCATGTTTATCCGCATCATGACGTGCACGTAGAGCAGGTAAATCTTTTACATCAATTGAACGATGTAACACTTTAAATTTAGGTGAATCCGGTCGTTTCTTTTTATATAAATTTTTACGTATATAACCAGGGCGACGTCTTAATGCACCACCACCACCTCTACGATTTAATTTTGCACGTTGTTGTAATCCTATATATGTTTATTATTGTATGTTAGTTGATTTTCTTGTTGATACATTATTGTATACAAAACGTTGTGAGAATATATGTATGTATGTATGTAATTGTGTGTGTATTTTTTTGTTAAACTCCTCTAGGGAAGAACTATCATCAAATGAATCAGATGTAAATTACCCGTTTCCAATCTATCACTGGAGTTATATTATATTTATATATATATATGTGTGTGTGTTGTTGTGAGAATATATATATATATGCCAAATACATACGTTTTGCTTTTGCAATTTCATCATCATGTATATGTTGTTGATCTTTAATTGCATCGTGAATGGAATGTTTTGCAGCATGTAATTTAACCATTGCTTGATGTTCACGAAACGATTCTTTTGCATTGAAACCAATTTGTAATGCATCTTCATCTTTTTTTACACCATATGTTAAAGGTCGTACATCATATGCTTTTTCATCATTCATTTGATATGCTTTTGCTGCACGTAAAAAATGTAAACGTACTTCCATTGGCCATGAATTTTGTTCCGTTACTGGCCCTCTTGCTTTTGCAACATGTTTTACAAATTTATGTAAATTTCCACCCTGTATCGACATATTTTATAGCGAATATATATATATATATATGTGTGTGTGTGTGTGTAATAATTGTTAGTTTATGAAAATGATACTATTCAATATATATATACAACGATCATACATACATATGGTTGTTGTGCTAAATCATATAAATTATCAATTAATGCAGCCTCTAATTCTTCATCGATTAAATTATCACGTGATAATTCACCAGGTTTACGATGTATAATCCATCTCCATGCACGTTTACTTTTATGTAATAATTCATGTTCCAATTCGTGTATTTTTTCTGCATGTCCAAATGTCATATTGACTTCATTTTCCATATCATTATACATTTCCGGACGTCGTGGTGATGGTACTACACCAAAACGTTCTTTATCTTTTAATAACCATGGATCTTTTGTTTTTGGTATTAATTGATGTATTACTTGCAATGGTGTTGGTACAATATCATTATATTTTACATTGTTTGAAATTGTTGTAGTAGGTACATAATTAACTTTAAATGTATCTGGTGCATCTTTTGATATCGAGCTTACAACTCTTCTTGATGTATTATTATTATTATTATTATTACGACGATGATTCATACGTATTTGTTCTTTTCTAGATGGTTTGGAATATAATGTATGTTTTGGACTTTTCATAAAACGTGGTGAATCATATGATACAACTTGTGAATTTGTAACATGTCTACCTTCTTTACCAGCTGGATGATCAATTAAATGTTGATTTTTAACAATTTCACGTGCTTCCATATTTTGTAAACGTGATGTTTTCGTTAAACGAAAATGTTCCCCTTCATTTGCAATAGCGGATAACATACCAGGCAATCCAGTATATTTATCGGAATATGGTCTTTGTGGGATGTAACGTGGCATAATTGTCGAAGGTAGGTAGAGAAAGAGAGAGGTGAGAGCTATAATCGTTCCGAATTATTATTATTATTATTATTAGATATGATTGGCCTAGGTGAGCTATAATTGTCCCGAATTATTATTATTATTATTATTATTATATATGATATCTTGTATTGAAGTGAACAGTTGATGATGAAAACGAGATTGAACCAGGGGATATCTTGTGTATGTAGTATATTATTACTAGTATATATGAATATTAATATACAGCGTAATGCACAGTATCCCTTGTTGTTGATTATTACAACTTTACTGAATGATCTAACACTTTTAACATGTATGTCCATATCTATTTTATATATATGTGTGCATGAGTTTATGAGTTTTGTCATATAGAAGATCGTCGTGTAACGTTCTTCCGTGAAGAATATTGTGTACTTATTGTATACTAAAGAAGAATGAATATACCGATATATCAGCAATTGGGTTTGCTATGATGCTGCTGCTGTGAGCTGTGTTGCTGTGTTGTTGTTCTCAAGAATAATACATTTACATGGGAATATCATTTGCAATCTCGTCTAGCAGGTAAATACAATGCAGACGGTTCCTGAATAATACATTTACATGGGAATATCATTTGCAATCTCGTCTAGCAGGTAAATACAATGCAGACGGTCTTCCATATCAAAATATTAGTTCAGTTTTTTGATGAGAGATTATTACAACGTATAACAATATTGCAATGACCATCACAACATCACAACTAAAAAAAATAGTTAGGATCCATAAAATACTATTTTATACATGAATTGCCGATTTAATATAGTTTTTAAAGAACCTATAATGTTGTATACAATAAACAAAATGGATAATATAAACATAATAAATTTACATCTATATTTCCATAATAAATTCTAAAACACTTTCAAAGAAAGATCTCGAAGCGCAACAACGAGAAAAAGAAACGAACAATTGATGGACCTCTAAATGATACTAAATCGGAAATTAATTATCTTGAAAAATATATAATTTGTAATAGATCTAATATTAATTGATCTAGTATAACACAGCACTCACTACAAATTTGGTAGCATATACACACGCCAAACAATGCTATTACATGCTATAAATACGTACCATACACACAGTATAATCTACAAACACCTCTTCATAAATTATAACGATACACTATAATAAAATGGGTATTATTCTTTCCAATTACCATTACAATAGTACCATATCGTATTATATAGGTATTTTGTATTAATCAGTATACATCCAGTACAATTGTGAGGTCTTAGACAGATCATCTAAATTACGATTATTCCAAGTATATCTCCTTAACAATGACCATTCTGGATTTCCTCACCTTAAAACCATGTTCACCAACATCACACGCGCAGTTTTTAAAAGGCACAAAGCACTACTACTTTACCAGGACTAATAGTTTCAATAGTAAATAGTTGTAAATATATAGACATATATGTTGGATAAATGCAAGAGTGTATAGATATGTCATAGATAGTAGCAAAAGTAAACAGGAAAAACATACAGAGATAGAAAAAAGAAACCATACACATTGTATTAATACAACACATTGGAATACAAGAACAAAAAGAGAGACGAAATATATATTATTTTTTTATTTGGAAACAATACATTCATCATTCACACATTTTTATATTATTTTACGTTAAATCATTTTTCAATACCCTTTCAAAAAAAAAAACATAGTACTAAAAAATGTCACAACATAATGATCAAGGACCTACAAACATTGATAGAAATTTATCAATTGAAGATGATGATGAACATGATCCAATATTAGCAGCTGCATTGCAATTATCAATGCAACAACCACAACAAACAACAACAACAACTACTACACAAGAAGATGAAAATGTTGTTAAAATGGATGTAGACGAAGAAACGGACAACGTTAGTCAAAATAATGTTGTTGAAAACAACATTAAAAAAAAAGAAAAAGAGGAAACAATAATGAAACAATCTGAACAAAATGATAGTAAACCATTAGCATCTGATGATGCTAGTTCTACTGCCACTGCCGTTGCAAATGGGGATGGTGAAGATAAAAAACCAAAAAAAAAGAAAAAAAAGAAATCTAAAAAACGTTGTTGGTTTGATGGTTGCAAAGTGAAATTAAAATTAACTGATATGGAATGTAAATGCAAACATAGATATTGTGGTAAACATCGTATGATGGAACATCACAACTGTCAATATTTAATAAATACTAGCAACAAAGATATATATAAAATCAAAATGCAAGGTTTAGGTGGTGGTACCTTTACCAAATTAGAAAAATTTTAAAGAACGATAACGAACGACAGTAATAATGGACGTAGTATAATACGTTTAAAACAATGTACATATTAACATATATATATATAACACAATACGTAGTAGATCGATAGATACATCATAATAATAAAATGATCACAACGACAATATTATTAAAAATACAAAAAAAATAGAAAGAAACATTTGAAACACCATCTTATGTTGCTAATTATGATTAAATTTGTATTACGTCAGTAGATCATGAGATATCAACGTTACCAAATGTTAGACAGTAGGTACAGTATTGTAAATGTTAACAGACCATTTTTGTAATGTAAAAGAGAGAGTCATATATTTCACAAGATGAAAAAAATATACCACACAATAACAGAAAAAGAAAATGTGAAAAATGAAAAATGAGAAGGGAGAAGTCAGAGAAAGTAGAGCGATTAAAGAGAGACAAAAAAATATATTCCTACTATAAGCATTTTTCTATTAATAAACAGGACCTAAAACGATTTACTGCGGGTACAACCCGAAGAAA
>JACLAC010006401.1_pt1 | contig 10817 bp, 6 predicted proteins | sample 8027881 | NCBI WGS metagenome assembly JACLAC01 (sample SAMN15725517, study PRJNA655200) | protist metagenome | isolation source: fluorescence activated cell sorting (FACS) single amplified genomes of... | place: Spain: Blaines Bay Microbial Observatory, Mediterranean Sea | collected 2016-01-19 | reverse complement strand
TGATCGATGCCGAGATTGAGGATTCAACTGGTGATGTTGTGATTGATGGCGAGATTAAGGAGACAACCGGTGATGTTGTGATTGATGGCGAGATTGAGGAGACAACCGGTGCCGTTATAATCGAGGGAGAGATTGATGAATAACATGCCATTTCGTTGTTATTTCCTGGTACTTCTATTGGGTTGTTTCGGCACAGCTTGCCAGCGCGAGGATCCTGTTGGCCAGATCAACGACAACTCATCGAGTCTGAGTATTAATATACCCCTTGGCAAGCGTGCAGTATCCCAAATTGCTACGGCTGAGATCGTTATTTCTGGCAGCGGCTGGGTGGGTATTCGCCAGGCCCTGGAGGTCGGGGTCAATTCAATTACCGGAAGGGTCAGCCAAGTCCTCGCTGGTGATAATCGTAAATTTGTGTTGAATGCGTATGACGCAGATGGGAACCTCGCTTATACGGGCGAAGCGTATGGGGATGTGAAGGTAAATGAAACAATTACCGTAAGGATTGTCGCAAGACCGGTGGGTGTTGGTGCAGGGGAGGGGCTAAGTCCATCTATTTCTATAGCGCGAAGAGCGTCAGCCGAGCGGGTGCCTGTATCAGGGGGGTCTTACACTACGAGAGTGACGCTCGAGATTGCCAATGACGGAGATGGGGATGCGACTGGACTTAGCATAAAATGTAGGGCCCGATCCTCTTCGGGAGGGGCTATCGGCGATGCGTCCGTGAGTGGATTTACGCTTACTGCCGGGAATAACACACTTAAGGTATTTTCGTTCACAAAAACTGACTATGGTTCAACTAAAAGTCGGTATGTAAAAACGTTACAGTGTACTCCATCATACGATGGGGGAGAAGGCACGGTGATCAGCGTAACGGTTGATTAGAGAAGGAACGAATTGCGCTATACAATAGCCTGTGCGGTAATTTGGGCACTAACACAGTTCATCTACGGCGAGGATCTTCGTGAATTTGAGTATCAAGAGATTCCGGCCACCAGCATCGTTGTAGATGATCAGTCCGTATCGCTCCTTGTAGTTGAATCCGTGGTTTCGGGCCTTCAGTTTAACAGCCGTGCCGGCATTCGCAAGGTGGTAGAGCCGCAAGCCGCTATTTACCACGTATTTCTGCCTCCAGGTGTGCACATCGTAGAGCTTTTTACCGAGGGCTATTTACCAATCAAGCTGCCTCGGTTGAACCTCCAGCCCAAATCTGCACGCAAATTTCGTATTCAACGCAAGGCTCTACCACAGAGGACATCGGAACGTAATCCCAAGCTTGTCCTGACTTGGTCAGGGCTACCGCGTGGGGACATATACATCCAGACTGACAGCGATCCAGTGCAAAAGGTTTCCAGTGCCCGCGGTGAGTTGACGCTACGTCCTTTAGCCGGTGTGCATACGGTCCGCGTGGTGTCGGGTGGCCGTCAATGGGAGCGTCGTCTGGAGCTGGTAGAAGGGCAGCAGTATGTCCAGCAAGTGGTGATGGAAGCCGAGGCGAGTGAACCCGTAGCTATGGGAAACCCTGGTGGCATCTACGTGGAGAGCGATCCGGCGGGTGCGAGCGTTTATTTGAATGCCGTGGAACAGGAAGGGACGACCCCATTAAACCTAACGGGGCTTGTGCCAGGCAGCTACACGCTCGAACTACGGCATCGTCAACACCGGACCAAGCGGGTGGAGGTGGAAGTAGACGAGCTCGAGATAATCAAGTTAAACGAGGATCTTGAACCGCTGTATGCACAGGTGACGATCCGTTCCGAACCCAGCGGAGCGCTGGTGTATATAAATGATGAACAATTGGGCGTTACGCCCTATAGCGATCGCCTTGACCAAGGTCTACACCGGTTGCGATTGATTCAGAATCTCTACTGGGAGGTGGCGGATACGTTACAGGTTGAAGCCGGTGACGATCAGGAAAAGCTCTATGCACTCAGACCGCGTTTTGGTAGTGTAATTGTCGAATCTGAACCCTCGGGTGCGAGCGTGTTGGTGGACGGTGAAGTGTGGGGTAAGACACCGCTTCAACTTGATGAGGTTCGGTCGGGTGCTTATTCGGTGCAGGTGTCGATGGATCCATACGGAAGTGAGGTGCGGAACCTGGATGTCGAAGATGGTCAGCAGGTGCGTCTGAGTGTGGATCTAACCGCTAAAGTGGGTATCTTGCGGTTGGTCAGTGAGCCACCGGGTGCTTCAGTAACGATGGTTGAGCAAGGTCGTCCATTGGGTGATACACCGTTGAGGGATGTGCCGGTGGCTCCTGGTATTTATACGCTGCGGATTGAGCGTCAGGGATATGATACAGTGGATCGAATTGTGCCGATAGAAGCTGGGGTGTCGGTCTCGGATTCTGTGCGGTTGGTGCAGCACGTAGGGCATCTGCAGATCGAGACCGAACCTGCGGGTGCAACGGTCTATGTGGATGGTCAGATGGTCGAGGGTACAACGCCGCTGATCGTGCGTCAGGTGCAGGCGGGCAAAAGAGAAGTCACAGTTTCCTTGGCGGGTTACGTAGATCACATCGAGCAAGTGAAGGTTGTGCGAGATCTTATGGTAACGGTAAATCGTAAGGTCTATAAGACGCAGGGCCCAATAAAATTCAAAAACCCCCTACCCCATGAGGGTGGGCGCCCGTGGGATGAATTTGAGTTTGTCTGGGTCGAGCCAGGGACATTTATTACTCAATCGCCCTTGTCGGATGATGTAAGGAATAAAGATGGTGAACTTTATTACCATGTGACGATATCTCGCGGATTTTATCTCAGTATTACGGAGTTGTATTTAGATCAGTACGAAACAAAAGGTAATAAAATTTTTACGCAGCCGGTGACTGGACGGACGTGGTATGAGGTACAGAATATTATCCAAGAGTTAAACGCGGCGGAAGGTGATTCACTGTATCGTTTGCCCAGCGAGGCTGAGTGGGAATATGCAGCACGTGCGGGAACGTTAACAAGTTGGTCATTTGGTTCTGACGCTGGCCAGTTGGCTGACTACGCCTGGTGTAATTCTACTTCATTGCCCTTTGTGCAGCATGTGGGTCAAAAAAAGGCCAATCCCTGGGGTTTGTACGATATGTATGGCAATGCGGAGGAATGGGTTCAGGATGCCTATTCGGCGTCGCAGCGAGTGGTGCGGGGTGGTAACTACCGGGATCTGCCCCGCAACTGTAGTTCAACCAGCCGAAAGGGTCAAAATCCGGTGTGGAGTAATAATTTAAGAGGTTTCCGCTTGGTGAGGATCAAATAACGCCGTGTTTTTTACTCCATACTACTGGGATGTTGTCGGATAGTCGGCTACTTATGAAGTATAGTGACCTTCTCATTTCTACATTGCTGCTGGGCACCTTCGTGACCAATGCGGGAAGCGAACAACTTTCCGAGTTGATGTATGAGGAATTGCCATCATCGGGCCTTCTCGTTGACGATCCGTCGGCCGCCGTTATCGTTGTTGAGTCCACCGTCACGGGTCTTCAGTTCAATAGCCGGGCCGGTATCCAGAAGGTGATCGATTCAGGCAATGGCCTATATAAAATCTTCCTTCCTCCGGGTGTGCATATCGTCAAGGTTGCTGCCGAGGGCTATCTGCCGCTGAAGCTACCGCGATTAAATCTCACGCCTAAGTCAGCACGTAAATATCGTATCCGTGCCAAAACGAATGAAGATCAAGATTCGTCGGTGCCTCCCGAACTGCGTCTTATAATGCCGCAAGGGATAGAGGCAGATATGTATATCCAGGTTGACGACGACCCGCTACAGAAGGTGAAAGAGGTAGGCGAAGTTCAGGTGCTGCGCCCTGCGCCAGGACAGCATAGGATTCGCGCGATTTACGAGGGCAGAGCTTGGCAAAAAACGGTGCTACTACAGTCGGGCATGTCCTACACCGAGCGGGTTGTGTTTGGTGACAAAGAAAAGGATCTGCTGTCGAAACCGATTGTCACAGGAGGGGTGTATGTTGTCACGGACCCCGTTGGTGCTACTGTCTCTCTGAACGGTATTCAACAGTCGGGCGTGACCCCAATGACTATTACAGGATTGGCCCCGGGGACATATCGGGTGGAACTGGTCTTGGCGCAACACGAGATGCTGCTCAAAGAGGTGCAGGTAACAGAATTGGAGATAAGCCGGTTTAACGAAGAGCTTGCCCCTACCTTTGGGCAATTGGAGATCGACTCGGACCCTACTGGCGCAATATTACTGCTCAATGACGAACAAGTCGGCGAAACGCCATATCGAGTCCGAATGGATCCGGGCAGGTATGCAATCCGTCTGATGGTGCCGATGTATCACGATACGTCCGCGACGATAGACGTCGAGGTTGGCTCTACCCTGAGCCGGCGTTATGTCTTAAGGGCCCGTTTTGCTACGTTGGCAGTGGAGACAAATCCGCCAGGTGCCAAGTTGACGGTGGATGGCCAGCCTTGGGGAACGACGCCGTTTCGTGAGGACAAACTGAAATCTGGGGCATATGCGTTCAAAATAAGTTTGCCTGGGTATGAAACGCAGATGGATTTGGTTCCTGTGCCCGAGGGCGAGACGGTGCATAAGCGATACAACCTACGGGCGCAGGTAGGTCACCTGCAGATCGAGACCGAGCCCGCGGGTGCGACGGTCTATGTGGACGGCAATAAAGTTGAGGGCACCACGCCGTTGATCCTGCGGGATGTGGTAGTGGGAACGCGAGAAATTCGATTGACGCTGCCCGGATTCAACGAGCACACGGAACGCGTAGAGCTCGGGAAGGACCAACTTTTAGGGGTGCAGGTTGAGCTCGGGAGTAAGTCGGGAGAAGGCAAAGCTGCCGAAGTGGAAAATACCACTATTGGGAATCGCGTCGTTGGCTGGCGGGTATTGATTGGCCAATTTTTATCCCAAGACGAAGCCGAGCGCCTCAAAGGCCGCGCCAAAAAGCGCCTGCGCCGCCAAGACATCGACGTATACTTTAGAGCACCCTGGTACAAAGTCGAAGTAGGCCACTACCGCACTGACCCGCAAGCCCAGGCGGCGACCGAGAAAATCGAACTATATTACCCGAATGCCTTGAAAGTTCGTTCCTATATTGAGCTTTCGCAAACGGTAGAAAGCGCGGCTTTTGACGAAACGATGCTCGACAAAGCTACATTGGCCGATGATGTGGGCATGCACCAGGGACATGGTGCGGACGCTTCTTCACGAATAGATTCTTCCACCCAGTATCGAGCTTTTTTGCAACACAGGCTGCAAAGCGACGCGATCGAGTTGGCATATTTCGAACTACGCAAATATTGGTCTTCCAAGGACCTCGTTGGTCTTGATTTTATTTTTGAAGGCACCTTAGCCGAATCCGACAAAATATTGCCACAGGATTCTTTTAGAGATAATAGTTTTTTGCACTCATTCGCGGGGCTACGCATCTCTGGGCGATTACTGAAGAGTGACCACTATCGTCTCTCATTAGGCTCTCGCTGGCAGGTCGCGGAAACAGGCTCCAACCTTACGCCTGGAGACAAAGATCGATTGGGTGACTACGTTTACTCGCGTCTTCAAGCCAGGTCATTTACCGTTCACGAGGTTGGTCTCACTCGCGATTCTCGTGATCGCAAGGACTTTCCGAATCAGGGTACCCTGGCCAGTTATACGTTGGGATTTATCGGCCAAAATTCCGTTGGAAGCGTTGCATTTAGAAAACATCTTGTTGAATTCGATCATTATTTTGGTGAGCGATTTTTGCGAGGTGTCTGGCGTATTAAGGCAACAGCCGGCTTTGTTTACGATAATTTGGATAAGGTTGATGGAAAGGTGCCAATAGGAGTTAGGTTTCAACCTGGTGGGGCAGGTAATAAAGACGGGAATGTTCGTGGTTATCCACTTTATTCGATTGGACCCCGGTATGGGGGCACTAATATCGGTGGTCGCTCAATGATAGTTGCTAATGTGGAATATCGCTATTCGAAGGCTGAAGATTTATACTACTTTATCTTTGCTGACTTCGGCAATTCGTGGAATTATCTATCCGAGGCGAATCCAATTTTCATGCACCGTTCGGTCGGATTCTGCGTAAAGACAAAAGGTCGCATGATTGTAGAGCTTGGAATGGGATATGGATTGGATACCGATAAACTCTACAAATCGTCGTCCAATACGGTAATGTACTTTCGTTTTGGGATACAATCCCTTTGATATCTTCAGTGTATATCAAAACAGAGTCTAAGTAGATCGCACGCCGCAATATCCGAATTGGAGACAAGAGAGCACTCTGCCATCGGCACCAATGCTCGAGTCGAGTCCCTGATACTCGAATCAAGGTTAATGTCGCTCCAACGTGGCCGCCGCCAACGCATCCGCATTAATCGTCTTACCTACCGTATCCAGTGCCTCAATAATCGCACAATATCGCTCTTTGTTAGCATGATTGTAGCGCTTGCTCAACGCCATCGACCTGTGGCCGGCGAGGTATTAGACCTGTTTGATGGGGACGCCGATATACCCGAGTTTGCAGCAATTTTTCCCAAGCCCTATCCTCGCCCGATTTGTACACGGCGGCAAGGATTTGCGAGGTCAAGCTATTGGGCTCGACCTCGCTATCCGTTTGTTAAACGTTTTACTCGGGAGAGGGTGCATCGGTCTCCGGCGTAGACATTGATCCCTTACCACCACGTCGACCGCCTCCCTTGCGGCCTCGGCGCGGCTTTTCGTAACCCGCATCCTTAAGCGCCTGGCGAATTTCTGCCCGCGTGGCCCTTCGGCTTTTAGGCCGTCTTTGAGGGCTTTGATCTCTTCTCGTTGAACTGTCCGCTCGGCTCGTTGGGTCTCGCGCTGGGCGGCACGCTCTGCAAAATCCTCGGGTAGCTCTACACCCGCCGCGGTAAGTTCGGCGGTTAATGTCGCACTGATTTCGGTGGCGGAAGCGCCGGATGCGCGTAGGGCGCTGAGTTGGTCTTTAAGCGCGCTGTGTTGCTCTGTGGTCAGCTGATCCGCGAATCCGGCCCGGCCCCGCTTTTGGCCGCCGTGCCGATGGCGCGAGGCCCGGCGATCGTTGACGCCATCGACGTTTTCATCTGCGACGAGGTTTTGTGCGGATTGGCGTCCTCTGCGTTGGGCTTCTGTTTCACTGAGCGTACCTCCGAACACTACGAGGGTTAAGGCTAAGGTGGCGAGTTGATTGATCCGTTTCATGGTATGACTCCCTGATGAATTAAACCGTGTAATGTTTTCTACTTTTAGCTTCGATTATCGACTGGGCCCATTGCCGATATTCTTCCAGAGATGTTGCAAGGGGTGTGCCAATGCGAGAGTAATTACAAAAATAGTTGTAAGTAGATATATTTAAGAGGTTTGCGAGGTGGTGAAATGCGACGTGATTTCTGTCACGTTTTCGACCTATTGGTCGAATCGCATCAATGGATAAGGCGTATATTTGGCTTTATCGCTTATTTTACAATCATTTAAGAGTTTCGTCGAATTAGTCGAACCCACTCGCGCGAATCGCCGAAAAGGGCGAGGTCTGTGCCTCGAATGGCATCGTAGTTCGGGAAGACCTAACTACAATTGGTCGGGGTGGGGATTCGGCTCCGGCGTGCCGGCACAAGGACAAGGCGGCTTTTAATTTGTGCTACCGGGCGAATACCATACCGGTCTGATCATGCCAAAGATTGAGGGTGACATCTGGGGAAAGCATCGGGTCTTAGTCGGGCAGATATCCACCACACGAAGTTAGATTCTTAGAATGTGGTGGGCTACGGTCTACCTAAATCTACGATCGCAGTAGGCGCTGCTTGACCAAAAGTCGTTCATCCGGTAAGAGAGAAACATATTGAGGTAAAATTAGAGAGTTTGCCAGCTTAATTAATATTTATTAAGCTGATAGTCTAAACAGAAAACCATACTTGCTTGAAATAAAATTTTAAGGTAGGCGATCCCCGTCGGTAATGTGAGAATACTGCCACGACGGGCACCAAAGCACTGCACCGTTAAAGGCCTTAAATAAATAACACGAGAAATGGATGTCATGGATATCGATGAGCATATAGAGCTGGGCGATAGTGCGGCTGATCGCTGGGAGGCGAGGCGTAAGGCCGCTACTGACCCGAAGACTGGGAAGATCCTGAAGGGTTTCCCCGGTCGGAAGCCGGGAACAAGGAACAAGAACCCTTCTAAGGTCAGTGCACAGCAGAAGTTACGTGAGGTAGAGGAGAGCGTAGGTCATTCCATTGACCCGCTCGAAGGTATGGCTAAGATAGCCAATGACGAGACGCTTGACATAGCCCTAAGGCTTACTGCCTTCAAGGAGTTAGCTCGCTATGTCTACCCGCAACGCAAGGCAGTGGACATGTCTTTCGAGGATCAGAGTGGTGAGGCGTCGAGTATGAGTGATGCGGACTTGGAGTCTATTGCACTGGGTGCACTGGGTAATGGGGAGTAATTTATACTAACGATAATGCCGGTATAGTGAGTATAGACATCTGAGTGGAGTTGTAGTGCTCTACTCATAGCATAGCCTCAGAGGCTCTCAGATCGATTCTGAGGGCCTTTGGCATGTCAGGCATGTATTCCCGGTCTCGTGTGGTGGTGATCGTGGCCTGTGTGGCGTTTCAGTGTATCTGAGAGGTGCTCACATATCCCAGTGGTCGTGGCATTTGGGGGTGATTGCTCGGATGTAGCGAAATGCCTGAACGAGCCGTGGAACATTCGTGTGGCTGTTCCACGGCCTAAAAACGGTGTTTCTGCTGATTCCAGGCCTGTGATGCCGATGGGGGGGGATACCACATAACGCGCGTTGGTCTGGGGGTAGGGGTAAGTAACATTAATACACCCTTGGAAATCTGACCCCGCTAATCGAACTAAGGGTCCCATTTCCCCCATTTTCTCATTCCCCCGTTTTCCCCTCAAAATTTTTGCCGACGTACTACTGCGACTACTTGTACTACTGCGACTACTTATTGAATAATTAATTATATATATCATATTTCAATAATTGAATAATTAATATATATATCATATTTCAATAATTAACTAATAGTATATTAGTTGCAAAAACCGTGCCACGCTTCACATATATGGCTGAACCCTCCACACTTGTTGTGTGCTTTTCTGGGGTGTTCCGCTTTTTTTTGCCTATCCCTTGACCTCAAAATCAGATGATTCCCGTCTCAAGTAGACCCCAATTCTGTCTCAGGATGATCGTCAAACCTTGCGTTATTTATTAGAAATTGTCATTGCTGGGTATCACAATGCTTCGTGTTAGCTATTGCCTGATGATCGAAAAGCACCATTTAGACCAGGCCCAGTTAGTCGTGGAGTTATTACTTTTTCCATTCGGATGTCTGGTGACATTTACTCCAACTGGATGTTCAGCTTTGCAGCGGGCTCATTAGGCACACGCTAACGGTCAGCAGGAGTCCAACCTCCGGCATTGTCCAATTGTGGGCAAAATATACACGTATGACGTGACTTTCATAGCGCCCAGATGCGATGCGATCGACTGTTTACGGCGAAATCTATCTGCCAGACTCTAATAAGCCGGGAAATTAGACAAGCAAGGACAGATCGAATTGCAGCCGAAGGTTGGGGCCTGCTGCGAGCCCATAATATTTTGCTCCGGAGAAATTTTGAACAAATTGCCACCACACTATTGGCGAAAACGTGCACATTCACCTGCAAACGCACAATATTACAGCCCGCTACCTATTCCAAGCCGACATCATGCGCCCTTCACACTGCAAATGCAGCAGTACTTGCGACCCTACATTATCCTATGAATGCCTGACCCGTTGTACCGTGCCCGAGTAGATGTGGAGCTCGGCTTCGCCAGCGGTGCGGGCCTATTGGGCGTTTTCGATTGTGGTATTGAAAGGATTTGGATAGAGCGGTAAGCTTTCGCATTGATTACCAATTCTGGAAAAATAAGTACTCCCGACCTGCCCCGCTTTTGAGGTGATGTTCATGGTTACCTGCGAAAGGGACTCGCTATTCTGCAGGGTTTGGAGCCAATTCGGACCGAGCCCGATACCGGGCTGACTCATAAAACCGAGGCCCGACGGCCTTTGGTACGACCAGCTTTCCACTGCCCTGTGCCTCTATCCGGAGATTGTCGAAAGCGATGGTTTGTGCGCCATCCACATGCAAAAAGGCCACTCCTCTGCGCAGCGCATCATCATCTGTAGCAGATTTAACAAGACTCCCATTGATATACAACCAAATAGTGGAACCAGTTGTGCGAACACGGATCTTATTGAAGCCTTTTTTATTGATCTTTGAGGAGCCTGTCCACGGGACTACAGAAACCCACTCCTGGGCACTAAATAAATATTTGGTGATATGGAAACCTCCATTCCCACTTATGCCAAATGAGTACAAACTTAATCCGGAAACATGATTGAACCGCACACCGTATTCCCGGTCGTCGACGCCATCAAGCCAATGGGTATCCACTTCTATATCGATGTCTCCAGAGTAATACAAACCAAAATCCCCAGCAAAGGATGATACTGAGTCTAAACTCGCGATTTCCAATCGCCCATTTACTACGTCAATCCTCCGGGCACGGGAGTCCATTCCCCAATCGGCCACTTCACCCTGATTATTGAACTGATATACCGATACCGTGGCGCTGCTTACCGTTATCCTCACATAATTGACCGAACTCTTTTCCTGGCCGTCGCTAACCACCAAGCCAAACCGATACGACCCTGCTGACTCAGCAGTAAATAGCGGCTGCGACGTAGAGGTACTATTTAGCGTAATACCCGAGGGAGCCGTCCACGAATAGGTTAGTGCGTCTCCGTCCGCATCCGAACTACCCCTCCCGTCCAGCCGCACGGTTTTGCCCACTTCGACCTCCTG
>JACLAC010010942.1_pt1 | contig 10818 bp, 15 predicted proteins | sample 8027881 | NCBI WGS metagenome assembly JACLAC01 (sample SAMN15725517, study PRJNA655200) | protist metagenome | isolation source: fluorescence activated cell sorting (FACS) single amplified genomes of... | place: Spain: Blaines Bay Microbial Observatory, Mediterranean Sea | collected 2016-01-19 | reverse complement strand
CCGCTGGGCCTAAGAAAAACTCACCACCAAACTGGCTAAACTATAGAAGGTCACGCCAATTCATATGGTGGGCGACCCCAGACTTGCGTCGAATGAGGATTCGCATCACCATACGATCTCCCAGGTGTTCTTACCCCACCATCTCTCCTCCAGAGCGTTGAATACCAGTGTCGGATCCAGGAATCGGTTAATCCTCTTCCTCAGCCTCTTCCTCAGCCTCTTCCGCAGCAAGCTCGGACGGGGAATCTTCTTCGGTGGAGGCACCGTCTTCGGCATATTCCTCCTCGGATGGCTGATCTTCTTGGGGAGCATCCTCCTCGCCTTCGCTATCGGAGCCCTCCTCCTCGAAGTACTCCTCTCGGCCCCGTTCGTATGAGCGGCCCACTTCTCCGCGATGGTACCCTGTGCCCACTCCATGGCCATGCCGATGACTACTACCTGAACTGAACAATGCGCGTAAGAACGCAAGAATCTTATTCATAGCGATTATCCTCCGTGTAGAGATGAACGTTTCCGCAATGACTCTCACCAAACCATATCTGGCGACATGAGATGTTCTTCATGTGTAGGAGGAATGCCTCATACGGACCAGAGGGCGAGGAATATTTCGATTAGAAAAGTAATTGAGTTGGTCATGCCTTTCAATGTGCATAGTATTCGCTCAGAAACTTACATACATTACCGACCCTAAACAATAAGTGATGTTGCGCAACGCGGTGATAGGAGATCCGCAACCCTGTGGGCTGTCGCCCGCATACATAAGGAGTCGAATACGATGGATATTGTAAAAGGAGTAATTGATAAGGTGGCCAGCCGTAAGCTGGCGATGACGGCCCGTTCACCGCTGACCACTGCAGCAGCTTTTATGAAGCCTTTTTCAATTCGTCAAGACGGAACTGTAACTTCGTACTGATGGGTAAACAAATCCAATAAGCGATTAGAATGCCGTAAAAAGCAGTCCTTAGAGCCACTGCAACGGATGGGCCGATGGCCGCGGGGTCTTCCATACTTCCAAGTATGAGAATAAGGCCGATCAAAGTGCCTACCCATCCTGATGCCTGAGCGTATGACTTCATCTTCTCAAAATAGACGATTCCTATTTCTAATTCGCCATTGACTTTGCTATTATCGGACCCTGGCTTCGGTGGTATAAATGCATAACCAAAGTAGCGACTTGCGCTAAGAGAATTCTGTAGTGGAAAGCTGAATAACATGAGCCCAATTGTGCCGCCAACTACGATTAGCACAGACGGAACATCGAAAAAAGCGAGAGGGGTCGCCATGGCTAATAGTACTAATATGTGAGACAACAAAAAGCCAACGAAGGATGCGATGTCCATGAGGCCAAACCTCCCGCCAAAGGTGAGATGAGTGTGCCGAACTTGCAGAATACAAAACCTACCAGTAGGGCGGTAATCTTATCAAGAACGATGTGACAAGCAAGTCGCATTGAACAAACGGAGCTTAATTTTTGAATATTACAAAAGGAGCAATTGATAAGGTGGCCAGCCGTAAACTGGCGGCGACGGCGGCAGCGGCTACCTGGACTATTGAGCTGACCAGGCCTGTGGCTGCGGTGGCCGTGGCTTATATCGCAGGGCAGGGGGGTGTTCCGATTCCGATTCGGACAGTTAGTCCGTCTGCTTCCTGGCCACAGCCACTTGCACTCACGCGCACATCGCAGCCGCGGTCAGAGTAATCGCTGCCATCAGGCGTATGTTCTTACGTTCGAACCGCTGGTTTTGCTTGTAAGGCTGATCAAGTCGTTGTGCGGTCGTCAGTCGTTTCATCCTTTTGAGAGTGGATTCTGTGACGAGGCATCCGATTAGGTGTTGGTATAGTCGGGTTGACAAAAAGGGCGCAGGCTAACGCCATCAACCTCAATGCCACCGGTAGACACTTGTTCTGTTGCTTCAGCCGATTCACCCAATGCTCCAGGGTCATAGATCATCTCCTTCAGCCAAGAGTATGCTGACATAATACAATAAAGCCCCCGTCGCATCCAAGCGGCAGGGGCTATGCGTTGGCAAATATTGCTCGATGTTAGATTTGCTGTGCATTATTTTGGGATTTAGCGATCCGTCGTTGATCTTCTGCATGGCGTAACTCACCGGTAGTGTAAAACGGCGGGGTCCAATACTTCCCGAGTTGAGATACAGCAAGATGTCGTTATCGTTGATTTCAGGCTGATGGGAATGGCCGTATATAACCGCTGGGAATCCAGCAGCTTGGGGGTTGACATCAAGGGTATCGATGTCATGTAGTACATAAAGCTGGTGCATGGCGAGGTCTACCACGGTGTTGCAGGGGAGGGAAGCGGCCCACGCGCCGGTGTCGACATTACCTCGGACGATACTGGTCGGCGCGATACCATTCAACTCGTCGAGGATCTCCATATTGCCCAGGTCGCCGGCGTGGATGAGGTGGTCAATGTCCTTGATCGCGTTGGGTATCTCGGGGCTGAGCAATCCGTAGGTGGCGGAAAGAACGGCTATTGTGATCATGGTTATACCGGCTTATAAATAGGCAGCTCTTCCAGTTGATCCGCATGCTGCTGAAGGTGTACCGGATTCACTCTGTCGTAGCGCTTGACAATCGCCGAAGTCTTTCAGCGACCAAGGGCCATGGTGTGTTCCATCGGCACACCCTGATCCATCAAGCGAGTGGCGTAGGTGTGGTGGAACTAGTGGGGATGGATATGGCCAGCGCCGATCTTCTTGGCGGCGGAGATCAGGGACCTTTTGATGTCGATGTGGGGTATGACTATGGCACTTGGGCTGCTGTCGTCGGGCCATATAATCGCTTTGCGCGATGGGGCCACTCTGGCACTGTAGCATTTTTGGCCGGTACGCAGGCTATAGACGAGGGTAGCTAAGCGCTCGGTCATCGGCACGACCCTGAACTGCTTGGAATTGCTCTTGTAAATGTCAAGGCGCCGTCCAGCGATATCGACATCTTGCCACCTAATGCAGTGCAACTCGCTCATGCGGAGGCCCGTGTCGACCAATATGCAGACCATATAGCGGGCGTATTCGGGGAGGACCTCAAGCAGGGCGGCGACGACGTCGTCGGTTAGTGGCTCGGGTATATTCTCGTTCTCCTTAGTCGCCATCAGTGGTGTGGCCCGGTTTTCAGACAGGTAGTTGAAGCCATGCGCCTTTATTAAAGACCTGCTTTATCGAACTCAGGTATCGGTTTCTGGTCGCAGAGGGCCACATGGACTTTCGCTTGTTTTTGGCCAGCCATGATTCGATGTGGCTAGAGTTGATTGTTGAGATCGGTGTCTCGTCCTAGTCTTGGCAAATACGTAATAGCCGTGTTCGGTCCTCCTTGAGGCTGCGCTCTGCCAACTCGCATTGCTCGAGATACAGGTCGACGCTTCTCTGGACTCGTATGGACTGCTGTGGTTTATTTTAATTAGATGATAATAAATGGCTTATGCTATAATAATAGGAATATACACGGGTTGTGAAAAGTGACGTAACGGACGTTTAATCCGTAGGTCCTGGGTTCGATTCCCAGTGGGCTCACCATTATAAAAAACAACCACTTACGCGATGCGTAGGTGGTTGTTTTGGGCTCTGGGGGTATATTGTGCACGCGTGAAGTCGTTGGATTCTCTGGAGTTCGTATGCGCGACCGTTGCTTCATCAGCTTATTAGGCACGCGAAGTCGCTACGCAAGGGGGTAGTGGTGTAAGCCCGTGCGGTTTTTCGGTGGCACCAGTTACCGGACTCGGTAACCTGCGCCGTTTTCAACATATGAATCCAAGCGGCGCGGCGTTTTGGCGTAACACAGGCCTAAATCACTATGACCGGAATTAGGGACTGTATCAATCGTATTATTCGTCTTCCTTCCAACTGTTAATGAATCCGACTGCACTAGTAAATTTCCAATTTACTTCGATCTTTCTTAAGAGCCATAATGACTCCCAACCGCCCCGTATTCTAACGTTTCTATTTCCGCGCTTTGCTGGCAAGGGAGGGTTGGAACGCGAGTCTTAAGCAAGTCCAGCGTATTCGTCGACGAGAAGGGCTTAAAGTCCGATCAAAAGCCAAGAAAATTCCTCGACGTGAGGTCTCCACTGTGCTACCGACTCAGGCCGCTCGTCGGCATCACGTATGGACCTGCGATTTCATCTTTGATGGTACTGATAACGGCGGATCAGTGAAAATGATGACGCTGCTGGATGAATATAGCCATCAATCTTTAGCCATTCAGGTCGAACGGCAGATCACCGTAAGTCTGCTTCCACCTTGCTGCCGCCAACGCCTCCGCACTACCTGTCTTATCCGCCGCATCCAACGCCCCGATCGCCGCACCGTATCGCTCTTCGTTCGCATGGTCGTCACGCTTGGTCATCGTGATCGACTTTTGGCCGGCGAGGTTGTTGACCTGCTCGATGGGGACGCCGAGATCCGGTAGACGGGTCGCAAAGGTATGGCCGAGGGCTGGGGTTACTGGGCCTTTTTCATATAAAATAGTACCCTTCTATGCCTGCCCGGTAGGACTTTATCGGGTTTTACGTGTTACCCAATCCAGTGGACCCCAGTCTCGTTCTTCCAATGGCCCATCGGTTCTCCTTGTGCCTCAATGACTACCTCTACGTGCTCTTTGGCCGATGCGTAGGTGTCAGAATAACTTGGAATAGGGTGTTTGAATTACCTATACTTCGGTGGTCGCCGAAGTGGACCAAATTAGGTTATGTAAAGCGCACGTGCGCAAAACGGGAGAGGCGATCAAAGCGGTGGTGGGTTAGCAATTTGATTGTAGTGGTGCTTGTTACTACGGAGGATTATGGCCAATTCAGATAGTGGAATCGCGTTAAAAAGAAGCGGGGGGCTGATCACGAATTCCGTTGACAGGCACTACGGTTTTCCGCGTTTGGTCCGCGCACAAAATGGCGAGTTGTTGCTGTTTTACCGCATCGGTACAACGCATGCCTACGACGATTCGGCCATTGCCATGCGGCGGTCCTCAGATAGCGGGGTGTCCTGGTCCGCGGAGCGCATTCTCTGGCAGTGTGAAGAGGGCTATAGCGCCCATAATCCCGTCTGTATTATTGGAGCGCGGGGGCGAGTGATTCTGTGGGCCTCGCGCTATCAGTATGGCCCGAATCTTCGCCATCCGTGCTGGTGGTCAAGCTCAGATGATCACGGGCATACCTGGTCTTCGTGGACGGTATTCGATGCCTCTTCGCACCACAACTGTTATTATGTCACCGACGCGATTCATACGGCCGATGGGCTCCTTGCGAGCGATGCGACCTTTCCGCACTCTGGGCAGGGCTCATGCCACACGAGAATCCTATTTTCTGGCGATGGCGGGCTGACGTGGGTTCGCCGGTCGGCACTGACGTCTCCCGACGCGAATTTGGGTGATGAGGCGGCGCTTACGGAGACAGAGGAGGGGAATATTCTCTGCATCCAGCGCGATCGTGGACGGAGAGATGTTTTTCGGTTTTGGTCTCGGGACGGCGGTCATATATGGGGGGGGCGAGAGAGCATTCGAGCCATGTTAGATTGCACGCTGCAGCGCCCTTTTCTGACACACCTCGGCGATAGAACCTATTTGTTATCCGGGAGGGACTTCGATCGCAAACAGGTGGTGGCCTATCTGTCGCTCGACGGTGGCCTCACCTTTGGTGCTCGCATCGAACTCGATAGCTATCAACAGGATGGTGCTTATACCTCGGGGGTCAGGCTGGATTCGGGGGAGTGTTTGATCGTATGGTATTCCGATAGTCACACTCAGCCATTAAGACCGGATATTAAGGCGGCGACAGTGGCGGTACAGTCGTAGGGCATCATTCGTACAATGAAGGTAAAGCGATCTACCTGCGAATCTGGCACATGCCGCAGGCTCACGCCCCTCTGCCCTGCTGCCACTGAGTCGTCAAAGAGACGGCGAAATCCGCCCTCTACTATCAGCCCTTGTGCGCGTTGTATGTCGGCACGCAGGGTTAGGTTTAGCGGCTGCGCTATCGCATCGTCCTGGGTTATATTGCCCAGGACGATTTCGCGCATACGCGGATTGGCGTCGAGGCGCCGGCGGAGAATGGCGAGCCCGATCCTGAACTGGTTGAGGCTTGAAACCGATACCTTTTCTATTGAGCTCTATTTTCAAACGGCAGCTAAAGCCTCGACGCGAAATTCGTGCAATTGGCGGCGACGCCTGGCGTAGGGGGACTCGATATTGTATTTGCGACACAATCGGCTAAAGCTGCGAATTGTAATGCCCAATGCCCGGCTCGCGTCTTGATTTGATTTATATATTCGTGCGACCCGCTCGATTTGTTCCCTACTAAATCCTTTGTCCATTGTGAATTGCTCCGTATTGGGGGGTATGCATCTCCATTCTGATTTGATTTTGCGCTGTTGCTCGTGCATTCGATCTATTAGACATAACTGCGATCACATGTATTCCCATTCTTAAGCCCATTATAAGTAGTTACAACGATGAACATGATAACGGGGTGACCGGATAAGCTGGCGGTGACGGCGCCAGTTTACGGCTGACCACCCGGGGCGGTGGAGATCACTAGACCGAGATCGACAGCGGCGGTGGAAACGTGGGATGAGTGATGAACGAAATTGGCCTGCCCCAAAGTTGGTCTTCGCCCAGTTTCACGCGCTCTCCATCAGAGAAGCACTATGGCGTGATGTAACGGACACCACCCTTCATAATAATCATCGTCTGCAATTCCTCGCGTGCCGCAGTAAATTCCGGCGTCGGTTCTTGAGCGAAGCAAGCCATTGATGTTTCGACGTCTGGCCATACCGATTCGTTCATGAATTGAGCTGGTTCGATTGGATCAGTGTCGGCACCGTCTGCTTTCCTTATGTCGTACAGCTTGAGTGTCCGACGCTCTATGCAACCACGGGCTAGGGCAAATTCTGCCAGCACGCCATCCCATAACTCGAGGGCTCGCCGTTCGTCGGCTCCTGGAGTGAGGTCGAAGAAGTGAATATTGCGCATCATGGTGGGGAAACCTCCTGCCAAAGGTTTATGATAGGCCCATCCCGCAGAATACGAGGTGGGTGATACAGTTGGGAACGTACGGAAATCCAAGTCGTCCGGCAACATTATTTGCCAATGTTCGCGGTTGCTGAGGCTAATCGAAGCCTCAAAAGAAGTGAGATGTACAGCCGATACCTGGGGGGCAAAGGCAAGTCAAAAGAATAAAAAACGTCCCGCGGATTGCGCGCCGCAGGACGTTTCGGGAGGGCGAGAAGGACGATTCGGTCCCCTTCTCTTGAACCGGATTTAGTATGCACGAACCGTTCGCATGATAAACGATTGATACACTTTATGAATTTGTCGGCTCGCGCTATTTATGCAAGTAGGACCGATGAATTTTTGTTAAATAAAAAAATAATTTATTGTTGCAAGGCTTGATGACATAAAGTACACCGCCACCACCTGGGGCACCGCAACATGAGCTATATTGCAAGCAACTGGGCAACAGACCGCTGGCCTAACTTCAGGCACGCTGAGTTGGCCTGTCAGGAAACCGGCGAGTGCGCGATGGCCAAGCCGACGATGGACCGGCTATCTCAGGCAGCACAACTCATGTCTGCGCCACAGCACAGAGTCGACTTGATCTTCCCGTGACCATTGGGGCACTTAGAGATCTGCACTTCTTGGCCATCGGACAGGCTGAGGTCGTCGTTCTGAAGCGGTGCGTCTCGGTGGCCGCAGGTTGCGTTGACGGACATGTTGCTAGTGTCACAGGTGTAGGTAGCGATTGGGGCTCTCCAGGTGTTCAACCAGTGGTCGGAAACCAGTAGTCGGAAAATAGGTGTGCAAATCTAGCGCAAAATGGAACTGAACCTTGAAGAAAAATCCAATTAGTTTCTGTTGACAAAGAATTAACGCGCCCAAAGAGGTCGATTTGGACTCGCATCTGCTCAAGCGGGCATCCGACGTGCTCCGCCACACTTTCGCCACGGAACAGGTCGACCAATTTGTCCCGCTATAGCCGATACAGAAATTGGCCGGCCCGCTGAGGAGGACTGCAATCCAACTAAGTCTGCTTCCGCCTGGCTTCCGCCTGGCTTCCGCCTGGCTTCCGCCTGGCTTCCACCTGGCTTCCGCCTGGCTTCCACCTGGCTTCCGCCTGGCTTCCACCTGGCTTCCACCTGGATTCCACCTGACTGCCGCCAACGACTCTGCACTACTCGTCTTACCCGCCGTATCCAACGCGTCGATAGCTGCACCGTATCGCTCTTCGTTCGCATGGTCATCGCCATCGCTTTTTGACCGGCGAGATCTGGCTCCATCGTGACCTCCAGGTCCAGCAGCGCCGGGCGCTCCTTAAGGAACTCGAGATGGCGTATATGCAGTAGATGCCAGGGGAGATCCGCCGGGCTGTGTGACTTCGCGCTACGGGAGGAGGGAAGCCAGGGAGGAGATGGGCTATGGCCAGGCGCCCGAGTTGGAATCTGCCGGGACGTTAGTTCTGGCCAATTTACGGCGGGTGCTTTAGGCTCAAGGTATTTCGTCATCGCCGATGTAGCAGGTATGCCATCCACATTGGTCCTGGCCGATTGTTTCTGTAGGGCCGCGGGCACGCTTCAGCTGTCGAGATAGCTGCGGATCAATGCGGCGACCTCCTTATGGCCGCCGGCTTCGGCGCAGTCGAGGGGCGTACTGCCGTCGGGCGCGGTAGCCACGGCAAGGGCGGAATCGTCTTCCAGCAGGGCCGCGATCTGATCCCGACGCCCGAAGTGCGCGAGGTCGAATATATCGTGGCTGTAGTCCAGGAGTAGATCGCGTAGTCCGCGGTGACCGGCGTGATTGGCAAAACCGACCGGCGTGGCGTGGTGCGTTCCTTCCCGGATGTCGCAGCGCGCGCCGGCGGCGAGCAGGCATTCTACTACCGCTTGGCTGTTGTTCCACGCGGCTTCGTGCAGGAGTACGCGACCACCTTCGCCATCAGGCCGGTTGGGGTCGGCACCCAGCTCGAGCAGCAAGCCGGCTGCTTCGGGCCTGTGAACTGCCCCCATCAGCAGCGAAGGATTCTCGATCATTGCGGGCTGCTCACGCAGCAGCTCGCTCGCCTCTGTTCGGTCAACGCCCAGCGCAGCGCCGCGAAAGCGATCTTCAATCGGCAATTCGACCCGGGCTGCGCCGTACTCGACCAGCAATTCGGCGATGACGGGAAAGCCCTCCAGGACCGCGTTTTCGTAGTTGGGGCGCCCATTGTACCCGTCTATTCCCGTGGCCTCCGCTCCGTGCCGCAGGAGCAGTTTGGCACGCTCGTGCAAACCCCGCTTTACTGCCTGGCTCAGCTGGTAGTCCAGGGTCCGGGTCCCATCGCGGTCTGGATCCACCGTATCGGAGGCGCTCAGACCGTGTGCCAAGAGCAGCTCCAACCACTCGTTGCCCGGCGTGAACATCGTATTGTACAGGCCCTGCGCGTCATTGGGGTCGGCGCCGTGCGCCAGCAGTAGCTCGGCCAACTCTTGTGCGCGGGCATGCGGTGGCTGCTGCAGTAAACCGTTTTCTCCCTCCCCCATCGCGCCGGTTAGGCTCGACCACCGCCATCCGCCGATGCGCTCGTCGACGATGAACGCGTCGGCTGGGGCGCCGGCCTCCAGCAGCAGGCGCGCGCAGGTCATGGCATCTCTATGGGGTGGGTTTTCGGTGGTGCGGCTGTAGCAGACATACATCAGCGGGGGCCAGGCGCGCGGCCCCCCCACACGCGCGGCGTAACCCGCGTCGGCTTGCAGGTAAGCGCGGATCGCGGCGACATCGAACGCAGTGGCCGCGGCGCACGGCGTGGCTGCGCCGATATCGGGCGAGGCGGCAAGCATCTCCTCGGCTTGTTGCCTGCGGCTGACGTGATCGCCGCCGTAGGTGAGGCAGGCCAAGTCGGCAAAGCGGTCGGCGAATGCGGTCGTTTCGTCGTTGGTCACGATCCTTGCTTCTTTCTATTGCGTGTCGCAGATGGGGCGCATGGAAGAGTATATGTGCTTCCGTCGAAGTGCGTCCGGCCAATTCACAGACGACTGTTTCGTAGGACTGGTTGCATTTAATCTGATTAAATCTGCTGGATTCATTTATTTAGTCGATGGCCCATAATAAGGCATAGCAGGCGGGAGTGTCCATGCGATTGATAGACATAGCCTGATCCTCGTAGGGGATCTCGCTGGGGCCGTCCTGGCCCAAACGGTTGAACTTCGTGAACATAAGGCTGGTGATTATGAGTCACAGACCTACACTATGGGGTAAAGACATTTGTCAATTACTCTGTGAATCCACCTGATCGCCTACAGCGCCGCCGCACTACCCATCTTGCCCGAAGCATCCAACGCCTCGATAGCCCCACCATATCGCTCTTGGTTCGCATGGTCGTAACGCTTGGTCATCGCCGTCGACTTATGGCCAACGACGCAGATGACCGGCTCGACACGCAATGGTGGGTTGGAGCTGTGTTGTCTTATGGAATATGGGTTTTGCTACTTAGCCGTTTTGTGCATGTTTTTGATTTGGCCCCAAGCTTTTTGATGTATGACTGTGTCGTAGTCTGTTCGCCTCTGGTTTAGCAGCCACTCGATAGCCTGCGGATTCTCATATATCCGATTCCAGCAACAGTGTTTGCCGTCATCAATGGAGTTAAAGGTGACGTTAGCACCTATCTCCTGAAGTTTATCCTTCATTTGAATGGCCATGTCGTACGAGGATACTTGATCGGCATCGCCATGACTCATCCAAATTGGTAGGGTGGATATGTTCGGCGCAAGGTGGACATAAGAATACGGTTGATGATGGGGAGAAAGTGGCATAATAGCTGCAAATTCTTGCGGTATCGCT